>ENA-OFCX01000006-OFCX01000006.1-metagenomes-genome-assembly--contig:-NODE-6-length-104268-cov-4.001478_pt1 | contig 104268 bp, 102 predicted proteins | sample MGYA00153384_OFCX01 | MGnify analysis MGYA00153384
CTTAGGGATAGTAGCGGCATCCTTTTTTTCCTTTAAAAAACAATTAAATAAAAAAGATATAGCGAATAGCCCGACCCGTTTTTCAGGGTAAGCCCAAAATAATTTCAAACACGTTGTTTGTCAATTAATAAAACTAAAATCAATAAAAAATTAATAAAACTAAGCTATCGGCATAGAATAGTGTTTAATAAAATTAAAAATAACTAAAACGATAATTCATTGAACGGATACATTTTTCAATTTGCTATGATTATATCCATAAGCAAAATAGATAATTAGTCCAACAATCAGCCATATTCCAAATCCAATCCAATTGCTGATGCCCATTTCCGACATCATATACAAACAGCAAAGTAAGCCCGCAACTGGAATAAAAGAAAGACTTAATCGGAAACATAATACAGCAATGTAAATGCAAACCATAAAAAATATCCAGGTTGGAATTTTGTGTTTAAATAATTTCCATCCAGATTCGAATTTTTTATCTGCTGCAATGTTTAGTGATTCTAATGTCTGAACATATGTTTTTTCGTCCATAGCAAGTAATATTTGTTCAGGATCGCTTTCTAAAACAGAGTTTGAATTGATGGTATCGTTTAATTGTGATTTAAGTTCTGTTAATTCTTGCTCATTCAACGAAGTAATAAAATCGGTAGGAGAGTAGGCTACTTTTTCATTAAAAACGAATTGTTTGGTTGCTTCTTGTTGTTTTGTTAATAAGAAAGCAATTGATGCAATTAATAATAAAGGAATAATATATTTTGAATTCAGATAAGGTGTTTTAAATTTCCGATCGATTGGTTCTTTGCTTTGCTGTAATTTTAAAACTCCAGCACAAACTAATACAAAAGCAAACAAAGTTCCGATGCTACATAAATCGGTAACCATGGTTAAATTCATAAATAAAGATGGGATTGCAACCACAAAACCGGTAACTATAGTGGCAAAAGAAGGAGTTCGATACGTTGGGTGAATTCTGGAAAACGCTTTTGGTAATAATCCATCGCGGCTCATACTCATCCATATTCTGGGTTGCCCTAATTGAAAAACCAATAAAACACTGGCCATGGCAACTACTGCACTTACTGCAATTATACCCGAAAGCCAAGTCAAATTTAATTGTTGAAATACAAATGCCAATGGATCTCCAACAGCAAGGGTATCATATTTTACCATGCCAGTAAGTATCAGTGCAACGGCCACATATAAGATGGTGCAAATAATAATTGCCCACATCATTCCTCTTGGCAAATCGCGCTGTGGATTTTTGCATTCTTCGGCAGTTGTTGATATAGCATCGAAACCAATATAGGCGAAAAAAACAGCTGAAACCCCTTTTATGACACCCGAAAAACCGTTGGGAGCAAAAGGTGTCCAGTTTTTTGTATCGACATAAAAAACACCAACAGCAATTATTAATAAGATGATAGCTAATTTTATAACCACCATTAAATTACTCGCATTTCTAGATTCTTTCATTCCGCGATAAACTAGCCACGTAATGAAAACAATGATGAGTAAAGCAGGCAAATCGGCAACAAAATGAAAATTCCCTAAAAGTGGAGCAGATTTCCAGGCCATAAAAGCAGATTGTTGTGCAGCACTTAAATTCTCAAACAATTTTCCACTTTGCATAAGCAATGTTGATTCGTTGAAACCACGCGATGCACTTAAATAATCCATCGTCATCCAAGCGGGAAGGTCAATACCGCCAGAAGCTAGCAAACTTGTAAAATAATCGGACCATGAAATTGCTACGGTGATATTGCCAACAGCATATTCCATAATGAGCGACCAACCAATAATCCAGGCAATTAATTCGCCAAATGCAACATACGAATAGGTATATGCACTACCTGCAACCGGAACGATAGAGGCAAATTCTGCATAGGCAAAAGCAGCAAAACTACAAGCAATGGCGGTGAAAATAAATAAATAAATAACCGCAGGACCACCATCTGAACTGGCCTTACCTATGGTACTAAAAATGCCGGCACCAATAATTGCTGCAATACCAAAAGCAGCTAAATCTCTAACGCCCAATGTTTTGGCTAACGCACCAGAACTATGGTATTGTGCATCAGCATCTTTTAAAATTCCATTTATCGTTTTCTTTCTGAAAAGAGAATTAATCATGTAGCGGTTTGTTTTGAACTTTGAATATAGAATTTTTTATTTGTTCAATGGAATTACATTTTCGCCATGCCTATTTTTTGCAGAGGTAAACGGAAATTATAAATAGATTTGAAATGAAAAATATACCTATGATATCTATTTTACGAGCCAACTGGATTTATTTTCTGCTTTTTTTTATGATGATTGCTTTTTGTTCAGTCATCTTAACGATGTACACAAAATCAGAATTATTTTTTTCGGTAAATTCCATCGTAAATCCGAATGACCAGTTTTTTAAATACTTAACCCATATTGGTGACGGGCTTTTTTTCTGTTTAATAATTGTAATTCTGGCTTTTATAAAATTTCGCTATGCAATTATTGGTTTACTCTGTTATGCCATACCAAGTTTGTTCACTCAATTTTTGAAGAAAAACATATTTCATGAACTTCGACCAAAAGCATTTTACGAAGGATTGCAAAATCTAACTTTGGTAAATGGGGTTGAAGTACATAGCTTAAATAGTTTTCCATCTGGACATACGACCACCGCATTTGCCATGTTTGCCTTTCTGGCCATCATTACTCCAAACAAAAATTATGGCTTTCTTTATTTCATCCTCGCTCTTTTTGTTGGCTTCAGCAGAATATACCTATCCCAACATTTTTTATTTGATGTGTACATGGGTTCTATAATTGGAACACTAGGAACTTTATTTATTTTTTATTTTGTGGAAAGGTATGATTGGTTTGGCAAAGGAATATTTCAAGGAAGAGTTGGGAAAGTGAAGGAAATTTGAATTTTTTAGAGTACACCTCCGCTCAATTAGTTTACCTATTTTTAGATCGTGATTTTAATTTAATAGAAAGCACAAGTGGCTCTATGATGGCAGTAGAAGAAGGTATTTTAGGCTCGCTTGCAATGGAAGGTTTAAAAGCACCAAGCGATGGTTTTTTATATATTTTTGCAGTGAACGAAACCTACACTCCTGTAGATTTTGACAACCTAATTGTAATCCACAAAACCGGTACTGTATTGGAACAAAATGACTATTACCCTTATGGTTTAAAATGGTACAGCAACGGAACCAACCTAAATAAATATAAATTTGGCGGTAAGGAGTTACAAACAGAGTTAAACTTAAATACATACGATTTCCACGCGAGGCAGCAAGACCCGCAATTGGGTAGGTTTTGGGGGATTGAGACTTTAATTTGGAAAATAAATTAAAATATATTTCTTTTCCTAAATGCCAATATTCTTAAATTAAGCTTATTGATTAGCGTTTAACCATTTTTCTAGATCAAGAAAAGTATTTAAAACAGCATGGACTATAATAATTCTTTGTATTTCATCAATAGAATAATGAATCATATATGGGAATTTTTTAATCGGGAAACAATGAATTTCATCATATCTAATTTGAAAAAAAGGATTCTTTTTTAAAGTATCGAATGCTTTCTTAATCTCTGAATGAAATTTTTTTCCAAGGTGAGATTAAAGTTATTATTCCAATTAATACCATTTTCAATATCCTTTTGGGTTTCAGGCTCAACTTTTATTTTAAAAGTCATTAATCAAGTTTGAAATTATCTTTAACATGATCCCAATCTAAAACCCTTTCTGGATTTTCTTTTGATAATTTTATTCGCTCTCTTACGATTTCTTTATGAGCTTCTGATATTTCAGATTCTTTGGTTACTTCTAATCCTAGCTGCTTTACCAGCTCCATGAAAAAGCTAAGTTTTTTATCAGGAACTTTAAGCGTTACTTCTTTCATAAATTTTAAATTTATTTTCTTTAATTTATTTTAGAATTATTATTAAGGAAAAAGAATCAATACATATATGTAAATTCTAATTATGTAAATATAATTGAAATTAACAAATAATAGTTTGCTAATATATTCTCAACCCAATTCCTCCATCTTTTTCTGAATAAACGTACTTAATGATAAAATATATTCAGTACTAAAATCAAAGGATATACCTGCAGTTTTATAAATTTCGCTAACTGGTTTTGTATATCCTAATCGTAAAGCGTTTAGATATTGCTCGATGGTTTTACTTGGGTTTTCTTGATAATTTTTCCAGATAGCTATTGCACCTAATTGCGCCATTCCATATTCAATGTAGTAAAAAGGAACTTCGAAAATATGTAACTGTTTCTGCCAAAGTGTTTTGCGAGTTTCTGAAAAACCATCCCAATTTATGAGTGAATTACCCAATTCATCATACATTAAGCTCCAAGTAGTTTCTCGCTCTGCTGCTGTATGGTTAGGATTTACATACAACCAATGTTGAAATTTATCAACAATTGCAATCCATGGGAAAATCATCAATAAATCTTCCAGATGTTCTTTTTTGGCTCGTTTTAATTCTTCAGCATTGCTAAAAAATTCATCCCAATAATCCATCGTGATTAATTCCATACCCATAGAAGCTAATTCAGCTACTTCTGATGGTACATTTTTAAAACCATTTAACGATAAATTGCTGCTAATAAATGTATGAACTGCATGGCCACCTTCGTGAATCATCGTAATCATATCACGAAAAGAATTCGCCGAATTCATAAAAATAAATGGCATTCCACTTTCGGATAAAGGATAATTATAGCCGCCGGGTGCTTTTCCTTTCCTCGATTCGAGATCAAATAAACGATGAGTTTTCATTGTTTCCAGGCATTCGCTCAAATAAGGATCAACCCGATTAAAACAATTTCGGGTTTTAGTGAATAAATCATCTGCACCGTCAAAAGGTTTAAGTGGCTCTTTTGATGCGGTATCCACATCCATATCAAAAGGTTTTAATTCTTTTAAACTCAATTCCTTTTGCCTGCTTTGCGTAAAAGAATTTACAATTGGAATTATAGCATCTGAAATAGCCTGATGAAAATCTTCACATTCTTTTACACCAAAATCAAAACGACCTAATTCTCTAAATTTATAATCTCGATAATTACTAAATCCTGCATTTTTTGCAACTTGATCTCTCTTAGCAATTAAGGTTGTTAATAAATTATTTAAGGCTTCCCGATCTTGTAATCTTCTATTAGTAATTAAAGTATAAACATCTTCTCGTTGTTTCCGGTCAACACTTTTCAAAAAGTTGGATGCTTGCTCCAAGGTAAATTCTTTGTCTTGATAGTGGATACTCATGCTACCAGCTAAGGTACCAAACTCTTGTTGTTGCACTTGAATTTCTGCCATTAATTCAATGTTTTCTGGCCTGAACAATTCTATTTGATTTCGGATAGAACGGAGATATATATGATATTTTTCAGAATCTAACTGTTCTAGATATGTACTCGCAATTAATTTTTTATTTAATTCATTGAAAGTAGCAGCAGCAATAGGTTCTACTTCGGTTACAAAATCTTCAAAATCTTTTTTTACAATTAGGTCAGTTGTATCACAAGTGCTTTTGATATACTTCCAAGCCAATGTTTCGTCTAAAGCAGCTTCCAATTCACTTCGATCAAGAAGCCATTTTTCAAGATCTTCTACTGAATGAATGGCTCGATTTTTTAAATTTTCAAAAATAGGTTCAAGATTATTTTTAGAAAAAATTAAATCTGCTGGAATGAAATTTCTTTTATTGGAAGGTGAGGAGAATGTGTTTTGCATAAAAAATTAAAAATAAAGGTTACTTTTTTAACGTACAAAGAAAAGGTAAATTCGAAGTTGTTGCTGGCTTAGGGATTGCAGCGGCATCCTTTTTTTTCAATTAAAAAACAATTAAATCAAAAAAGATACAGCGGAAAGCCCGACCCCCAATTTTTTTTTATGGGGGAAAGCCCATAATTTTTTCAAACTACATAAAATCATTTTTAAAATAACTCAAATAAAAATGCCACATATTTAATTAAAAACAGAAAATTATAAATTCAAATTAAATAAGTAAAACAAATCAACCTTAATTATAATTAACAAAAAAAACTTATAAAAGATTGAAAAATAAAATCTTCTATCATACTCATTAATGTTTTTCTGTGATATTATAACAAGCTCATAAATAATAATTAATAACAAAAAAAACAGCGAAAACAATACTAGCTACACCGTTTGTTGTAAAAAATGCTGCGTTTATCCTGCTCAAATTAGTCGATTGTACGAGTGTATGCTGGTAAATTAATAACGAAATAAAAGCTCCAGCTCCAACCCAATAAATAAATGCTGCTTTTAATAAAAATCCTGCAAAAATAAGTGACAACGCTGCAATTAAATGTAAAAATCTACTAATTAATAAAGCATTTTTTCCTCCGAAATATACTGGAATACTATTCAGCTTATTTTCTCGGTCAAAGGTTTCATCTTGTAAAGCATACATAATATCAAACCCACTAACCCAGCACAAAACCGTTAAAGAAAACAAAATTGGAATTAGATGAAAATGGCCCGTAACTGCCAAAAAAGCGCCAATAGGAGCAAGGGACAATCCTAAACCAAGTATAAGATGACACCAAAAAGTAAAGCGTTTGGTGAGGCTATATCCTAAAATAATTAAAAGCGCGACTGGCGAGAGATAAAAACAAATGCTATTAATAAAATAAGTGGTAACAATAAATGCAATGCAACATGCTATTGTAAATGTTAATGCATTATTTGCTTTTATTATACCTGCTGGTATTTCGCGAATTTGCGTTCTTGGGTTTTTAGCATCTATATCCCTGTCTATAAATCGATTGAATGCCATGGCAGCGCTTCTGGCAAAAAACATACAAGCTACAACCGCAATTAATTTTTGTAGATCGAATTCTACTTTAGCTAGCATCAACGCCAAATAAAAACCAATAATGGCAAAAGGTAATGCAAATATGGTATGACTAAATTTAATTAAAGAAAGATAATTTTTCAACTGATTATCGGTGGTTTTTCTGGTTTTATAAAGTTTTGATTGATGGCATCAATAAATGAAAGTATGGGTTCTGCTCCGGTTTTCTTTTCGGCTGATGTAATAAATACTTCAGGCAATTCTTCCCAATTTTTCCTTAGTTCATCTTTAAACAAAAAAACGTTATGATTCGTTTTTATCATCGATTGTTTATCACTTTTTGTAAAGATGATGACAAATGGAACTTCTTTTTCGCCCAACCAGTTTACAAATTCAATATCTATTTTTTGAGGTTCCAATCGGCTATCAATTAAAACCATGGCACATTGCAAATTGGCTCTACTTTCGAAATAAGTTTTGATAAAATTTTCCCAACTGTATTTATCTGATCGGGATGCACGCGCATATCCATATCCCGGCAAATCGACTAAATACCAGTTCTCATTAATTATAAAATGATTAATCAATCTGGTTTTTCCAGGGGTTTGAGATGTTTTGGCTAATTTTTTCTTGTTGGTAATCATGTTTATGAGCGATGATTTACCAACATTACTTCGCCCAATGAACGCAAATTCAGGAATTAATGGCTCAGGCAATTTTTTCACCTCGGTATTGCTGCAAACAAAATCTGCTGATCGAATAATCATGGTTGAATTAAAATACAAACATACATTTTATGGATTAAAAGTAAGTTTTCAAACTATTGTGCTTGGATGTAGTTATGATATTCTTCAATTCAACTGCATTAAATCATTAACAAATAGCCGATTTCGAGCTTAAAAAATTATATTTGAAAAATTTATGAGTCAAATTACCCCTTATCGACATACGGAAAGTACGAAAAAAGAACAGGTGGCATCTATGTTCGATAAAATTGCTCATTCGTATGATTTTCTAAATCACTTTCTTTCACTCGGAATAGATAAAATTTGGAGACGGAAGGCAATTAAGGAATTGGAATTGTCCAAACCGAAATACATTTTAGATGTGGCTACCGGAACTGGAGATTTTGCGTTGGAAGCATTAAAACTAAATCCAGATAAAATAATTGGCATAGATATTTCAAATGGAATGTTGGATATTGCCAGAAATAAAATTATTGAGAAGCACTTACAAGCTAAATTTGAAGTACGAAATGGCGATTCGGAACAGTTAGATTTTGAAAATTCAACTTTTGATGCAGTAACGGTTAGTTTTGGTGTTCGTAATTTTGAAAATTTACAGAAGGGGATTTCAGAAATTTTTCGGGTTCTAAAACCAGGCGGTAAAGTGGTGATTCTTGAATTTTCAAGACCTACCATTTTTCCAGTAAAACAGGTATATAATTTTTATTTTTTTAGTATTTTGCCAACATTTGGTCAACTATTTTCTAAAGATCAGCGGGCATACAATTATTTACCAGAATCGGTAGCTGCATTTCCAGATGGCGAATCTTTTATAGCAGTTTTAAAACAAGCTGGCTTCAGTAATACTACAAATAAAACCCTCACGTTTGGAATCAGTTCCATTTACACAGGCATAAAATGACTCGATTAACACGAATATTTCTTTTATTTTTTTTGACTATTTCTACAGCTATTTCTGTAAAAGGGCAACAAAATTCTGCCAGAGGTATTGATTTGGCGCCCTACAATTTTGGATTTTCTTTGGCTTATAATACTCATACTTTGCGTGTTGTACCCCGTTCAGATTTTAGAGTAAGCGACAGTTTGAAAACGGTATCGCCAGTTTCTGGACCAGGTTTTAATTTAGGAATGTTGGCTAATTTGAAAATAAATAAAAAAGTCGATTTGCGTTTTACTCCTTCATTATCTTTTACCGATCGAAGTTTAGATTATGTTTTTTTAGATAAAACAAAAAACAAATTGAAGCCAGTTGAGTCTACTTATGTTGATTTGCCATTGTCGCTCAAACTAAAATCCGAAAGACATAGAAACGTAAGATTTTACGTGTTGGCTGGTGTAAAATATTCGTATGATGTAATTTCTCAAAAGAAATTAGCAGATTCCGAACTACCTGCAGAATTGAAAAAAGTAAAATTGAGCAAAAATGTTTTTTCGTATGAATATGGATTCGGTATGGATTTTTATTATGAATATTTCAAATTTTCTCCTGAAGTGAAATTTTCTAATAGCTTCAACAATATTTTGACAAAAGAAGAAGAAAATCGATTTTCCAGACCTTTGGATAAATTGTTTTCCAGAGTTTTTCAATTTACTTTATACTTCGAATAATTTGATGCAAAAAATTGGTTTAGTATCTGGGGCAACTTCTGGAATTGGAAAAGCAACCTGCGTTGAATTAGCGAAAATTGGATATGGATTAATTATTTGTGGTCGCAGAAAAGAAAGGCTAAAAGAAGTTAAAGAACAATTGGTCAACGATTTTAGATCTGATGTGTTAACTCTATGTTTTGATGTTCAAAATCAAGCTGAAGTTATTAATGCAATCAATTCAATACCCGAAAATTGGAAGTCAATTAATTTGCTTGTGAACAATGCAGGACTTTCTTTAGGTTTATCTGCTATTGACGAAGGAGATACTAACGATTGGGAAACCATGATTGATACTAATGTAAAAGGGCTTTTGTGGGTAACTAAAGCTGTTTTACCTTTATTAAAAAATTCTGAAAGTCCACAAATTATAAATATTGGATCTATAGCAGGAAAACAAACGTATGCTATGGGAAACGTATATTGCGCAACAAAACATGCGGTTGCTGCTTTAACTGATGCCTTGCGAATAGATTTATTAGCACAAAAAATAAAAGTAACTGCCATACATCCAGGTGCTGTGGAAACTGAATTTAGCGTGGTTAGGTTTAAAGGAGATAAAGAGAAGGCAGATAAAGTCTATGATGGCTTTTCGCCTTTGACACCTCAAGATATTGCCAATGCAATTGTATATTGTGCAAGTTTGCCAGCGCATGTAAATATAAATGAACTTACCATAATGCCCTTAGCGCAAGCAAGTGCCAATAATTGGTTTAAAGAAAATAAAATATGACTTTGTTAGATACGATTGATAATGATTTGAAACGTGCCATGATTGCTAAAGATGATGTAGGTTTACGTGCATTGCGAGCAATAAAGTCTGCTTTATTAATCGCGAGAACTGAAAAAAATGCTGCAGATACATTATCTTCCGAAGTGGAATTAAAAGTTTTACAACGGCAGGTAAAGCAGAGAAAAGAATCTGCAGATATATTTATCCAACAAAACAGAGAAGATTTAGCAAAAATTGAATTGGATGAATTAGCTGTTATTGAAAAATATCTTCCAGCTCAAAAATCAGATCAAGAAATTGAAGACATTATAAAACAAATAATTGCAGAAACAGGAGTTGCTTCGCCAAAAGAAATGGGTAAAGTAATTGGACTTGTAACTGCAAAACTTGCTGGTGCTGCTGATAGTAAAACGATTGCAAATATGGTAAAAAAAATAATTAGTGGAGTATAGTTTTTCTTAATAATTGAACGTTAGAATGATTTGGTTTTTGGTATAAAAACCATTTTGAAACCAGAAATAATAAATAAATACTTGGCGATTTTGCCTTTTTAGAAAGAATAATAAATTTAACATTTATATTTGGCTTTAAGCCTATAATAGACTTGCTATGAATTTTGAGATTAAGAACAGTAACGGTTTTAGTTATGTTGAAGAAGGAGAAGGTCCGGTATTGCTTCTACTGCATGGCTTATTTGGTGCTTTGAGCAATTGGGAAGATGTTATTACTGAATTTTCTCCTCGCTACAAAATTCTAATTCCTTTAATGCCGATATACGAAATGCCATTGTTAACTACCAATGTTTCCAGCTTGGCCAAATTTGTACATAGATTTGTTGAATACAAAAAACTGGACAAATTTATTTTATTAGGAAATTCATTAGGAGGACATGTTTCTCTAGTTTACACATTGTCAAATCCTGAATATGTGGAAAGAATGATGCTGACAGGCAGTTCTGGATTGTATGAAGAATCTATGGGAGGCACTTTTCCAAAAAGAGAAAACTACGATTATATTAAGGAAAGAGTACAATATACTTTTTATGCGCCAGAAACTGCTAGTAAAGAATTGGTAGATGAAGTTTTTGAAATTGTAAATAATAGAAATAAAGTTATCAGAATAATAGCCATGGCAAAATCGGCCATGAGGCATAATCTTAAAAAAGAACTCTCTAAAATTAAAATACCGGTTTGCTTAATTTGGGGAACGGACGATAGAGTTACTCCACCTGCTGTTGCAGAAGAGTTTCATCAATTGCTATCCAATTCAGAATTAAATTGGGTTGAAAAATGTGGTCATGCACCAATGATGGAACGTCCTGAACAGTTTAATGCAATTCTTTCAAAATTTTTAGAAAAACCAATAACCTAATATTGCCATGTTAGCCGGAGAAATTCTTATTGATATCATTCCTCCTCTGAAAAATAGCGATACTGTTCAGAAGGCTTTAGATTATATGTCGGAATTTAAGGTTCAACATTTACCTGTTGTTGAAGAAAATTTATTTAAGTTTTTGGTTTCTGAAGATATTTTGTTTGAATTACCTGCAAAGCAATTAATAGCTGAAAGCACACTGACCAATTATCCAATAGCGGTAAATCAACATCAACATTATTATGATATTGTAAAATTGATGTCAGAAAATAAATTGACATTAATTCCGGTAGTGGCTGATAATATGACTTATTTAGGTGCAATTACTTTGCAAACTTTAGCTACCTACCAAGCAAAAACTAGAGCATTAGCAGAACCCGGAGGTATTTTAGTTATAAATTGTGGGCTTCATGATTATTCACTTTCCGAAATTGCACGCATTATTGAATCAGAAGATGTAATAGTTTTGAGTTCATATATTACCTCAAAGGCAGGTGCTAGAATGTTGGAAATTACATTTAAACTAAACCGGACAGATTTATCTTCCGTTATTTCATCACTCGAACGTTTTAATTATCAAATAGTTGCCTCTTATCATCAACCAATTACCAATGATAATTCGATGGAACGATACGAGTCTTTTATGAATTACCTTAACCTGAAATAAAATGCAAATAGCCCTTTACGGCAGAAAATTTAACGATCAGGCAATCCCGTATGTTCAGGAATTAATTGACTGTTTGCATGATGCAGGCATACAAATTACCATTTTCGAATCTTTTCAGATTTACTTAAACAGCCGGATAAAATTTTCGACTGTTCCGCAAACATTTGATTCGCACGATGATTTGGTGTTTAAAGTTGATTTTCTAATTAGTTTAGGCGGTGACGGAACGCTACTTGATACAGTAACTTTGGTACGTGATTCAGGAATTCCGGTAGTAGGAATTAACCTTGGTCGTTTAGGGTTTTTAGCTAGTATCAACAAAGATTCAGTAAAAACAGCAGTTGATAGCATGGTAAAAGGTCATTTCACATTAGATAAACGCACTTTATTACGTCTCGAATCTGATGTTCCACTTTTCAATGGATTAAATTATGCTTTAAATGAATTAACCATTCATAAAAAAGATACCTCTTCCATGATTATTATTCATACCTATTTGAATGGAGAGTTTTTAAATTCCTATTGGGCCGATGGATTAATTGTGGCAACACCAACTGGTTCAACAGCATATTCGTTGAGTTGTGGTGGTCCAATTATTTTTCCACGATCAGGTAATTTTGTGATAACACCAGTTTCGCCTCATAATTTAAATGTACGGCCAGTAATTTTATCAGACACCAATATAATAACATTTGAAATAGAAGGCAGAAGTTCTTATTTTTTAGTAACCCTTGATTCGCGAACAGAAATTATTGATTCTTCAGTTCAATTAGCCGTAAGAAAAGAACAATTTGAGATAAATCTTTTACGCTTGAATAATGAAAATTATTTAACCACGTTAAGGAACAAATTGATGTGGGGTTTGGATACGAGGAATTGAGATTTTTTAACTCAATAAAAAAAGGTTCATGTAAACAACAAAAACATTTTCTATCAATATATTTTTCATAAAGTTATAACCTAAATCTAAATCCTGAAAATTGACTTTTACAGTTTGATTAAATAATTTTCAATGAAGGATTTTATAGTCAGCTTTTTTTATTCCTTAAATTTAATGTTAAGTAAAATTGCTTAACTTATACTTTAAGTTCAATTGATTTCTCCCATTTTCGAATAAAAACGAAAAACAAACAGTAAATTTAGTAGTGCTAAGCAAGATTTATATTAAATGATTAGTACGTTTGATTTTGTTCTAAGCAATCGTTCAACATGACAATAAATCATACAAAAACAGGTAGTTATCAAAATCGATAAATAGTGTAACATAAATAATACAAAAATTTAATTAGGAAATGTACTATTAACTTTTGTAGTTTTATGTTTAATCCAAATCATATGAAAAAACTATTTACACTGGGTTTTAATACCCCCCCCCCATTTACTAATAATTTTAGTATTTGGAATGTTCAGTTTTAACAGCTTTGCGCAGCAGCAAGTAAAAGGCTTTGTAGCTAATGCAGGTCAATTTCGAGATTCAAACGATAGCCTTCGCAACGACTTACTTTACTCTGCCGAAATACAGGGAGCAAAAGTGTACATTACAAAAAAAGGTTTACACTTTGTATACGCAAGTAAGCCAGCGACTAGTACATCCCCTGATACTACTTACCGAATGGACATGGAATTCTATTTAGCAAATGTAAATCCGGCTGTTCAAGCATTAGGTCAACAAACTTCATACTCTAATTATTTTATCAAAAATAGTTCGATTCCAGATGTAAAAGAATATGAAACTATAAAGTTTACAAACCTTTGGCCAAATATTAATTTAGAATTAACTTCAGACACGGCAGGATGTAGAATTAAATATACTTTAGCTCCTGGTGCAAATGCTGAAAATATAAAATATAAATTCGTAGGTGGAAGTAATTTCGTGAATAATTCTAGTGGATTAAGTATGAATAATCCTTTTAATAATTCATTAAATATAGCAAAACATACCATATCGCAAAATGGTATATCTAAAGGTAGTGCAGCAGTGAGCATAGTATCCAACTTTGATCAAACAACACAAATATGGTCATGTGCCGTTTCAGGCATTGTAGCTACTAACTCCTATACCGTTCAAAACATCATTACAGATAGATCGGGACCTAGCATACCTGAACCAATTTTCCAAGGTGACAACAGAAGATGGGGAACCTATTATGGAGGCAGTGCTTACGATGGTGTTAATGATGTATTCGTTACAAACGCGAATGAAATTATTGCTTGCGGGCAGACGCAAAGCTTAAATTTCCCATTTGATCCGAATGCTCTATATCCTTCATTAAATGCGAATACAGACGCATTTGTTGTTAAGTTTTATGCAAACAGATCTCGAGCATTTTCAACTTATTTTGGCGGAAACTTTACCGATGTGGCTCGTGCAGTTACAGTTAGTAGTAATGGTGATATTTATTTCGCTGGCTACACCAATAGCAATAATTACCCTCTTCAGCCGCTCACTGGTGCATTTTTTCAAAATTTTAACGCCGGTAATAGTGATGCTGTGATCACGCGCTTAAGCGCAGATGGGCTGTATAAACTTTGGAGTACTTACCAAGGAGGAAGTAATTTTGATGAAATTACATCAATTGGAATCACAACTAGTAATGAAATATATGTAGTCGGGAATACAAGTTCCTCAAATTTTCCTATAGTCAATAAAACCAATGCATTTAATCAGAGCTATTCCCAGTGTTTAAACATTCAGAGTACCGATAATTCATTTATAGCACGTTTTAATGTGGGTAATTCCTTGGTATGGTCAACTTATTATGGAGGTAGATTTGGCGATTACTTTAACTCAATTACCATCGACGCAAACAATTTGCCTATTGTGTTAGGCGCAACAAATAGTGCTACAAGTATTAATGGCGCTTGCGGTGTTTACAATAATCCAATGCCAGTTTGTGGACCAGCAGGCTCTTACCAGCAAACTTATAGTGGAAATAATAAGTCTGATAATTATATAGTTAAATTTAATTCAGCTAATCAGGTATATTGGGCAAGCTGCTACGGTTCAAGTTCTAGCAATGAAGGATCAGGAATTACTGGTTTACTTAGCCCACGTTCCATAATTGTGAACGGCACAGGTGATATTATTTTTATAAGTGGTACAGATGGTGCAATTCCAATGTCCAATTATGGAAATAATCAAACAACGTATGGTGGCGGGTTAACAGATGCATATTTAGCTAGATTTACAGCAAATGGCACACTTACTTGGAGGACTTATTTAGGTGGTTCAGGCGCAGATTTTCCATCAGGTATAGCGTTACTATCTGGTAATCAATATCTTGCAGTCGGGTCTACTACTAGCTCAAATTTTCCTACACTTACCAACAATGCTATCTTTTTTGATAACACATTAAGTGGTTTATCAGATGGGTTTCAAACTTATTTTAGACCTACCAATAACCGCTATCATAGCACACTTTTTGGAAGTATAGGTGATGATTATCCTTACGCCGTAGCAACTGATAAAGCTTCTCGTGAGAATATAATAATCGTTGGAGAAACATCTAATCTACAATTCCCTGTGAAAGACCTACTTGGGACTACAGATTATTTTGACGATTCCTACAATGGAGGAAGCTCTGACGGGTTTTTGTTAAATCAAACAATTCCTTGCGCTGATGGAATGTTTTGTAGAGTGGCTATGACCACAGAGAGTAACCAAAGCTTTTCTCGATTCAATATATATCCTAACCCAAGTGCTAATTACGTTACTATTGATTTTGATCCGATTGAAAGTCAAACACAAATCACAATCGTAAATCTAGCTGGTCAAATCATTTATAGAACTGTACTTCCTCATAATTCGGGCAATTATAAATTAGACCTTTCAGATTATCCTAAAGGAACGTATACCATCAACTTTATAAACAGAGATATAGTAGAAACGAAACTTTTAATGATCCAATAAATGAAAAGTTTTATTATCAAACTGTTGTTCTGCATCGGAGCAACTTATAGTTCTGCACAAACTACTATAGTAGAACCTTTAGGATCTGGAGCAGATGATCATCCTTATATTGGAAGGCAAGCAGTAAGAAGATTGTATGTTGATTCAATAGACAATCTATTGTATGCCGTAGGTAATTTTGTAATGATGGGTGGGAAACTAGTATATGGCGTAGCTAAATGGGATGGAAATTCTTGGGATAGTCTTGGGAGTGGGATTAAGGAGTTTGAACAATATGATTATATACAAACAACCAGAGATATTATTCGATACAAAAATGAAATTTACCTTGCTGGGTCTTTCTACAAATGTGGTCGAAAGGATATTACAGGTATTGCTCGTTGGAATGGAGTAGAATGGAATGATGTAGGTGGAAGCATGAAGGTAAAGTATAATACTGGGTATAAAATGAAAGTTTATAACGATGAATTATACCTAATTGGCTCATTTGATACCATTGGGAACACTCCTTCTAAAGGAATTGCTAAATGGGATGGGCAGAACTGGACTGACCTAAGTCAAAACTTTCCATCACAATGTCTAATTAATTATGGTTCAAAAAATCTAGCTGATATCCAATTTTTCGATAATGAACTCTTCGTAGGAGGTAACATAAATTGTAATCCACAACCAGAAGAATTCTTATTAAAAAAAGTTGGTAATCAATGGGTAAGCGTTGGTCAAGGATTTAGTGGAGATGCAACTATTAATACCATGGAAATCTTTAATAATGATTTGATAGTTGCGGGTTATTTTTTCCAAAATGGGTTTAACATTGAAAACTCAATAGTTCGCTGCGATGGTTTAACGTATTATCCAATGGGTGGAGGATTACTGCCTGCGAATGTTAATGATTTATTAGAGTTCAATAACTACTTGTATGCTGCTGGCCAAATAGATATTGCTGGAAATTCGCCAGTTACCCGTATGGCTAAATGGGATGGATTTACATGGACGGATGTAGGATTAGATTTTAGGCTATTCACGGGTCAAGGTGGAACACCAGGTACTCTTGCAATTTATAATGGAAAAATGATTGTAGGTGGAGGGTTCAACACGATTAATGGTGTAGAAGCTCAAAACATCGCATCCATTGATTTCAATGTGGTTGGTCTGAACTCCATTGCAAAAGGTGGTACATTTAAATTATATCCAAATCCTGCTCAAGAAAGTTTTAGATTTAAACTATCAGATAATGAGCAGTTTCGTAATTTAAATATTTACAATGCAATAGGTCAAAAAGTTTTAGAAAGTATTTCGATACCGAATCAAACGGTGGATATTGCAGCTCTAAACCGAGGTTTATATTATGTAGAAATTCAAACAAATCGTGGAAAAAGCAGACAAAAATTGCTGGTAGAGTAAGGACTAGAATTTATTATAACTTAACAATCCTGAAATTTTATTCAATCCTTGTCATTTAGTTGGCAAGGATTTTTTTATGTTTTGGAATACTATTTTACAGCGGTGAAATTATTTTTTTAAAGCATTTTAACAACTCCTTTATGTTAAATTTAGAACAAAAGCAAATATTTCAAGTGATAAAAAAAATGATTTAACCCTTATTAAAAGAAATCAACTTAATAAGCGTTAAGATTTTCATAAGCTTTTCAGGTCTCTTAATTCACAAGTTTATCAGAACTCAAAACTAATCGGATTAAATTTATATTTTTGCCCCTCTTATAAAAAAATGAAATCAACGCTCAGATTTTTGTCTATTATTTTCATGCTGTTAGTTTCAACTGCAAAAGCACAGTGGGAACCTGGAGTTGCCATAGGTGGATCAGGCTATATGGGAGAAATGAATTCTCGAAATCCATTTAAATTTACTGACTTAGCTGGAGGTATCCATCTAAGATATAATTTCAGCGATTTTTTCGCTTTTAGAGGCTCTTTAATGATTGGTAAAATTCAAGGAAATGATTCAACTTCGAATTTTACATTTAACAAAGAACGTAATTTAAGTTTTACTTCATCTATTGAAGAGTTGGGTACTCAGCTTGAGTTCAATTTTTTTAGATATCAGCCTGGAAGTAAAGATTATCGATTTACTCCATATGTTTTTACAGGGTTCAATATATTTCGTTTCAATCCGAAAGCAACCTATCAAGGTAAAGAATATGAACTTCAAAAACTTGGAACCGAAGGCCAGGGAACCACTTTAAATAAAGAAGGTAAATATTCATTGGTTAATTTTTCCATTCCTTATGGTGTTGGAATCAAGTACAATTTTTTAGATAATTATACTTTTAATATAGAAGCAGGATATAGAAGTACAGCAACAGATTATTTGGATGATGTAGGAGGAACGTATGTGGATAAAGTATTACTAGCCCAAAAAAATGGAAGCGTTGCAGCATTATTAAGCGACAGATCTGGAGAGTTAAACGATGGAGTTTATTCAGGAGTTCCTCAAACTCAACGAGGCGATCTTAAAAAGAAAGATAATTACATGTTTGCAACTATTGGTATTTCATACACTTTTGTTCGGGTTAGATGTCCTGGAATATCAAATTTCCGAAAAATCCAGAAATTGAAATAATTTCTGTAAACGTTTTATTACACCACATTAAAAAATAAAGAATCATATTTCGCCAGGATTAGACTACATGAATTTTAAGGATCAATTACTCACTCACAAATTGCCAAAACATGTTGCCATTATTATGGATGGAAATGGAAGATGGGCAAAAGAAAAGGGTAAATTTAGAGTTTTTGGTCATCAAAATGGCGTAAAAGCAGTACGAGATACCGTAGAAGGAGCAGCAGAAATTGGTTTAGAACATTTAACGCTTTATGCATTTTCAACCGAAAACTGGAATCGTCCACAATTTGAAGTGAATGCTTTAATGGAATTGTTAGTATTTACTATCAATAAAGAAACAGCCACTTTAATGGATAATAATATTCGCCTTAAAGCTTTTGGCGATTTAAATTCCTTGCCATCTGGATGTAAGCGCGAATTAGATTCAGCGATTGAAAAAACAAAAAATAATACAAGGATGACACTCAATCTTGCTTTGAGTTACAGCTCCAAATGGGAAATAACAGATGCGGTAAAAAATATTGCAACAAATGTAAAGAACGGGACATTGGCGATCGAAGACATTGATGAAGCATTATTTTCAAAAACATTAAGCAGTAGTTTTATGCCAGATCCTGAGTTGCTTATCCGAACGAGTGGTGAGAACAGAATCAGCAATTTTTTACTTTGGCAAATTGCCTACACAGAACTTTATTTTACTCCCAAGTTATGGCCAGATTTCCGTCGCGAGGATCTGTTTCAAGCCATAATAGACTATCAAGGTCGCGAAAGACGATTTGGTTTAATCAGCGAACAGGTTAGTTAAGTGCATTTGAATTTATTCCCTTTAATGAAAAACATTTTTCTTATTATTTTTTTGTCCATTTCAGTTCAGTTTGTAAACGCTCAGGACAGCACTTTTATCAATCTTGATTACAACCAACCCCAAGAGTATACACTTGCTGGAGTTACCGTTAGCGGTACAAAATTTCTTGATCAAAACGCATTGATAACCTTATCGGGATTAGTAGTTGGAGATAAAATAAAAATTCCGGGAGATAAAATTGCAAAAGCGATTAATAACCTTTGGAAACAAGGATTATTTGAAGATATTGAAATAAATATTACAAAAATTCTAGGAAGCAATATTTTTCTTGATATGTATCTTCAAGAGCGTCCAAGGCTTTCAAAATTTCAGTTTAATGGAATTAAAAAAGGAGAAGTTGATGAAATTAAAGATAAAATCAAGTTGTCTCAGGGTAAGGTGGTTAATGAAAACTTGATAAAAAACACTATTAACTCCATTAAAAAATATTATCAGGAAAAAGGTTTTTTGAATGCAACTGTTGCAATAACACAAAAACCTGATACAGCCCTAAGTAATAGTGTGTTGTTAATCATTAATATAGCAAAGAAAAGCAAGGTTAAAATACACCAAATTGAGATTACCGGTAATAAAAGTGTTGAGGCAAAAAAGTTAAAGAAAAGTATGAAAGACACCAAAGAACGAAAGTTTTATAATGTTTTTAAAACCTCTAAATTTCAACCTCAAACCTTTGAAGAAGATAAGGTGAAATTATTGGAAACCTATTCTAATCTGGGCTTCCGTGATGCTTATATTGTAAAAGATACTGTTTATAAATACAACGAAAAGACGGTAAAAATCGAAATTGAAATTGCAGAAGGTTCTAAATATTATTTCGGAAATATAAGTTGGGTTGGCAATACCAAATACTCATCAGAAGCTCTTACTACAATTTTGGGAATTAAAAAAGGAGATATTTATAATGCTCAGGAGCTTGAAACAAGGCTTCAGCAGAATCCAAATGGTAGAGATGTATCGTCATTATATTTAGATGATGGATATTTATTTTTCAATGTGAGTCCTTTTGAAACCCGAGTTTATCAAGATACTATTGATTTGGAAATTAGAATTGCTGAAGGTGCGCAAGCAACAATCAATAAGGTTACCATTGAAGGAAATCAGAAGACAAATGATAAAGTAGTTTTGCGTGAAATACGAACTAAACCTGGTCAGAAATTTTCGCGAGCTGATATCATTCGTACTACTCGCGAAATAGCCCAGTTAGGTTATTTTGATGATCAGAAAACAAATGTAATTCCAAAACCAAATCCAACAGATGGCACTGTTGATTTGCAATATATTGTAGAAGAAAAACCATCTGATCAAATCGAATTATCTGGAGGTTTTGGTGCAGGAACTGTAGTAGGTACACTTGGTTTATCGTTTAATAATTTTTCACTTAGAAATATTTTTAATGGGAAGGCATATTCTCCAATTCCAACTGGAGATGGGCAACGATTAAGTCTGCGGGCACAAGCAAACGGCCGTTCATTTCAATCGTATAGTTTTTCGTTTACCGAACCTTGGTTTGGAGGCAAAAAACCAATAAGTTTTGGAACATCCATTTACCGATCTCAGCAATCAAATAATCGAAGAATTAAAGATGTTTTGAGTAGTTATATTATCGTAACTGGAGTAGGGGTAACACTTGGAAAGCGATTGAAGAAACCTGACGATTTTTTTGTATTAAATTCCGGTATTAATTTTCAACAGTATCAATTAAAAGATTATCAAAGTGCAGTTTTTAATAATGGAACAGCATACAATATCAGTTTAACTCAATCAATTTCAAGGAATTCCGTTGATGCACCAATTTATCCAAAATCTGGATCGAACATACAACTGAGTTTGCAAGTAACACCACCGTATTCTTTTATTAATGGAAATGTATATGATGAAAATTCAAATCCAGAAGAACGATTTAAATTTATTGAATATCATAAATGGAAATTTGACGCATCACAATTTATTCGGGTTTATGGCAATTTAGTGTTGAATTTAAAAACCCAATTTGGATTCGTAGGTCTTTATAATCGTGGAATTGGAATTTCACCTTTTGAAAAGTTTAGATTAGGAGGAGATGGACTTACCGGTTTTAACTTCCTTACTGGATCAGAAATCATCGGTTTAAGAGGGTATGAAAACAACTCTGTAGTACCAGAACCAACTCAAGATCAAGATGGAAGCCCGATTTTCAACAAATACGTTATGGAGTTAAGGCATCCGATAACTCAATCACAATCTTCAACCATATTTTTATTGGCATTTGCTGAAGCTGGAAACACTTGGAACACTTTTAACCGCTTTCAGCCGTTCAATGTAAAACGATCGATAGGGGTTGGTGTTAGAATATTCTTACCTATATTTGGACTTTTAGGGCTAGATTATGGTTATGGTTTCGATGCAATTCCTGGGAATGAAACAGCTAATAAAGGTCAATTTCATTTCTCAATTGCCCAATCGTTAGGAGGATTTTAAAAATAAAAAAAATGAAAAAGTTATTTATAACAGTAATTTGTGTTTTGGCCTTTCAAACAAGCTGGTCTCAAAAAATAGGATATGTGGATAGTGAGTATATTTTGAAGCATGTTCCTGAATATGCGTCAGCTCAACGTCAATTAGATGATTTATCGGCTAATTGGCAAAAAGAAGTTGATAAGAAATATGATGAAATTGACAAATTATACAAATCTTATCAAGCTGAACAAATTTTACTTTCAGAGGATATGCGTAAAAATCGCGAACAAGAAATTGTAGACAAAGAAAAGGCAGCGAAAGACTTTCAAAAGCTAAAATTTGGTTTTGAAGGAGAACTATTTCAAAAGCGAAAAGATTTAGTAAAACCGGTTCAGGATAAAATTTACAATGCAATTCAGAAGGTTGCTGAAGAAGGTGCTTATGGATTTTTGTTTGACAAAAACAGCGATTTGATTATGATTTACTCAAGTCCTAAATATGACAAGAGTGATGACGTTATTACAAAGATGGGTTATAAACCAGGTCAAATGGTAGGTGGAAATACAAATAAGTCTGCAAATGATGCTCCAGTAAACAAACCAACTGCACCTGCAGGCAAAACAGCGCCTACAACTAAACCAGTTAATCCGGGAAACAATCAGCAAAAGCCAGGAGTAACCAGACCTGCAGAGATTAAAAAATAATTCTCTTTTAAGTTAGAATTGTGATATTTGCTTCGTAACGAGGATTCCGTTTTGGAAAAAAGTTATAAAAAGAGCAATGTTTGTTGATTGTCAGAAACATAAAAAATCAGTTAGAATAGTTAAAAGCTATTCCTTTTAATGAAATAAAAAGTAAATATTAAATTATCAATAAATAAAACAAATCAGTATAAAAATTCACAATGAAAAACCTAATCAAAGTTGCCCTTGTAGCAATTGTAATGAATCTTGGAGTAAATCAATTGTTTGCACAGGCAACAAAATTCGGTCATATAAATTCAGCAGAATTGTTGAGTATGATGCCTGAAATTAAAGAAGCAGACAAAACCTTGCAAACTTTTGGAACTCAATTAGAGTCTCAATTGAAAACAATGACTACAGAATATCAATCTAAGGTTGAAAAATATCAAGGTGAAGAAGCAATGATGGCTGATGCAATAAAACAATCAAAAGTTAAAGAAATTACGGATTTAGAAGGCCGTATTCAAGAGTTTCAACAAACCGCTCAAGAATCTGTAAGTAAAAAGAAAGAAGAATTGTATTCTCCAATCTTGAAGAAAGCAGAAGATGCTATAAATTCAGTAGCAAAAGAAAATGGATTTGCTTACGTGTTTGATAAAAGCGTTGGAGCAGTAATTTATGCCCAAGATTCTGATAATATTATGGATCTTGTTAAAAAGAAATTAAATATTACAGGAATTTCGGCACCTGCAAATTCACCTGCAACATCAGGATCGCCGATAAAGCCTGCACCAAAAAAGTAATTTTGTAAATTCTATTTGCAAGGGATTATATTTCGCATTAATTTGTGAATTATAATCCCTTTCTATTTTTGAACTCTTCTCAACCCATAGGCATTTTTGATTCAGGTATTGGCGGACTTACTGTTGCCAACGCTATTCATAAACTTTTGCCATCAGAAAGCCTTATTTATTATGGCGATACAGCTCATTTTCCCTATGGCGATAAATCTCCTGAGGCCATAAGTGCTTACAGTAAAGGCGTTGCAGAATTTTTATTAACGAAAAATTGTAAAGCAATAGTAATTGCTTGCAACACAGCTTCAAGTTTAGGTTTTGATACTGTAAAAAAATTAGTAGGAAATTCTATTCCAGTTATTAATGTAATTGATCCAGTAATAGAATTGATAAGAAGTCGGAAAGATCTTCATAAAGTTGGAGTAATTGGAACCAGAGGAACTATTAAATCAAAAGTTTACGAACACAAATTGCTTGGGTTAAATCAGGATTTGCAAGTACAAACCTTGGCAACACCATTACTTGCACCTATGATAGAAGAAGGTTTTTTTAATAATAATATTAGTAAAACTATTATTCATTCATACTTATCGCGTCCGAAGCTTAAAAAAATTGATGCAATTGTATTGGCTTGTACTCATTATCCTTTAATAAAACCCGAAATTGTAGCATATTATAAGGATAAAGTTGAAATTATTGATAATGCGCAGGTTGCAGCTATTTATACAAAAAAGAAATTAGCCGAATTAAATCTATTAAGCAATGCTGAAAAGCCGAAATATTTATTTTACGTTTCCGATTTTACTACTTCATTTCAGAATAGCACAAAAGTATTTTTTGTAGATAAAGTTAATTTAGAATTAAAGAATATTTGGAAATAAGTTATCTGAGATATTGAAATAACAAAAGTTCTTCAACATCTTTAGGGATAACTATATTTTTCTCAAATTTAAAGTTTAATTTTTTGAGTAATTTTATAAAAGAATTATTTGAAGGTAATGTTATCGCTCAAATATGATTAAATTTAAAATCATTAAATGCACTTTGCAAAACAGCATTAGCAATTTCATAACCATATCCTTTTTGTAAATACCTGGGTAAAAAAGCAAATCCTAAATCAGGAAATTCTAGATAGTCGCGTATAATTAAGCCGCACATCCCGATTGGTTTGTTGCCTTGTTTTAGTTCAACAATTGATAAACCAAAACCATTTTCTGCATAACTTTTTAAGGGGCCATTCATCAGATAATTTTTTGCATCAGTTTCGGTATGTAAATTCCGGTCACCAATAAACTTTTACCAACCTGAGAATTTAATAATTCAATTATAAAAGAAAAGTTGAGTAGTATAAATGACCTTAGATTTAAACGTGTTATATTTATTTTCATTAGGAATCAGCAGATTAAATTTTATCAAAATATAAGCGATTTTTAATTCCAAAAATTATATTTAGATGATTATTTGGTATTTACAACCATTTCAAAACTTGAATTCCACGATGTATAACGCTTATTTCTGCAGGAGTTTCTCCAACAAATTCACCATCAACTTCTACAAAAATTAAGTCTTTGCTTGTTACAACTATTTTTTTAGCACGATATGTTTTTACTTCTTTTAATTTTATGAAAGTTCCATTAGATAATTTTGGTAAATTTAATATCATTTTCCATTTCGGCATATCTCCAATAATAGTAATATCCAATAATCCGTCGTCCATGATTGCATTAGGTAATTGTTTCATTCCTGCCCCATTATATTGGCAATTTCCGATTGCTGCCGTAAGTGTTTTACTTGTTTTTTCGACATCATCAATTAAAAATGTAATATTTTTTAGTTGGTAAAATAAAAGAGAACGCAAAATTGCTAGCCAATATTGAATTTTAGTTCCTTTAAATATACTTTTACCTTCATTCAACTTTTTCACAACCATACCGTCAAATCCTAATCCTGCGATATTTAAAAAATATCTTTTATTTTTTTTTCCATCATTTATAAAACTCAGTAATCCAACATCATGTAAAAATGTGTTTTTTTGATTTAAGCTGGTAACAATTGTAGATATTGAAGAATAATTACCAATCGTTTTTATCCAGTCATTTCCAGTTCCTGCAGAAATCATAGCAATTGTAAATTCGGAAGGATTGTTTGTAGAATTAAATATTCCATTAATTACTTCATTTGCAGTGCCATCGCCGCCAATAAGGATAAAATTTTTTCCACCTAAAGTAATAATTTCTTGGGTAATAGAAATTGTATTACCAGCGAATTTAGATTCGTATTTTTTAAAAGAAATAGCTGAATCAAATAAAACAGTTTCTATTTTTTTCCAAAGGTGTAAAGATTTTTTTCCACCAGATATGGGATTTAGGATTATATGCCACTCTAATTTTTTATCTTCCACTTGAGTTTTTACTTGCTGGCAGAAAGATAAAAATTCCTTTCGAAAAACTATTAGCTAGTGAAAATTTAAGTAATGTTTTTTTTTAGACAATAGAAATTGATGAATTTGTTTTAGCATAATTTATTTTCCACTCGAATAGCTCAGCCATTTTTGCTGCCCTTAGTTTTGCTTCAATTGCTTTTTCTCCTTCAAATTGCTCATCAATATTTTGATTAAACAATTCGAGCCAACGAGTAAAATGTTCATTTCCGATTGGTAAATTAGCATGAACAATAAATGCGTTTCCTAAATAGGTGTTTTCATTAAGCAAAATAGTTTGCCAAAACTTATACATTTTGGCTAAATGCATTTTCCAATTATCTTTTATTACCGGATTGAAAATCTTACTCAATAGTTCATCATTTCGTACTTTTTCATAAAAAGTATCAACTAATTGTTTTACATCAACTAATGTTAAAATTTCTTTGTTCAAAATAAAGGGGTTGTTAGTGATATAATGGTATAATAAATAGCCCATCCTACAAACCCAATAATTATTGCCCAAAACCATGCGGGTGTTGATTTAGGAGTTTCACTACCTTCTATCAAAAATTGTTTTTGATCACCTTTGCCGTAAGCATTTATCATTAAAGGAAGAATGCCATCAACAACTTCATGTTCGTTTAATCCTTCAATTGCTATAGCAGGACCGTTTCTTACTGTAAATGGTATTCTTCGTAATCCTTCTTTACCGTTTGGATCCTTGCTAACAATTTTTAGAATATGATCTCCATCGATTAATTTACGGGTATCCAACTCGAAATTAATTGGAACACTAAATTCGCCAAAAGGCTTTATATCTTCATCAATAAATATTAATACTGAACTTTTATTAGCCATAATCATTTATTTTAAAATAGGTTTTTCCATTCTTAGTTACTTTCTCAACCACTTTTTCAGCAAGCCCTTTTTCATAAACCCATGAGGCATTCAACTGTCGGTTTCGCATATGTGATTCCTCTAAATTATCGCCAGGTTTAATTCGGTTAAGTTGAGTCATCATTCCATTATTAATATAAGAATCATATTCAGCTTTACCAACATCTGTATTATCGGTCACTCCTATTTCTACCAGCTTTTTATCAATAATATAATAAAGGGCAACTAAATCTGCTCTCGCTTCTTCCAAGGTACTTCCATACGTTTTCAAGGTAACATCAGGAGTTGAAATACCTGGGTTTAGTTGACCAGATGCGTGGCCGATAACCTCGTGCATATCGGTATGTAAATCTCCTGCTAAGGCACCATATTTTTTTCCTCTTTGTACAATTTCATCACTAAATGCAAATTCGGCAGCTGTTGGACTTTTTGCACCCACTATGTTATACGATTTTACCATATTACCAAGTGATACCGATTTAGAACCATGTTGCTCACGCACCCAATTAGAGTTTGGTAAATTAATACCAATGGGAGTTGAAGGGGCTGCATCACCAGATTCGCCTACCACGGTAATTACTTTAGCACTTATTCCTTTCACATTTTTCTTTTTGTGTTGTGGCATTAATGGTGAATTATCTTCAAACCATTGTGCTTCTTTGGCAATGGCGGCAATCCTTTTAGTGGCTTCCATATCTTTTATCGATACAACAGATTCAAAACTACCACGCATAGCAATGGCATCTTGATATACTTCAATAAAACCATTTACCACATCTATTCTCGAGTCTACATCTTTGACCCAAGCTATTGAATATTCATCCCAGATTCGTAAATCACCGGTTCTGTAATAACTGATTAGCTTTAATAATGCATCTTTTTGCAAATCATTTTCAGCAACATTAGAAGCTTTATCCAACCAATAAATTATTTTCTGAATGGCTGAACCATACATTCCACCAGCTTTCCATGTTTTTTCTACAATAACTCCATTTTCTTTTACCAATTTAGAATTTAAACCAAAAGAAACAGGAGTTTTATTACTAGAATCTCTTTTTAATGCATAATAGTTTTCAACTTCTTTTTGAGTTACACCCTCATAAAAATTGTTAGCAGATCCTTTTACATTATCTATATCCGATGCTAGATTTACCGTTTTCATGGCAATAGCAGAATTAAAAATTAATGGTTGTAAGATTGAATATAACTTCGCTTTAGTTTGACCTGAACTCAAGGGTAATAAAGTAGAATCAGATTCTTTTATTAATGAATTATAATAAGCTGGGCTTATTTCTGGAATCATTTTCACATTCGAATAATGATGATGAATTCCATTTGAAAACCACACTTGTTTTATCCAAATTTCAAACTGTTTAAATTCAGCAGAATTTCTGTCTCCTTTATACGATTCATAAATTCCTTCATTGGTTTTTCTGATTAATAAATTATAACTGTACTTCTGATCGTAAATAATATCTCTGCCAGCTAAACCTGCTTCATATAAATAATAACAAAGTTCTTTTTGCTTCAAGGTCAGTTCATTAAAACCTGGAACTTGGTACCTAAGCATTTGTACATCTCCAAATCGTTCATTTTCTACTTCAAAAGCAGTTTCATCAGGTACTTCACTTACCGTTACATCTGCATTTTTAGTATTTTTCTGTTTGCAAGCTGTTAATTGTATGGCTACCATTACAATTAGAGGTACTAAATATTTTTTCATATTTCTTATCAGTAAATTTTTTACGAAAATATCATTTTATAATAGATTGTCATTTTTATCTTCAGTGTGGTTTAAATATTTTTTATTTAAGTTTAATTTGTCTTTAAAATAATTCATTAGTAAGACTTTTAAAATTATTTTGGTCTCGTCATTTTACAGACGAGATGAAAAACTGTCTGGGCTATCCGCTATATTTCAATTCTGAACAAAGCGAAGAATCCCGATTTAATTGTTTTTTAATGGATAAAAAAAGGAGTTTGTCTCGTTAATTCAGACGAGATGCCGCTACTATCCCTAAGCCTCCTTCCTCCGATTTCACATGCTAATGCATTGATTTAAACTGCACAGATAAATATATTTTTAATAGTCAAATGTACCATCAAATTTTGTTAAATAATTTTAATAAAATTTATCAATCATTATATTCTACCCGTAGTGCTGTTTGATTTGTTTTTAATTATTTTTATTTATTTTTTTAAATAATTGATATTATGTATTTTAAATACAATTTGGGGCTTCCCGTGAAAAACGGGCCGGGCTATCCGCTATATTTCAATTCTGAGCAAAGTGAAGAATCTCAATTTAATTGTTTTTTAAAGGAAAAAAAAGGATGCCGCTGCTATCCCTAAGCCTTCGCACTCCGATTTTACATTTTAATATATTATTTTTAACCGCACAACGGGTTAAATATAATCTTAGCAAAGTTTTAAAAGCTACCATTGATAAAAGTATATCGTACCATTTAAGAGAACAAATTCTAAATTAAAATCTACTTTAATCATATTTTTTGCCTGAAATTCATTGGCTTTTATTTACTTTACTATTCCTTTATAAATCACCCACGATTAAACTTTAAATCAAACCACTCAATTTTATGAATACAAGCCTTACTAATTTATTGAAATCCTCATTATTAATTGTAGGATTTACAATTTTTTCAACGAGTTTATTTTCAGCAGACCAGTTATGGACTGAAAGAAAAACCGCTTCAACATCTCGTATGGCAACATTTACGAGCCATCATCGTGGATTATCTTTAAATGTTGAAGAATTAAAAAAAGTGTTGATCACCGCACCTGTGGAAGATTTAACTAAAAATTTTTCAGCCAAGAATTCAAATTTGATTTTAGATATTCCATCTCCTGATGGCAAAGAAAATCTGTTTTCTATTGTTGAAACCAGGGTAATGGCAACAGGTTTAGCAGCAAGATACCCCGAAATTAAAACATATGTTGGTAAAGGAATTACTAATCCAGGTTCAAGTGTACGTTTGGATTTAACGCCAGCCGGATTCCACGCTATGGTTTACGATCATAATGGATATTATTTAATTGATCCGGAAACAGCTGGAAATATTACAGATTATATCAGTTTTTATAAGCATGATATTATTCTTCAGAAAGATTTTAGATGCGAAACGGAGACAAAAATGATTGATGAAGCTGAACAAGCTACTGAAAGAAAATCAAGTTCTACTCCAAGTGGAACTAATTTACGAACGTATCGTTTAGCCCTAGCTTGTACTGGAGAATATGCAGCAACTAAAGGTGGAACTGTTCCAGGTGCTTTAGCAGGTATGGTAACTTCTGTAAATAGAGTAACTGGAATTTATGAATTAGAAGTTGCGATTAGAATGGAGTTAATAGAAAATACGGATTTACTCATATTCTTAAATGGTACAACTGATCCGTATGATAATAATGATGGTGGAGCAATGCTTAGCCAAAATATCTCTACCTGTAGTTCAATAATTGGTAATGCAAATTTCGATTTTGGTCATGTTTTCAGTACTGGAGGTGGCGGAGTAGCTTTTTTAGGTGTTCCTTGTGGTGGATCTAAAGCTGGTGGAGTTACAGGTTTGGGAAGCCCAGTTGGTGATGCTTTTGATGTTGATTATGTTGCGCACGAAATGGGCCATCAGTTTGGTGGAAATCATACCTTTAATTCAAACTCAGGTTCATGCACTGGAAACCGTTCAACCAATTCAGCATATGAACCAGGCAGCGGAAGCACTATTATGGGTTATGCTGGTATATGTGGGACACATGATTTGCAACCTAATAGCGATCCTTATTTCCATGTTAGAAGTTTTGATGAAATAGTTACTTACAGCACTACAGGTCTCGGTAATAATTGTCCGGTTACTACTCCAACTGGTAATAATCCACCAGTTGTTGCTCCTTTTACAACGACCTATATTATTCCAAAATCTACACCATTTACTTTAACGGGTTCTGCAACTGATCCAAATGGCGATCCTCTTACCTATAGTTGGGAACAATATACTTTAGGAGCGGCCGGAGCTCCAGGTACTCCAGTAGGCAATGCACCAAGATTTAGAGCTTTTAGTCCAACAACATCTCCTTCCAGAACTTTTCCAAAACAATCTTCTTTGTTGGGTAATACTACTGCAATTGGTGAAGTGTTATCAACAGCTGCTCAAAGTTTAGTTTTTCGATTCATAGTTAGAGACAATCAATTGTTAGGTGGTGGTGTTGATTATCAATCTGCAAACCTTACTGTAAATGGAACTGCTGGCCCGTTCACGATAACTGTTCCAAATACTAATGTGGTTTGGACAGGCGGCTCAGACAGAACCGTAACTTGGAATATTGCTGGAACTAACATTGCACCAATTAATACAACAAACGTTGATATTTTACTTTCAACCGATGGTGGAATTACTTTTCCAATTACCTTATTAAGTAATGTACCAAATGATGGAAGCGATACAGTTACCTTACCTTTGGTGCGCACATTGGCTGCTAGAATTAAAATTGTTCCGGTTGGAAATATTTATTTTGATATATCAAATGTCAACTTTCAGATTCAATCTCCAGATTTTGACTTCACAACCCTTACCTCTACCTATACTACCTGTGCGCCTGATACAACAGATTACACATTAAATTTAACTCAGTTTTTTGGTTTTAATGAATTAGTTACCTTTTCAGCTGTTGGTTTACCAGCAGGTGTTTCTGTGTTATTTAATAATCCTACATTAACTCCTCCTGCAACTTTAGTGGCTAGTATCATTAGCGATCAATCTGCTCAAACTGGAGTATATACTTTTTTTGTGAAAGGAACTAGTTTATCGGTTACTGATAGTGTTCAACTTACTTTAAGATTATCTAATGGTTTGCCAGCACAAGTTTTACTTGCTAATCCTTTAAATAACGCAATTAATGTTTCAAGAACACCAACGTTAACTGCTAATGCTGTTGCTGGAAATGTTACTTATAAAATAGAAATTGCCACCGATTCTCTTTTTACAACTATAGTTAGAACAGCTTCTAACTTAGCTCAACCATCATATTTAGTAAGCCCAGCATTAACAAATCTTACAACTTATTTTTGGAGAATGTCTGCAAGTAATGCTTGTGGCCTTGGTTTAAACTCAACAGTTCAGAAATTTACCACAATTATTGCTGCTCCTGCTGCTCCTACATTTTTAACAGGAACTGTAACCTCATCTTCTGAAATTGTAATAGGCTGGACAGATAATTCAACTACGGAATTAGGTTTTATTTTAGAAAGATCTCCTATTAATGCAGGTAGCTATTCAATTCTTGATACCATTGCAACTGGAATATTAACCTACCAAGATCAGGGTTTACTTCCCAATACCAAGTATTTTTACCGAATTAAATCTTATAATTTAGGTGGAAATTCAGCTAATTCAACTTCAATAAATAGAACAACTTTTCCACTTGCCCCAATTGCTCCAACTAATCTAATAGCTAGTGCTCCGCAAGTAAAGGCAGCTCAACTTAATTGGTCAGATAATTCAAATAACGAAACAGGATTTAAAATAGAACGATCATTAAACGAATTAGTCGGATTTGTAGCTATTGATACTGTAAATGCAAATATTAAGACTTTTTTAGATCCTAATTTATTAGAGAACACCATTTATTATTATCAAGTAAGTGCTATTAATCTTGGTGGGGTAACTCCATCTAATATTGATAGTGTATTAACTACTGGAAGTTCAATTGCTGCACCGTCCAATCTTATTGCAACTGGGATTTCTAATACAAGTATCAACATCACTTGGACAGATAATTCAAGTAATGAAGATTTCTTTTCTATTGAAAGAGCAACAGGCTTAGGTGCTAATTTTACTGTGTTAAATTCAATTACTAACGGAAGCAATACATATTTAGATGAAAATCTAACTCCTTTAACTACATACTCTTACCGAGTTGTGGCTAAGAATAATACCATTGGAAGATCATTATACTCCAATTCAGATTCAGCTATTACAAATAATGGTGTTGGTATTTTCACATTAATTAAATCTAATAATTTAACTACTTATCCTAATCCTTTTTCAACTGAACTAATAGTTAATTTAAAAGAAAGCAAATCTGGAAAATACTCAATAAATGTGTTAGATGTATTAGGCAAAATTGTTTATGAATCTGTGTTTATTAAATCTGAAAGCGATTACTTGAATATAATAAATCTTGCAGATGCAGCAAAAGGAGTATATATTCTTACTGTAATAAATGAGGACGGAAACATTAGTAAAGCTAAATTAATAAAAGAATAAAATGACTAAAACAAAAATTACGGTACGAAATAATGGAAGTTTGCTCGTACAAGGCGATATTGAAGTGGTAGATAAAGATGGGAACGTGTATAATTTGCAAGGCAGAGAAACAGTTTCATTTTGCCGATGTGGCTTATCAAAAAATAAACCTTTTTGCGATGGTGCCCATAACGGACATTTTGAACATGAAGCAATTGCGTTTGATTTGCCGCCAATAAAACCAAAAAATATCTAATTTAAAAATGCCGGTAAATCCGGCATTTTTTTTTATGAAATAGAAATAGTATCCTCTAAATTAAATTCAACAAAATGAATCTTGAAAAAAATAAAGAAATAGAATTTGCTGAGCTTGGTATTACTGCAATTAGTTTAAAAGAATTTTATAAAATAACATTCAGTAAACCAACTAGCCAAGCAGAAAAAGATTTGAAAAACATTTATTTTACTCCTGTAAAACACAATGGAAAGCAACGTTTAAAAGTTCTTTATCGCTATCAAACCAGAGACATTACAAAAATTGCTGACTTTGATGAGATGGAGAAAATGATTACAGATCTTATGCCGGAATTATTTTTACATGCAACTTTATTAACTTCCCAAATTCAAGGTGATTTACGTTATTCTAAAAAAAGAATCGCCAATTTAACTATTAGTAAAATTACCACAGAAAATAAAATAAATACGGAACATAATGAAAGTAAAAATTATTTAATTGATGCTAAAAAAGCATTTTATCTACATGATTTAGGACTTATAGATGATAATGGAAATATAAAACCAACAAGCCAAGCTAAGTTTAAACAATTAAATAAATTTATAGAAATTGTTGATAATTTATTAAAACAAACAGAATTAAAATCAGAAATTTCTATTTGTGATATGGGTTCTGGAAAAGGCTATTTAACCTTTGGATTATATGATTATTTGACCAATGTGCTTAAAATAAAATGCAATTTAATTGGGGTAGAACAACGTAAAGATTTAGTTGATTTATGTAATTCAATTGCTGTGAAATATAATTTCAATGGATTAACATTTCAATCTGAATCAATTGAAAATTTCAACCAACAAAATTTTGATGTACTTATTGCTTTACATGCTTGCGACTCAGCAACAGACGATGCTTTATTTTATGGATTGAAAGCAAATGCACAAATTTTAGTTGCAGCACCATGTTGCCATAAACAAATTCGGAAAGAAATGAAAAATAATAATTCAAATAATCCAGTTTTAAAGTATGGAATTTTTGAAGAACGACAAGCAGAAATGATTACCGATACCATTCGTGCATTATTATTGCAAAGTAAAAATTATGAGGCAAATATTTTTGAATTTATATCTCCTGAGCACACGAGTAAAAACACGATGATAACTGCGGTGAAAAAAATAGAAAAAATCGACAATTCTAAATCAATTACTGATATAAAAGAAATAAAAAAAGAGTTTGGTATTAAAACTCATTATTTAGAAGAATTGCTATCTGAAAAGTAATTAGGCAAAAACGTTAACATTCAGAAAACTGATACCGGCATTATTTGCACATTGCTCATCTACAATAGAATCTCCAATAAAAACAATCTGATCAGCTTCTAATTGGTGCTTTTTAAGAATATGCCATACAGAATCTGGAGATGGTTTTGGAGCAATTTCATCAGCAAAATAGCATATTAATTTATCTGAATGTCCATTCAAATCCAAGTGTTTTAATTTATTTAGTTGTTGTAATGGATTGCCGTTCGTTAGAATAAAAAGTTGTACTTCTGCAGTAATTAATTTTTCAATTAAATCTTGCATATAATCATACATAATTAATCGTAAAGGCAATTTAGAATTTCTTAATACTGCCAATAATTTTAATTTATAATTTTCATTTAAATTATATCGGCTCATCAATTTATCAAACAAACCTACTCTCCCCTCTTTTTCGAATGTGCTGATCAAAAATTCAACTACTGCACCGGCAGAAATCTGTTCTTGATACTCAAGCAAATGTCCAATTAAATAATAAGTTTGATAGAGATAGTCTTTTTCTGGATATAAGGTATTGTCCAGATCGAAAATAATTGCCTGTTTATATTTTAATTCCGGAAATTTTTTAATGATTAAATTCATTTATCTCGAAAAAAACTTCATTATAATAACGTATAAAACTTGTTTCCCACTTTGTTTCCATTTCATTTGGTTTAATCTCCCAACCCATTATTTGCGAAATTGCAATGAGTGGCAAATTAACACCAGCACCCAAGCCCGCCACAATAGTACCTTGCACTCTTGGATTAATTTCTAAAATTTTATACGAACCATCTTCAGCCATTTTTACCTGAATACCAATATTCCCGTGTAAAGAAAGCTTTCCGGCAATTTCTACGCAATAAATAATAATTTGTTCGTTTTTTTTAAAAATGCCCGCAGTGCTTATACCAGCTACTATTTTTGATCGTAACCGAGGAACACAAATAATCATTTTACCTTGATCCAGTACGCAATCCACCGAATATTCTTCGCCTGGTAGGTATTCTGAAATTAATAATTCAGGAAATTGATCTTTTCGCAAAAATCTGGCAGCCATTTCAAAAGTTATAATACTGCTATCTGGTTTATAATTAAAAACCAAATCATTTAGGTCAATACTATCATCAATAATGCGGAAACCACGACTACCATTTGCTATACAAGGCTTAAAACAGAACTTTTTAGACGGATATCCCATAGCCAAACCGGCAGATGTAAACTCTTGAAAAGTTTTTACGATTTTAAAATCAGGAACAGCAATACCTTCATTTTTTAAAAATTGATAAAGTTTGCCTTTGTCATTGGCGATTGTCAACTTATCTAAATCAGAAACCAAAATTTCTATTCCGTATTCTTTAAATAAAGTTTTTGCGGAAGAGAGTAATAAAAGCTCTCGGGTAACTAACGGAAGAATTAATTGAATTTCGTGATCTAAACATATCGTCAACATTTTATTTAAAAATGCTGCATCAGATGCCAATGGCAATTGAATAAAATTTGGATTCAAATACTTTCCAACAGCATTTTCTGATGCATCGCCAACAGTAAGTTTTATTTTATCACTTAATTTTAAACATTTAATAATACCTGCTGCGCCTGGGGCTCCAGCGCCAGTCATTAAAACGTGTAATATGGTGTTATCTTTCAAAATTTACCTGAAATCTTTTAAGGTATTTAATTCTAAAAAACCAACCAATTGATCGTACAAACCATTTTGAGGACGATCATAAACTAAAATATAGTAATCGTTTTCTGTTTCAAAAAAATCTCCTTCCGTTATTGTTTCGTTTGCATATTTTTTGCCATCTTCCATAAACACGTAGCTGTAATCATAAAACCCTTGTTTGAGTTGCTGAGTGCTTGTATATCGCTGAAATTTATAATCGTAGCTAAGTTTATATTTCTCTCGAACCTGCCAACCCGTTAAGCCTCCAAACAAATAAAAATTTCCATTATTTAAGGGTGCAGGATATTTAAGTGAAAATGTAACATTGGAATAATCTGCATCAATATCCGGATTGCTACCTTCACTATTTGCAATCCTAAAAGTGCCATTTATATCAAAATTTGTAATAAATCTATTCTTATTTTTAGGAAAATCTTCGGTCAAAAAATAGTTAAACAAAGAGTCTTGGGTTATATTACTCACAAATTGAGTTTTAAATCGATTACTTCTAATATCAAATTGCCTAAACTCATTTCCACCGTTAAAAACATTGGCATTTACCTCTTCATAAATTAACTTATCATTTCGAATAAATATTGGCTGGCTGGTTAACTGAGCATTATCCCATCTCTGATTTTGCAATACATAACCTCGCACTTCTGTAAATGGATTAATAATAACAAGATTTGGGTGATCAACTGTGAAATTTACCTTTTGTTTATTTCTTCGATCACCTACCGCATTTGATTGCGTTACATACCCTGTAACAGAAACTTTGGTATCTAAAACCATAAATCTTCGGGTAAGGATCAACAATTCAGGATTATTTTGTTCATAAATTTTTAAAATATAATTACCTGAGATTAACGGCTTCATATTTCTGTTTGGAAAAACAAAATCGTAATGAACGTAGTTTTTAAACGTATTAAACGAAAACTGAAAATTAAGAATTCGATCTTCTGGAAAACCTTTGATATACTCGTTTGAATTTAAATTTGATGGTTTCCAACTGGCATCGAAATGCTGTATGGTGTAATTCAATTCTTTCACATCTTCCGACAAATCGTCAAAAGAAATAAATAATGCTTCGCTAGTATTTAATAAAATAACAGGCAAACTACCTACTTGCTTAGAATTGTAACATTCTACTGATTTAATGGTTGGCAAATACGTGAAATTATCATATCTAATGTCTCTATCTCCATAAAAATTAACATCTTCTGGCTGCGCAAAAGCAACACAACTAATGAGGATAAATACGTAAAACAGTAGGCTTCTTTTCATGTTTTACATATCTTGATTCTCCAAATTCATAATTTTTTCAGCCATTGTTTCCCATTCTGCCTGTAATTTATTTAAAAAAGTTTCTGAAGCTTTAAATTTTGCATTTACACTTTCCAGTTTTGCTGCATCTGCATATAATTCTGAATCGCCCAACAAAAATTCCAATTGCTTTTTTTCCTGTTCAATTTCAGAAATCTTTTGTTCTAAAACCGCCAGATCTTTATTGAGTTTAATTAATTTACGTTGCTGATTTTGATCAATGCTAACTACTTTTTTCTCTTCTTTTTTAACCTGAACGGGAATATTATCGGTCGAATTTGCCTTTTTTTCTTTTGCTCTTAAGTCTTGCCATTCTTCATACTCTGCATAAGTACCTGGGTATTGGCGAATTTTGCGATCTTCTATCCACCAGATTTTATTGGCCACATTGTCAAGAAAAAAACGATCGTGAGAAACAGCAATAAAAGTTCCTTCAAATTGCTGCAAAGCTTGAATCAAAATATTTACTGATTGTATATCTAAGTGATTGGTTGGCTCATCTAACAACAAAAAATTCGCATCGCTGGTAATGGTTTTTGCCAAAGCAACCCTAGATTTTTCACCACCGGAAAGCACTTTTATTTTTTTGAAAACATCATCACCAGTAAAAAGAAAACAACCTAAAATGGTTCTCAATTCTGTTTCTGTATGTCGTGGTGCAAAAGCCACCAACTCCTCCAACATGGTATTTTCTAAAAACAACGATTCTAATTGGTGCTGTGCAAAAAATGTTTTTGATACATTATGGCCTAAATTTACAGATCCATCATATTTTTCAGCACCAGCCAAAATTCTCAACAAGGTTGATTTTCCTTTTCCATTAGCTCCAATCAAAGCGATCTTATCACCTTTTTCAATTACACCTTCCGTATCTTCTAGAATAGGTAATGAAGGATATTGCTTAGAAATATGGTCCGCCATGATAATATGTCGTCCAGGAGTTTTGGTAAATTTAAAACGAAAATTAACTGCAGCATTATCATTTGCTACATCTTCCACCCTTTCTAATTTATCCAAAGCTTTTATCCGCGACTGAGCCATTTTTGCTTTAGAAGCTTTGGCTCTAAATCGATCAATTAATGCTTCTTCCTGTTTTATTTTTTGCTGCTGATTTTTAAATTGCCCTTTTTGAATTTCTTCACGCAATCCTTTCTCTTCTAGATAAAAAGTATAATTACCCGCATATTGAATTAGTTTTCCACCTTTTGATTCTACTATTTTAGTTACCGTTCTATCCAGAAAAAAACGATCGTGAGAGACAATTACATAAGCCCCTTCAAAAGCATTCAAATAAGTTTCCAACCATTTTATCGAAGGTAAATCTAAGTGATTTGTTGGCTCATCCAGCAATAATAAATCGGGTGATTGTAATAATATTTTTGCCAACATCACCCGCATTCTCCAACCTCCAGAAAAAGTTCCTAAAGATCGTTTAGTTTCTTCGGTACTAAAACCCAAACCCGCCAAAATCTCTTCCGCTTTGTATTGGATATTATAGCCATCAAGCGCTTCAAATTCAATTTGTCTATCACTTAAATCATGCAAAATTTCGTCTGAATAGTCTGTCTCCATTTTCACCAGCAACTCTTCTATCTCATCATGCAATTGGTTTTGGCGCTCAAAAGCCTCCATAGCCACATGCAAAATAGAATGTTCGGATTGATAACTCAACAAATCTTGATTCAAATAGCCGATTTTCATCCCTTTAGCTTTGGAAATCGTGCCCGAAGAAATTTTCAGATCGTTGACTAAAATTTTAAGTAAAGTTGTTTTTCCGGTACCGTTGGCCCCTATTAAGCCAATTTTTTCATTGGGTTTAATGTGCCAGTTAGCTTCTTCGTAAAGTGCCCTTGAGCCAAACTCAAAGGTAAAATTGGTTAATGCGATCATGTAATGTTATGCGTACGTAGCGCAAATTTAATAAAATTAACGGTTTGAGGGGATGGGTGTTGTTTGAAAGAAAAATTACAAATTATTATTTAAAGATTTTATTTATCATGTATTTATTTATAGATACTTCCCTGTCTCCTCCAACCCTACTTTATATTTAGCAATCTCTATTTTTTTTAAAATTATTTCTAGTTGCAATTTTTCTACTTGATGAGTTGTATTTCTTTTAGCAATAATAAAACTTGTTTAGGTTTCTGTGCCTTTTAAAAAAACGTTTTATTATTTTTTGCGGTACCAATTTTCTAAAATTGCTTTTTGATATCAAGTTTTTCTTCTAAATTCTCGAGTGTAAATTGCAAATTATTTAATTTTGATTAATATGGTTTTCCTTTTCTAGTTAATTTGAGACTTTTCCCTATCAATAATTCGCTAGAAACATCTTTCTCTGATTTAGAATTTTCTTTTGTAGCCTCAACCATTAAAATAGAAAAATTATTCAAAGCTGTGGTTTACAAAAACCTTTTCCCGATTTCTGCTTGCGTGAATTACTCTCTGCTTCAACCCAATAGGTCTGCAAAAATAGTTTGAGTTAAGGAGAGGGATTTTCGGAATTCTTTGATTTCATTCATTTTTTAAAATCATTTTGTTCTAAAATAGTGGCAAAATATTTAATAAAAAATAATTTCCTAAATTTGAAATAAATATGTTAAAACAAATCAATTTGTTAATTTTATTTAATAATAATTAAACGAAATAGAACATGAAAACAAAATTAATATTTCTCATAGTATTCGTTTTAACAATCTTAGCCTGTTCAAAAAACGATGAACAACAGAAAATTGCATCTAAAACAAATAAAGTATTGTTTTTAAAAGTTGATCATAACTTAAATAAATTTGAAGGAGGTACAGAATTAAATTTTGCAGACACTTCTACTACTATGACTATTTCTAAAATATATGTTAGCCCAGGAGATTTTGGAAGTATAAAGCTTAATTTTCAGGAAGTGAATAAACCATTGTTTGATGGAACCATTGTTTGGATGGGTTTAGGTAAAATGAATTTTCCGGATAATTTATTAGATGAAAGTCAATTTGAAAGAGTGCTTACTAATGATTATGTAATTCCGAATGCAGGATTTGAAAATGTATTTAATCCTACAAATCAGACTTATGACTACAATTCAATTTGGAGTTCAGTTCAAAGTTTAGTTAAGGTTAGGGAGTTTTTGAAATCTAATCCGAATGCCACAGTAAAATTATTCTTATATACTCCAAGCCAAGGTGTTGGTAATCCTGCAGATTGGGACTGGATTATTATGATGAAAAATTAAATAATTTTAATAAATTCTAATAAAGTAATTGCTAAATTCTGCTAAGTTAAATTAACACAGATTAAATAGGAATAACTAAGCTAGCAATCATATTTGCATTACTTAAAGCAATATGTTTATATGCAAATAGCTATTTGATTAAATAATAATTAACGTGAGATTTTTCTATTTTTTAGAAGAATAGTAAAATGTGCCTAAACTATTTGATTTCTTTTTATTGTAATTTAGATTTCAAAGTAAAATGATTTTATCTTCCTTTTGGTTTCATCCTTGCTAAGATTAAACAATAATAGTCTTCCCCATGAAACATTCAAATGAAAAAAAGAATTAATCTCATTCCTTTGCTCATAGCAATACTTCTTTTTTGCATTTTATTAATATTCCCTGTTTTCGAAAGTTTGCCAGCAAGCAAAGCATTAGCTTTATTGGTTTTAATCGCAATTTTATGGATAACAGAAGCACTTCCGCTTTCTCTAACTGCTTTATTAATTCCTATCATTTCCGTTTTATTAACTTTAGCAAATACTCAAAAATCATTTTCAGAGTTCGCAAACCCAATAATATTTTTGTTTATGGGCGGCTTTGTATTGGCTGGAGCATTAACCAGACATTCATTAGATAAATTACTCGCACAAAAATTAATAAAATTTGCCAGAGGGAATTTTTATTGGTCGGCTGTATTGTTAATGTTGGCAACATCTTTTATGGCATGTTGGGTAAGTAACACCTCTTCCACAGCCATGATGATTCCATTAGGACTAGGAATTTTATCTTTAGTAAAAAAAGATTCGGTATCTCCGGAATCAAAATTTTTAATTCTTGGAATTGCCTATTCTGCAAATATTGGTGGAGTGATAACTATGACTGCAACACCACCAAACGCTATTGGAGCAGCAATATTAGGTCTTTCATTTTCCGAATGGTTAAAGTATAGCTTGCCAGTTTTTCTCTTCACTTTCCCTACCATGGTCATAATTTTGACCGCTTATTTCAAACCAGATAAAAAGATGATTATTGGAGAAATGATGATATATAAAGAGAATAATTCACCGAATAAAACTTTGGCATTTATATTCGGAATAACAATTATTTTATGGATGATGGATGGAGCACTTTCACGCTGGTTTTCTGTTAATGGTAGTTTTAATTCATTGGTCGCAATATTTGCTATTTTTTTAGTTTTTATAACGGGAGTTTTAACTTGGGATGAAATAAAAAAGAGTATACAATGGGATATATTATTACTTTTTGGCGGTGGACTAAGCTTAGGAATGATTATCGAAAGCAGTGGACTAGGCGCACTTTTAATTAATCAAATAACTTTTTTAATCAGCGTAATCCCTTTATTAATTTTTATCTGGCTAGTAGTTATTTTCAGTATTGTACTTACAGAATTTATGAGTAATACAGCTAGTGCAGCATTAATACTTCCTTTACTGTTTACTATGGCAAACCAATTAGAAATTAACCCAATGATTCTCGTTCTACCAGCAACAATTGCAGCATCCTTTGGCTTTATGCTTCCTATGGGTACTCCGCCTAACGCAATGGTTTATGCAACAGGTTTAATTCCTCAAAAAGATATGCTAAAAGTAGGACTTAGATTAAATATTATATCTTCAATTATACTAACCACCTTTTTTTATTTTTTATTTAAATAAATAATAAGAAAACGGTTGAAAACAAACTAGATATGATTTTTATTTAAATTTATTTCAGACGAACGCCATTCCTGCGGTGTGGTTCCAAACTCTTGTTTAAAAACACGAGCAAAATAACCAGCATCTTGGTAGCCACATTCAAAAGCAACATTTGATATATTGTTTTCGGGGTTTTGCAATAATTCTTTTGCTTTGTTCAAGCGAATTGCTCGAATAAATCGAACAGGCGAAAAACCAGTTAATGCATCCAATTTTCGATGTAGTTGGGAATGACTCATAAAAACCTCGCTACACAAATTTTCGACCGTGAAATTATTATGGGCCAAATGAGCTTCTACTACTTCACGCGCCTTTTTTACAAATAAATTTTCTTGAACTTCATTAACTAAATTAATACCTGGTTCTTGTAGTATTATTTTATCATTTTCCGACATGAGTTTATTTGAATAATACTCTTGTAATTTTTTACGTAATTCAAGCAGCTTTTTTATTCTAATCAATAATTCTTCTTTATTAAATGGCTTTTCTAAATAAGCATCAGCACCTAATTCTAATCCTTTTAATTTACTTTCCACATCCGCTTTTGCGGTAAGCATAATAATGGGAATATGGCTTGTACGCTCGTCTGTTCTCAATTTAAGACTCATTTCAAACCCATCTATAAAGGGCATCATTACATCCGTAATTATCAAATCGGGGATAATTTCAGTAGCAATTTCCAACCCTTCTCTCCCATCACGCCCTACCGCTAATTTATAATCTGGCAAACAACTAGCAGTATAAGCAACTACATCAGCATTATCCTCAACTAATAATATCAATTGCTTTTTAGATGATTCTGTTTTCTTAATAATTGGTTGTATTTTTTCTTCTTTGCTTTTAATGAATGTATTTACTTCTGTTTTTTTACTACCAAAATTCACTTGATTATTTTCAGACTTAGTAATTTTTAAAGGCAACATTACGGTAAACTCAGTACCTTTTGTAGCGCCCACTGGCGGACTTTTTACACTTATTTCTCCATCCATTAATCTTACTAATTCTTTGGTTAGTGCAAGTCCAATTCCAGTTCCTTCTGCTTTTCTGGTCGCACTATTATCAAGCTGATAAAACCGATCAAAAACATGCAGCAATTGGTCTTCAGGAATTCCAATGCCTGTGTCTTTTACTTTTATTATTAGGTTTATTTCATTTATTTTTCCCATTTCTTTTTGCTCCGAAACACTTATATAAATGTTTCCTTTTTCTGGAGTAAATTTTAATGAGTTAGATAATAAATTAGAGATAATTTGTCGGAGTTTTTCTGTATCGTATAAAGTAAAATAAGAATCAATGGAAGATAAAAAATGGAATTGTTTATTCTGACTTTCTGCTAATGAATGAAAAGACTCAACCATATAGCGTAAAAAATTAATAACATCTCCCTGCACCAGATGTAATTCCATTTTCCCATTTTCCAATTTAGATAAATCCAACATTTCATTTACCAAATTGAGTAAGCTTTGCCCATTCCGAACAATCATCTCCATTCCATTATCAAAATGCTCATTAGGTTTGTTAATTACCTGTTTTGCCATCCCCAAAATCACGGTCAATGGTGTTCTAAATTCATGCGTAATGTTGGTATATAATTGCGTTTTCACACTATCTAATTCTTTTGCTCTTTTTGCTTCTAATTGTTCAAAACTCAATTGAGACTGAAGTCTTGTTTTATTAATTTTATACATAAAAAATTCTCGAACGGTTAATCCGATAATTAAAGCATAAAACAAATATGCCCACCAGGTTTTCCACCATGGTGGCAAAATGATAATTTTCAATTCTCTTGTTTGTGCACTCCAAGTACCTTGGCTGTTGCTCCCTTGTACTTTAAAAACATAATTGCCTGGTGGCAAATGCAAATAGGTAGCATTTCTGTTGGTGCCTGCTTGCACCCACTCTTTATCTGCCCCTTCTAATTTGTATCGATATTTATTTTGTGTTGCAGTAGTAAAATCTAATGAAGCAAATTCAAGAGTAAGTATATCTTGTAAATGAGTTAGAGAAATTGTTTCCGTTTGCTCAATCGTATTTTTAAGTACGCCAGTATTATCATTTGGTAATACTGGTGCATTATTTACCAAAATATTCGTTATGTAAACATTGGATAAAAATGTTTTTGCTAAAATTTCTTTAGGATCGAAAACATTTAACCCATTAACACCACCAAAAGCCAAATTTCCGTTCGGTAATTTTTTATATGCATTGGTGTTAAATTCATTATCCTGCAAGCCATCAGCTTCGGTGAAATTTCTAAAAAGCCAATTATCGTTATCATCTTTTTTAGCAGTATTTAAACAAAAAATACCTTTGTTAGTACTTCCCCAAATATTACCAGCTTCATCTGCCAACAATCCATATACAACATTATCTGGTAGTCCATTTTTCACTGTTATATGCAGAAAATTTCCAGTTGATTTTTCTAGTCTGTTTAAACCTCCCCCTTTAGTACCAATCCATAAATAATTAGCGTTTATGGGATCTTCAATAAAGCATGTCACATGATTATAATTAAGGGAATTGGGCCTATTAACATTGTAATACCATTTTACTTGAGTTTCAGCATGTTGAGCATTGGGTAAAATTACTTTAGCAAATCCATCCAATGTACCAATCCAATATTCCCCATTTTTATCTTCATATAGCGATGTAGTTACTGCAATATCAGCCATTGGTTTGGCTTTATTGGTATTAATATTTATGGTTGTTATTTTTTCGGATTGGGTATTCAACAACATTATAACACCTTCTAAACCAGCAAACCAAATATGATTTTTACTATCTTCTATCATGGGTTGCTTAGATCCCATTCCTTCATAATTATTAATAAATGGATAAGGAGTTAATTTATTAGTAGCGGGGTTATATTTAAAATATCCTTTGTTATCACTTTTAAGCCAATAATACCCTGATTTTGCAATAATAAAATTATCTATTTGTGTTACTTCTGGTATTTTAGTAAAAGCATTTTCTTGTATAGCTTTATTTTGTAATCTTTTCCACCTATATCCAACATCACCTAAAAAAATATCGTTGGTAGTATTAGGTACTATACTATAAATACTGAAAGCACTGAGTTGAGCATTAAATTTTTCATTCGTTATGTTATATTTTCGTAAGCCATACCCTACTGTACCACACCATAGCAAACCTGATTTATCAAATAAAAAAGGATAAACAATTCTTTTTTCAGTAGGTAATTTTAAGTCCCATTGAAGTGTTTTATTGGGAGCCCAAGCACTAACATCGTAAAAAGAAAGTTCTCGATGGTGTTTATCCCAGAGTTTACTATTGGGTTTTAAAATAATATTACCTTCTGGATATTTGTTTGTATCAAACAATGGAGTTATTGTTTTTCCATCATACAAATAGAGATTACAGTTAATCAGAATATCTTTACTCTTTGTAAAATAACCATTGTTTAATAATTGTCCGTTGGCCAATGGGAGTAAAATATTTTTTACAACATCATATTTGTACACAGTACCATCCATACCACCAAACCACGTATTTTTGTTTTTATCATTCCCTATTCCATACACTTTAGTATTATTTGGTAAGGATATTTTATTGATAATAGGCTTCACATCTTTATCAAAAAAATTGGTTGCAAGTGTTATGATATTTATTTTACCGTCATCAGTAGCTATTAGCATCCTACCATCTGGCATTTGTTCTATAATCTTTATAACATTATTTGATAGCCCTTCTGGATTTGTATTGCTATGTACGATTCTTAAGAAATTGCCACTTTTTTTATCATAAATATTTAATCCCTCATTTTCGGTACCTACCCAAATACGTCCTTTACTGTCTTCAAAAAGTTTATTTATGCTATTACTGCTTAAGGTTTTGGCATTATAAGGATCGTTTGTAAAAACCTTAAAATTATAACCATCATATCGGTTGAGCCCATCTTTTGTTCCTACCCAAATAAAGCCTTCTTTATCCTGCAAAATATCATAAACCATACCTTGAGATAAGCCTTCTGATGCAGAGACAGTCTCGTAGTTTTTAATGGCCTGGCCAAATAAACTAAATGAGAAAAATGAAAAAATAATCATTAAACTCAATTTATATGAAAGCGATATTTTGTTCATAGGCATCTAAATGTAGTTTTATGTTTTTAAATTTTGATTAAAAAATCTAAAAGAATCATGCTCTGAATGAATAATGCTGAATTTATCCTATAGATGCATAATTTATCCTATACAATGCTGAAAATTTAGGATAGAAATCACAAAATATCCTAACATATCCTTCCATTATGATGCACTTTTGAAATGTAATAGTTAGCAGTAAAGCTAACAGACCTTACATGGTTTCAACTTTTAAAAAACAAAAAAATGGCAAAAATTGCTTTATTTTCTTCAAGCCTTTTAATTGGTTTTGCTATGCTAAGTAGCTGTAACAATGCAGACACTTCCAAAAAGATAACCGAAACACAAATCAAATCAAGTTTTGATTTAACAGTTGCTAAAAAAGAGATTGAGGAGGCTAATCAAAATTTTATGGACTTGGTTGCTAAAGGTGACTCTGTCGGGTTAGCCAATTCTTACACGGCAGATGCTAAGTTTATGAGTGCAGGAGCACCAGCAGTTGTTGGCAGGGCAAATATTCAGAAAGCAATGTCAGACATTGTGAATTCGGGAATAACAAAAGTTGACCTTAGATTGAAAGAAGTTTTTGGAACAGAAGATTTAATTGCAGAAGAAGGCGAGTTAACTCTTTATGTGAAAGACAAGGCGGTAGCAGAAGAAAAATATATTGTGCTTTGGAAAAAAGAAGACGGCAAGTGGAAATTATTCAGAGATATTTTTAACTCAAACTTGCCTGCACCAGCAACTAAATAATCATTAAAACTTAAACAAAGAAATCATGCCTGTATCAAATTTAGCAACATTACACCACACAAGTATTTTGGTTAATGACTTAGAAAAATCTGCCGAGAAATTGGCAAAGTCACTTTCTCTAACTTGGAATCTTTGGACAATTACTCCTGACCATTGCTTTGTGAATGGAGAACCTTCGCCATTTTCATTCAAAGTTGGCTTTGCACAAGTTGGCGGGGCAAACTTAGAATTAATATCGCCCCACACAGGACACAGTGTTTATGACGAACATTTAAAGTTAAAAGGCGAAGGTTATCATCACTCTTGTTTTGCATACCCAGACTTGGAAAGTATGCAAGCTGCCAAAGATGAATTACAAAAACAAGAACATAAAATGATTCAACACGGTTACACAACTGGTATTTTTGAATTCTGTTATTTTGAACTGACTGAACCAAATATGCTACTCGAATTACTTTATTTGAAAGAGTTACCGCCACCAGAAAAAACAATTGGGTAAGTTCTGTTTTAATTGACACTTCTTTCCCGAAAAAAAACACTTCTGCGAAAATGTTGCAAGAAACATGAGCTATTTTGTTGACAAATCTTGAATTGTTAAAAGTGATTAATTTACAAAAAATCGAAAATAAATTAGGAATGTCAGCTTATTCATCAACCATTTTAACTTAGAATATTAAAACTCAATTTAAACTATAAAACAATTAAAAAAATGAAAAGCAATCTCAACTCAAAAATGAAGATGTTAAGTCTTCTATTAATGCTCATTCCTTTTTTAGGAATAAGCCAAACTAAAAATGTATTATCTACACATCGTGTATTTCCTAAAATTGACAAAGTGCTTGAATTCGAAAAAGCCTTAGCCATGCACGCTAAAAAGTATCATAGCGGTGATACGAGATGGAGTGTTTTTGAAATTCAGTCTGGGCCAGATTTCGGAGGATTTCAAATTACTGAAGGTCCTAAATCTTGGGAATCTGAAGATACCAGAGGGAACATGGGCGATGAACATACGACCGACTGGAACAAATCTGTAACCATACATTTAACAGAAAGGCAATCTGGTGGATATTCTGTTTATCAGGACACATTAAGCACAAGCCCGCTTACAGATTTCGCAGAAAAAACACAAATAACTCACTTATATCCAAAGGTAGGATATGAAAATCAAGTACGAGGATTAATAAAAAATCTTCGAAAAGTTTGGCAAGCAAATGGTCAATCTGTGGCCGTATATTCTTCTAATGGATCTGGACCTTCTCAATTTGCTATTTCTATAAGATATAAGCAAGGATTGAAAGAAAAAACTGATGGATTTCGTAAGCCTTTTAAAACTACTTATGAAGGGATTTTTGGAGATGATTCTATGGAAACTTACATGGAAGGAATTCGTAAATATACCGATGAAAATTGGAGCGAAATTATTTTCATGCGGAAAGATTTAAGCTCGAAATAATTACATAATCTGTTAATTAACAAAGTGTACAAATTAATTTTTGTGCATTTTGTTTAATTTAATTGTGTACCTAAATTTTTTTATTTAAAAATAATTTATATTATAATGAATTATTCATCAGGACATATTCAAAAAAGCAAAAGAGTATTACCCTCTATTTCTGATGACACATTTCTACGCTATTTCAACTTCATTGCTTTGTATTTTGCACAAGGCATTCCTGAAGGTATGTTGACTTTTGGTATTCCAGCTTGGATGGCCATGAATGGTAAATCACCTGGCGAAATAGCAAGTTTTACGATTGTAATGGTATTGCCTTGGAGTTTTAAATTTATCGTTGCCCCTTTGATGGATCGCTATACATTTTTACCTATGGGTCGAAAAAGACCTTGGGTACTTTTAGGGCAAATAGGTTTGGTTATTAGTTTAATTTTTATGGCTTATGTACCAGATCCATTAAATAACATTAATCAATTAATGATTATGGGTTTTATAGTATCATTTTTTGGTGCTTTTCAAGATGTAGCTACAGATGGAATGGCGGTTGATATTATTCCTGCGGACCAACAAGCACGTGCCAATGGATTGATGTGGGGTTCAAAAATTGTTGGTGTTTCTGTTGCGTTAGCCTTAGGAACCTGGCTATTAAATAAATATAACTTTACTACTGCTATGCTTTCGCTTTCAATCATGATTGGAATTATCATGCTTGTTCCCATTTTTTTAAAAGAAAGACCAAGAGAAAAAATAACACCTTGGTCAAAAGGTATGGCATCGCCAGAAACTAAAAATTTGCAATTAGATAATTGGAGTGAAATTTTCAAATCATTGTTTCGTGTTTTTAGCTTACGTAATTCTTTACTGGTTGCTAGTATCCTATTTATTTGTCAAGGCGGTTTTAAATATGTTAGCACATTGCTACCCATTTTCACGGTAAAAGAATTAGGCTGGACCAATGTTGAATATTCACAATATTATGCAATAGCCAAATTAATTGGGGGTATTGTAGGGATGCTTATTGGTGGTATTTTGATTGAAAAATTTGGTAAAAAGCGAATGTTGAATATTTATTTTTTAGGGTTGATAGTAGTAACAACCTTTTTTGTTTTTTTAAAAACCTATTGGAGTAGCATTGCATTTATGTATGCTTTTATGATTATTTACAATATAATTTATACCATTTCTTGTATTGGAATTTTCGCAAGTGCCATGGAATGCTGTTGGAAAAAAGTTTCGGCAAGTCAATTTACGTTATATATGACCATAGCAAACCTCGGGCAGATTTCAATTTCTGCTTTAATTGGTCCGATAAAGGCAAATTTTAATTGGGAAATTACTTTTTTAGCATTTGTATTAATAATTGGGTTGGCTTGGTTACTAATGCAGTTTTTAAATATTAAAGAGCAAGTAAAACGAGTTGCTGCCTTAGAAAACAAAGATATCTTAAGCCTAGAATTGGCTTTGTCTGCCTAAATAATTAATCAACTAAAAACAGAAAACATGAAAACAATAAAATTTTTATCACTAGGAATTCTTATATTATTAATCACCATACTATCAATTAGTTGCAAACAAAACAAAAAGGAAACATCTACATCAAATGAAATCCAAACAAAAACTGAAACACCTGAATATTTTAATTTAAGGCCAGAGGTAGAAAAAGCGTATGGTTATAGTCACGCAGTAAAAATCGGCAACGATATTAAAATTTCTGGAGCGGTGAGTATGGATGACAAAGGGAATTTGACAGCTGCAGGCAGTATGGATCAACAAATGAAAAACTGTTATGCTGATTTAGAGAAAATATTAAAACATTACAGTTGTACCTTCGATGATGTAGTAGTCGAAAATGTTTTCACCACCAATATGGCTGAATTTATTAATGTTTCCAGGTTTAGAAATTCGGTTTACAAAAAACAATTCCCAACTGGTACTTGGCTTGAAGTGAAAGGATTAGCATTGCCTGGTCAATTAATTGAAATAGATATGGAAGTTCATATAATTAAATAAATAGCCGATGAAAAAGATAATTTTAATCCTCCTGTTTTTTTCATTTTTAGGAACGCTTAAAGCACAGGAAAACATTGCTTTTACCTTTAATCATTTAGCGTTGTCTGTAAAAAATTTGGATGAATCGGTCACCTTTTATAAAGATGTACTACAGCTTGAAGAAATTACCAACAAAGCCAAAATTGAAGGCATTCGATGGTTTTCTTTAGGCGAAGGAAAAGAATTGCATTTAATCTCTTTTTTGAAAGAACCAGTTACCTTTAATAAAGCGATTCATCTGGCTTTATCAACTTCTAATTTTGATGCTTTTGTGAAAACATTAGAAGCAAAGAAAATTTCTTATTCCAATTGGCCTGGCAAGGCCAATAAAATAAATGTAAGAGTAGATGGGATAAAGCAGATATACTTTCAAGACCCAAGTAAATATTGGATTGAAGTAAATAGTGTTAACCAAAAATAATAACTGGAAAGTCGAAAACTAATTAGAATAGACAATCAAAAAAATAATTATTAAAATGGAAAAATCCAATAGAATTCAACTTGTACAAAAACATAAATCATTGTTGATACTGGGAATCGTTCTGTTCCTTTTCTTATTTGCAGGGAAATTTATCATTAAAGATGCTTTGCCATATTTTGGATTTGAACAAAAAACTTTTGGGCATTACTGGGATTATAAATGGATATTGGTAGGACATATTTCTGGTGGGCTTTTAGCACTAGTTCTTGGTCCTTTTCAATTCTGGAAAACCTTTAGAAATAAATACTTAACAGTTCATAGATGGCTTGGGCGGACGTATTTAGCAGCTATTTTAATAGGAACAATTAGCGCAACTTCTTTGGCTTGGACAAGTGCAATAGAAGTCAACTCTGCTTGGGCTCTTGCGTTGCAAATGTTAGCTTTTGCTTGGATTTCGACAGCATTAATGGCGTATTTATCTGTGATGAGAAAACGTATTCAACAGCATAAAGAGTGGATGATTAGAAGCTATGTGGTAACTTTTGCTTTCGTGACTTTTCGGTGGCTAAATGAAATAACTATCTTAAAAAATCTGATGCCAGAATTTGAAGAGAGAGGACCAACAGTAATCTGGTTTTGTTGGACAATACCATTACATATATCTGAAATTGTATTAAGCTGGAAAAAGAAATAATAACATGAAAGTCAAAAACCAAATATCTTAATCAACAAAATAAATACGATAAAAAATGGTAACAACTCCAAAAAAAATTTACGGACTTGATAACTTAAGAGCCTTCGCCATTATTATGGTTTTTCTTTTTCATTATCCCAGATGGTTTGATCATCCTGCTTGGTTTCCAGAAGTTTTGAAATTTGGCTGGACAGGCGTTGATTTATTTTTTGTTTTGAGCGGATTTTTGATAGCCTCACAACTGTTTTCACAAATTAAAAAGGAAGGTAGCTTTTCTATTAAAGACTTTTATATCAAACGATTTTTTAGAATTAAACCTATTTACTATTTTGTGCTGGCTATGTACTTTTTGTTTCCTGTTTTTAGCGGAGATCAATTACTACCGCCACTTTGGAAGTTTTTAACTTTTACGCATAATATAGGTTTTACCAATTTTGAGACTCATCGTTCTTTTGGTGTAGTGTGGTCGCTTTGTGTGGAAGAACATTTTTATTTGTTAATGCCTGTTACCTTGTTATTGCTTTTAAAAACTGGTTGGTTAAAAAAAGCTGGTCTATTGCTATTTATTTTATTTCTTTCGGGTTTTCTTATCAGATTGTACAGTTGGTATGAAGTTTATATTCCACAAAGCAACAGAATAGAAAACAGAGCACTTTGGATACAAACCATATATTATCCAACCTATTGCAGATTAGATGGATTGCTAATAGGTGTTGCCATTGCTGGATTGTACAACAACTTGCCTTCGCTATTTTCCCGATTATTAAAATATGCAAACGGAATTATTGGGGTTGGCTTATTGATTTTAACTATCTCTTATTTTCTATTTTTTAATAGTATTGGTTTCGGTAGAAGCATTTTTAGCTTCCTAAAGGTTTCTATAGGTTTTGGATGTATGGTTGTAGGTTCAATTATGCCAACTAGTTTTTTATATAAATGGAAATCAAAAGTACTAACCAAAATCGCAGAACTTTCATACTCGCTTTATCTCATTCATATGGGGATTATTCTATTATCTCAACTATTATTGTTTGATTTGGGTATTGCAAAAGACAGTAATATGACGTTCATATTATCCATCATTTTTTGTGTTTTCGTTGCTTTAATACTTCATTACAGCATAGAAAAACCATTTATGAAAATGCGTGGAAGGTTTTTAATACACGATAAAAAGTTAATTAATTATGAGATGGCTATTAAGAATTAATAATTAATTTTAAGTATAAATTGAATTTGCAAATTTGAAATAAATAAACGAATAAATACTTGCTTTATGAAAAATGAATCCCTAATAAAATCGGCAATTTTGATGTTAGTTATCGTTTTAATAACTACTGCATTTTGCGAAATTTCTTTACGAAAAAAAGGAATTCCGATAAGTTATGATGATGGTCCAGCTTTATGGTCAAACTCTAGAGCAATGGTCTATGAACCTATTGATGATGCTGTAGTTTTTATTGGTTCTTCTCGAATTAAATACGATTTAGATATTCCAACTTGGAATAATTTAACCAATATTCACGCGGTACAATTAGCGATAGAAGGAAGTTCGCCGAGGCCAATTTTAGAAGATTTAGCCAATGATCCTAAGTTTAATGGAAGGTTAATAATTGATGTAACTGAAGGACTTTTTTTCTCAAATAGCCCTTCAAATACGAAAACACCAAATGAAAACATTGCTTATTTCAAAGACATAACGCCTTCTCAAAAAGTAAGTTTTATTTTGAATAGACCATTAGAATCACAGTTAGTTTTTTTAAATAAAGATTATTTTTCACTCAACGCACGGTTAGACGCACTCGAAATCCAAAGTAGAAAAGGTGTTTTTATGATGCCATTATTTCCTATAGAGTTTAGTCATAATACTTTTGAAAGACAAATGTACATGACAACAGAATTTAATACGGACACTATTTTACAAAATAAAGTCAAAGCCAATTGGGCATTTTTTGCAAGTTTAGGAAAAGGTGCACCACCAATGCCTGAAGCTGAATTAGCAGCCATTTTCAAATCGGTTAAAGCTGCAACCGACAAAATTAAAGCACGAGGTGGCGAAGTACTTTTTGTGCGAACTCCTTCGAGTGGTGGATATTTGCAGGGCGAATTAAAGGTTTTTCCGAGAGAGAAATATTGGGATAAATTGCTCGCTTACACCAATTGCCAAGGAATTCATTTTCTAGATTACCCAGCAATTGACCATTTTGTGTGTCCAGAATTTTCGCATTTAAGTAAACCAGACGCAGAAATTTTTACCAAACATTTTATAGATATTATAGAAAAAAATAAAGGTTGGAAATTAAAAAGTCTTCAATAAAAATTAATCTAACGCTACCTAATTTAAAACAAAATGGTTTTTAACTCTTACACCTTCATTGCTTTTTTTATTGCAATACTGATTTTACATAATTTACCATTTTCATGGAAAACAAAAAAAGTGAATTTATTGCTGGCTAGTTATCTCTTTTATGCAGCTTGGAATCCACCTTTTATTCTTTTATTATGGCTTTCAACTGTAGTCGATTTTTATGTTGGTAAGGCTTTATATACACAAGAAAACCCGTATAAAAAGAAATTATTATTAGTACTTAGTTTAATTGGCAATCTGGGAATGTTATGCTTTTTTAAATATGGAACATTCTTGCTAGAAAACTTTGTATCGCTAAGCAATTTAATTGGGTTCAATTATAATCCAGCAATTCCAACCATAATTCTACCTGCTGGGATTTCATTTTATACATTTACAACTCTTTGTTATACCATTGATATGTATAAAAAAAGAAGTGAACCGGTTAAGTCATTATTGGATTTTTCTTTGTTTGTAACGTTTTTTCCACATTTGGTAGCAGGCCCAATTGTGCGACCACCACAATTAGTACCACAGTTTGAAACACCTCGGGTTGCTTCTCGCAAACAAATGATGGATGGACTTTTACTCCTTTCACTTGGTTTATTTATGAAAGTGGTTTTAGCAGATAGTATGCTTTCGGAAACAGCAGATGCCGTCTTTAATTCACAAAGTATGTTGCCTTTCTTAGATGCATGGATTGGAGTATTTGCTTTTTCTGGTCAAATATTTTTAGACTTTGCAGGATATTCAACATGCGCAATTGGTGTAGCGTTATGCCTTGGATTTGTGCTGCCTCAAAATTTCAATTACCCATACGCGGCTATTGGTTTTTCTGATTTCTGGAAACGCTGGCATATTACCTTATCAAGTTGGTTGCGCGATTATTTATATATTCCACTTGGAGGAAGCAGAAATGGGCAATTACGAACCTATTATGCATTAATGATGACCATGCTAATTGGAGGATTATGGCATGGTGCCAATTGGACATTTGTAGCCTGGGGCGGTCTGCATGGATTATATTTATGGGTGGAGAAATTTTTTAGAGATCGGCGTAGTGCTGATTCCGATGAAAATGGAATGAAAAACAATTCAATTACTGGATTTTCTTATGCCTTGCTTACCTTTATGTTAGTTAATATTACTTGGGTATTTTTCCGTTCCGATTCTTTTGGCAAGTCATATCAAATGCTACAAGCTATGTTTGGAATAATCAATGTTGGCAAACCAATATTAACCACATTAGCCATACTAAAAGTCGCATTAGTTATTCCTGCAATTATTCTTTTTCACTGGTTTATGCGCAATACAAAAGTGCTAGATGTTGCGCATAAAATGTCGTGGTGGTCATTAGGTGTTGTTTGGTCTTTTTTAATTTTATTCTTGATTTGGGCACAAGAAAGTGGTAGTTCGTTTATTTATTTTCAGTTTTAAAAAGAAAAAATGAAAGAAATTACCAAAACTAGAATACAATCTATTGACCTTCTAAAAGGCTTGGTCATGGTTATTATGGCACTCGATCACGTTCGAGATTATTTTCATTATTCGGCTTACCTATTTGATCCAACAGATCCAAATCAAAGCTCTTTACCCATTTTCTTCACCAGATTTATAACACATTTTTGTGCGCCAACATTTTGTTTTCTGGCTGGTACTTCTGCTTTTATGGTTGGAAAACGAAAATCAAAATCCGAATTGTCAAGTTTTCTTTTAAAACGTGGACTTTGGTTGGTTTTTATCGAAATGACTATCGTTAATTTTGCTTGGTTTTTTGATATTTATTTTAGGAGCCCGGCTTTGCTTGTTATTTGGTCATTGGGAATTAGTATGATTGTTTTGGCTGGCTTAGTTCATCTGCCTCGAAAATTAATTTTAGCCTTTAGCTTACTTTTAATTATTGGTCACAATCTTTTAGATACGGTTCATTTTGACGGTAATGTGTTTTGGTCAATTCTTCACGAATTTTCAATTTCTCAAATAACTGAAGGTGTTGAATTTGTTGTTGCCTATCCTTTAATTCCTTGGATTGCAGTAATGTCGTTAGGGTATTATTTTGGTTCTTTCTATGATTCAAATTATGATAGTTTAAAAAGAAAAAAACTGTTTAACACTATTGGGATTTTAACAATTCTCGCTTTTGTAATTTTAAGATTTACCAATATATATGGAGACCCAATACTTTATAAAGATTATGAAACAACCGCTAAAGATTTAATTTCATTCTTCAATCCTTCTAAATATCCCCCTTCTTTATTGTATCTATTAATGACATTAGGAACTGCTATTTTATTTTTAGCAAATGCCGAAAAACTAAAAAGTAAAGTAGTTGAATTCTTTAGCACTTTTGGTAGAGTACCATTTTTCTATTATATCTTACATCTGTATCTTATTCACCTCATTGCACTTGTTTTTGCAGAACTTTCTGGGTTTGGTTGGCAGGCAATGATTTTAGAAGACTGGATGACATTTGTGCCTGCTCTAAAAGGTTTTGGTTATCCGCTTTGGGTGGTTTATGTTATTTGGATAGGTGTAATTCTATTGCTTTATCCATTATGCAAAAAATTCGATAGCTATAAACAAAACTACAAAGAAAAATGGTGGCTAAGTTATTTGTAAAAACCACTTAAATATTATACCTATGGACATTAATTCTGTTATTGAAATTTGTGATGCCAGACTTCCTGATGACATGGATAGTATCAAACATTTATGGACTGATTATCTAACATGGGGAAATGACAACATGCAAATGAATTATGGTGTGCATCCTCATAATCCGATGAAACAAGTAGAACAAGACAGTAAAATGATAAGCAAATTTTTACCGCCAAACGGACGTCTTATTCTTGCTTTTATTGATGAAAAGCCTTGTGGAATAGGTTGTCTACAAAGCATTAATAATGAAATTGGCGAAATAAAACGAATGTATGTAGATCCATCTTTCAGGAAAATTGGAGCAGGCAAAACCATAGTCCAAAGCATTATTAAATGCTGCAAAAGATGCGGGGTACAAAAAAGTAAGATTGGATAGTCCGAAATTTATGGAAGCAGCTCATTCACTTTACCGAAGTTTTGGTTTTGCAGAAATTCCAGTATATGAAGAGGTAGAAATTCCCGAAGAATTTAGGCAGTATTTGTTGTTTATGGAAATCGATTTAATGTAAATTCTTATTTGTAAAACCTATTAAAAAAACAATGAAAAAAATATTTCTCCTACTCCATGCAATTTTATTCACAGAATTATTACAGGCACAACAATCAACAACCAAAAAACAGCAGGATTTGCAGCAAACTGTTGTGAAACTATTTGATGCTTTATCAAACCGTGATTCGATTAGCCTGAAAGCCCATAGCACAGCAGATATTACATTGTACGAATATGGCCAGGTATGGAACATGGATACGCTTATCCTGAAAGCAATTACACTTAACCAGTCCGCAGATTTTAAACGTGCTAACACTTTTGATTTTATCAATACCAAAGTAGATAAATCAATGGCATTGGTAAATTATCATCTTCATTCAGCAATAACCAGAGATGGTAAAAAGGTAATTGGGCAACGGCTGGAAACAGTAGTTTTAGATAAAGAAAAAAAACAGTGGAAGGTAAAACATCTGCATTCAACCATTATTAAACGAAGTTAAAAAATAAATTGTAATACATTTCAATCATCTATTGACATTAAACGCAATGAAAAAAATACTACCATAATTTATCATCATTTGTCTTTTGACAACTTCTGCTTTTTCACAAACAACATACAGCGATGAAACCAAAAAGTACATCGAATACAATGATGCAGTTATGGTTTTAAAAAACGGTTTATTGATTGGTGGAAAAGGCGAAACTCCCAAATCCAATCAAACCATTATAATTAAAAATGGTAAAATCGAGTGGCTGGGTGATGATGCCAAAGCAAACATTCCTAAAGGAGCAAATAGCATTGATTTAAACGGAAAAGCAATGATGCCAGGATTGGTGATGTTGCAAGAACACATGTATATTTCTGCGAGTTCGAGAGAACCCAGATATCCAAATTTAAGACAATTACCCGTTACCTTTCCCAAAATGTATTTAGCATCAGGAGCTACAACTATTCGAACTTGCGGAAGCATTGAACCATATTCCGATCTTCGAATAAAAAAAGATATTGATTTGGGTTTGTTTCCAGGACCATTTATGGAATTAACCGCACCTTATATTGAAGGGAAATTTTCTCGCTTTCCGCAAATGAAAGAAAATAAAACGCCAGACGAAGCCGGAGCTTTTGTAAGTTATTGGGCGGATCAAGGTTTTACTTCTTTCAAAGCCTATAATGATGTCGATAAACCAACATTGAAAGCTGCAATTGACGCTGCTCATAAAAGAAAGTTGAAAATCACTGGACATCTGGATATGGTTACTTACGAAGAAGCTTCCGAATTGGGTATGGATAATTTAGAACACGGATTTATGGCAAGCACTGACTTTGTAGCTGATAAAAAAGAGAATGAAAATCCGGCAAGCGGCAAAGCCTATCAATCATTAGGAAGTATTAATGTCGAAAGTGACCGTGTACAAAGTTTTATTCAGTTTTTGATAAACAAAAAAATCGGTATTACTTCTTCATTAGCTGTTTTTGAAAGATCAACAACAACGCAACCAACGCCAAACGAGGATGCATTAAATGCTATGTCTCCAGATACACGAGATTATTATTTGAATCGTTTTGCGGTAACAAAATCAGTAAAAAGTCCTTCAGATTACGATAAAGCTTTCGTTAATAGTGCTAAAATGGAGAAAATGTTTTATGAAATGGGAGGTTTACTCACGGTAGGAACAGACCCAACAGGCAACGGTGGAACATTAGCGGGTTATGGAAATTGGCGAGCCATAGAGCTATTGGTAGAAGCTGATGGATTCACACCATTAGAAGCCATAAAAATCGCTACAATTAATGGTGCCAAAGCATTAGGTTTTGAAAAAACTATTGGAAGTATAGAAATTGGAAAATCAGCAGACTTGTTAATTATTGATGGCGATCCATCAAAAAACATAAGTGATATTCGTAAAGTGCAGTTGGTATTTAAGTCAGGTGTTGGATTTAATTCAAAGAAATTGTTTGAACCAGTAAAAGGAAAAGTAGGGATTAACTAAAATTCTACGAACAATGGTGAATGAATTATATATAAAATATTCAGCGATTGAAATTGAAAAAAAATCGATTCTTTTTTTAATAAATGAGCCGAATAAAATAGCTATTCGGCTCATTAATTCTATTTAAGTTATAAATTTAATCAACAGAACAAATTTAAAAATGAAAAAATATATACTTACCACATTCGCAATATGCCTGTTTTTTGCGTGTAATACAAAAACAGAAGAAAGCAGTAAAGCAATTCAGTTAAACGAATACCTTACTGCCCAAGCAACTCACTTTCGCTTTAATGGCAATGTACTAGTTGCAGAAAAAGGTAAAATCATTTTTCAAAAATCGTATGGCTACGCTAATTTTGATACTAAGCGAAGCCTGAATGACACATCCGTATTTGAACTCGCATCAGTAAGCAAACAGTTTACGGCTATGGCTATTTTATTGTTAAAAGATAAGGGCAAATTGAAACTGACAGACTCATTACGACAGTATTTCCCCCAACTGCCATACAATGGAGTCAACATCTGCCAAATGCTTAATCATACATCAGGCCTGCCCGATTATGAGAGTGCAATGAATGAAAAATGGGATCATAAAAAAATCGCTTTCAACAAAGATATGATTGCTTTTCTTGCCAAAGAAAAAATACCCGTTGTATTTAAACCTTCCACAAAATGGGAATACAGCAATACCGCTTATGCACTACTAGCTTCTATTGTTGAAAAAGTTTCGGGGCAAAATTTTAGTTCGTTTATGGCAGAAAATATCTTTCAACCTTTGAAGATGAACCATAGTCGAATATACAATACCCGCCGCTCATTTAAAGATACCATCCCCAATTATGCTTATGGCTTTATGTATAACGACAGCTTAAAAAAGCACTTACTACCCGATAATCTGGACGACTTCAAATTTGTATTCTATTTAGATGGTATTCAAGGTGATGGCGTAGTAAACTCTAATACCGCCGATTTATTAAAATGGGATAGCGCCATAAAAAATCATACACTACTCAAAGAATCTACTCAAAAAGAGATGTTAAAAGAACAAGCCCTTGTTGATACTGTAAAAAAATCTCATTATGGCTTTGGCGTATTTTTAGAGAAAACAGCATTAGGATATATCATTTCACATTCGGGTGGTTGGCCTGGTTACACAACCTTTCTATCAAGAAATGTAGATACAGACCAAACTTTCATCGTATTGTCGAATAATCAATCAAATTCACCAGCGATATCGAATACTTTGCAACATATTTTAAGTGGAAAGCCAGTTATAATGCCTTATCAACACAAAGAAATAAGCTTGGGCGTTGCCAGCATCCAGCAATTTGTTGGGAAATACAAAGCCACTTTTGAGTTAAGCATCGAATGCATCGGAAACAAATTATTTATTGTTAGAGCTAATCGACCAAAAATGGAACTTAAACCAGAATTAAACTCAAAGTTTTTTTATGCCAATGGCAGCGATAACCAGATTGAATTTGAAATTGATACAACCAAAAAGGTAGTAAAAGCGTGGTGGATAAGCTATGGAATAAAAACAGAATTAGTAAAAATATAATCAAACCAAAAGCTCACAAATTAATAAAAACAAAAAAAATATGAGTAAAACAAGACAAACAGCCCTCCTATTTATTGTATTACTCAATATATTTTCTTTTCAGCTTTTTGCGCAAAACACCATAATAAAAGCAGGGCACTTTTTTGATGCCCGAAGCGGAAAAATGTTGGATAATCAAATTATCATTATCCAGGATGGGAAAATAAAAGAGGTTGGAAGCAACTTAAAATTTGACATAACAGACACAATCATTGACCTGTCTAACTCATGGGTATTACCTGGATTGATGGATTGCCATGTTTATATAACAGCAAACAACCCATATAGAATAAAAAGAAGTGGTGTTCGTGACAGTTATATTTCTGAAAGTTCCAGTTTTAGAGCTTTAAGAGGAGCTTTTGTGGCTGAGCAATTTCTAATGAGTGGCTTTACAACCATTAAAGAAATTGGCAATGACGCAAACTATGCAACAGCTGATATTATTAAGGCAATAAAAGCAGGTTGGATAAAAGGACCCACAATTATTTATGCAGGAAAAATTATAGCTCCTTATGGAGGTCAAAGTCGAGGAGTAAATATCGAAAATGAAAAAATATGGGAATTTGAATATAGATGCAGATACACCTTATGAGATAAAAAAGCTATTCGAAAAAATATCTATTATGGAACAAATACAATAAAACTTGTTTCAGGTGATAACGGATATTATAATATTAAAAATATTAAAGCGGCAATTGACGAGGCAAAAAAGTTCGGCTATAAAGTAAGTGTGCATGTATTTGGAGGCGAAGCTGCCCGAAATGTTATAATGGCATATGCAGCATCTATTGAACATGGCGATGACCTTGATGAAGACCTTTTACGTTTAATGGAGAAAGGAACATTTTTAGTAGGTACAGATTTTTCTTTTGACAATAATTATGCAAACTATGGCACAGACTCGATAACAGCTATTGCAACAACAAACTTACTTATAGACAGGTTAAAAAGGGCTTACAAATTTGGAAGCAAGATGGCTTTTGGTACAGACATCATCATTGACTTACCTGGACTTAATCATGTACAATCTGGTTTGAAAGTATTGGAAACTTGGAAGGCAGCAAAAATTCCTTCATCCTATATTTTACAAACTATGACAATCAATGCCGCCGAATTATTAGGCATTGAAAAAGAGAGAGGAGTATAAGAGCCATCGTACTATGCAGATATTATTGCACTTAAAAATAACCCTCTTGAAGATATTGGATGCACTAAAAGATTTTCAGTTTGTGATGAAAGAAGGAAAGGTAATTAGACAAGATTAAAAAATATATAGAAAATCAATTTAAGATGCCAAAAAAAGTAAAAAACATACTTTTAGGATGCCAATAATTTAGAAAATTACATATTTACGATGCCAATAATTTAATAATTAGTACTAATTTTGATGCCGATAAATTAATTAATTAATACTTTAAATTAAAAAATGCAATTAAAACGAAATATAGATACAATACTTTTCGACTGGAAAAAAAGTCAATCAAGAAAACCCATTTTATTGCGAGGAGCAAGACAGGTAGGGAAATCGACTACAGTAAAAGCCTTTGCTAAACAGTTTGACTATTTTTTGGAAGTTAATTTTGAAACTGAAAAAGACATTCATGTTTTTTTTGAGGGGAATATTAATGTGGTAAGAATTTGCGAAAAACTATCGATTTATTACAACACACCTATAGAAGCGGGTAAAACATTATTGTTTTTTGATGAAATACAGCAGTGCATTCCAGCCATAAGTGCTTTACGGTATTTTTATGAGCAATTAAATGAGCTACACCTCATAGCAGCAGGCTCTTTGTTAGAATTTGCTTTAGCAGAATTACCTTCTTTTGGTGTAGGTCGTATCAGGTCGGTGTTTATGTATCCGCTTTCTTTTTATGAATTTTTAGAGGCAAAGAACGAAACTAAATTAATAGAACTTATTAAAATTGGCAAAACAATAGATATTCCTTTTCATAAAAAATTAACGGATTATTTGCGAATTTTTATAATTATAGGTGGAATGCCAGAGGTTATTGCCAAATATATTGATGGGGAACCATTACTGGAAATACAAACTGTACTGGATGAATTACAAGCATCAATTGTAGCTGATTTTAGCAAATACAAAAAAAATGTTCCTTCAAATAGACTGAATGAAGTATTTGAGGCAGTAGTCGCACAGTCGGGTGGAAAATTCAACCTTAGCAAAGTATCGTCAAATGCCAATCATGGACAAATTAAAGAAGCCTTAGCTTTGTTAGAAAAAGCAGGTTTGATTTATGCTGTTACTCATTCTGCAGGAAATGGCGTGCCTTTGGGTGCTGAAATTAATGATAAAAAAAGAAAATATTTGCTCTTAGATACTGGGGTTTTTCAGCGAATATTAGGTTTAAATATTGGGCAATTTTTAGCAGAAACCGACCAAAACATAATAAATAAAGGCACAATTGCTGAAACATTTGTTGGTAACGAAATCATCAAGAATAGTAATCCATATACACAAGAACGGTTATATTATTGGCACCGAGAAGTCCCTTCCAGTAATGCAGAAGTTGATTATTTAATTCAAAAAGATGGTCAAGTTTTGCCAGTAGAAGTAAAATCTTCACAAAAAGGTAGTATGCAAAGCTTATTGTTATTTATGAAAGAAAAAAATACTAAAGGCATCAGAATATCAATGGAAAATTTCAATAGTTTTCAAAATATTACCATCATTCCCCTTTACGCAGCAGGATATTTTTTTAAAACAGATTAAATGTAAATTATTATCAATAAAACAAATTTTAAAAATGAAAAAAAAATAACAATCGTCCTATATATCACATTGATAAATGTATTTTCTTTTCAACTAATGGCACAAAAAAGTAATTTCAGCGAACTTATCGCCAAAAAAGCCAATGCAATTGAACAAAAAGTAATTGCCTGGCGACACGATTTTCATCAAAATCCGGAACTGGGAAACCGTGAAACACGAACTGCTGCTATTGTTGCTAAACATTTGCAATCGCTTGGTTTTGAAGTAAAAACGAATGTGGCTTACACTGGAGTTGTAGGCATTTTAAAAGGCTAAAAACCTGGACCAGTTATCGCTTTGAGAGCCGATATGGATGCTTTGCCGGTTGAAGAAGTAAACGATTTACCTTTTGCCTCCAAAGTAAAAACAATGTACAACGGCAAAGAAACCAGCGTAATGCATGCATTCGGACACGATAGTCACACGGCAATACTAATGGGAATTGCCGAAGTTTTAGCTAAAATGAAAAAAGATTTGAAAGGAACTGTAAAATTCATCTTTCAACCAGCAGAAGAAGGTGCGCCAAAAGGCGAAGAAGGCGGAGCCGAATTAATGATTAAAGTAGACGTAATGGAAAATCCGAAAGTGGACGTAATTTTTGGGTTGCACCTCAATTCACAATTGGAGACCGGGAAACTTTCCTATCGGCCCGGTGGATACTTCGCAAGTGTCAGTGATTTTAAAATTACCGTAAAAGGTAAGCCCAGTCATGGGTCTAAACCGTGGAATTCGATTGACCCAATTCTTACAGCTTCTCAAATTATGGTAAGTCTTCAACAAATTGTAAGCAGAAATGTGAATATCACGCTTAATCCTGCAGTGGTTAACGTGGGAGCTATTAATGGTGGTAACCGCTCTAATATTATTCCTTCGCAAGTGGAGATGCTTGGTGATGTGCGGGCGTTCACCATTGAAGATGAAACCTTAATTTATGGACGTATTAAACAAATTGCAGAAAAAACAGCCGAAGTAGCAGGAGCTGTAGCAGTAGTAGAATTGCCGTATGAAGTTAAATATCCTGTCACGTTTAATGATGTTGCACTTACTAATTCCGTGTTACCTTCTTTACAAGAATCTGCCGGTATGAAAAATGTATTACTTGTACCTGCTAATACTGGTGCAGAAGATTTTTCATTTTATACTCAAAAAGTACCTGCCTTAATCTTTCGTTTAGGCGGTATGCCCAAAGGCAAAGACCCTAAAATAGCATCACCACATCATACACCAGAATTTATTATTGAGGACAATTAATTTAAATTAGGTGTTATTGCTTTCTGTAATTTGGTTTTTGATTATTCGGACTTTAATAAAAAATAAAAAATCACCGTGTTCTGTCAATATTTCATTAATTTTTAAATCAATAGACAAATTCAACTTGCAGAATGAATATCTATTTTATAAAATTCCTAGCTCCTTGCCTCCCACTTTCTATCAACGCTTGAATTGTTTTATTTGATAATTTTCTAGGCCTTCCAGATAAATTTAAATGACTTATTAATAAGGATCTTTTAGACGATGTTAATTCTGGATTTGGTTTATCTATAATTGTTTGATAAACCGCACTTATATACTGCCTTAAATTGTTTATTTCTAAAGGTGTTTCCAATTCAGCATAATTACTAAACTCTGGTTTGTCTAACAATAAACCTAATGTTTCTGAATTTTTTATTGTTTTATTTTCTTCCTCGGGATTTATGTATTTAGTTGAATCAAACAATTCAATAGGATAATTTGCCAAAAGACCCCCGTCAACCATTAAATGATTAGCCTCAAATCCATAACGGCTTACTACTTTTCCATTATCATCAATATAAATTGGTTCATAAAATAATGGTATAGAAAATGAAATCCTCATGGCTACTTTTATTTGCATATCAGGAAAGTTTTCATGTGAAAACACCATCAATTTTCGATGCATTAAATCTGTTCCGGTTATGTATAAATCTTTATAATTTTTATCTTTTTTTTGATCTTGCAATTGCTGAAAAGTAATATCCGCATTTCCTGTTTTAAGCGCAATTAATTCATCAAGCCAGTTGTATAATTTTTTCCCTTTAAAAAGCCCAAATTTATTTTTCATTCTAAAAATTGCCGTTGGTACAAAACCATCATTCAATTGATTGATTGGAATATTTTTAATAGCTTCTGTCATTTCTTTAGGAGTATATCCTATGGCTAATAAAGTAGCTTGAATTGCACCTGCTGAAGTTCCTCCTACCCTTTCAATTTTTTGCAAAACTCCTGCACTGTCCAAAACTTCCAATGCTCCAGCATATGCCAAACCTCTCATTCCTCCACCCTCTAACACCAAATTCTTAATCACTTTTACTTGTCCAATTGTAAATTTCGGAATGGAAATAGCAAAAAGAAAAAGTATCAATAAAGGTTTAAACATAATTGAAGTTAAATTATTTGTGCAAGTTAAGATTGTAAAACAAATGGAATTAAAAATAAATTAAAAAAACCTATTGAATTAGACCAAACGATTTTAAATTTATAGCAAAAAAAAAGTCCTCTTGCTTATCGCAAGAGGACTTTTAACCTTATTTTAAACCAATTTTACTGTTTAATAATCTTAATATTCTCGTTCAAATTATTTCCAGTAAACTTAATAATATAAGCACCGGCTGGCATATTAGTCAAATCCAAATTCATTAAATCAGCATTTGTATTTAATGGTTTTGTAAGAATTTGTTTTCCAAGTAAGTCGGAAACAACTAAATGATCACCTTCTTCAATTCCTTTTAAAGAAATAGTGTAATTTCCAGAAGAGGGATTCGGATAAACTGAAACGGAAGGTTCTAATTTAACAGGTTGTTCATCAATTCTACATAGATTAACTGCTACATTAAATAATCTATATTGAGAACCACCGCAAGTATTTTGAGCTCTCGCATAAATAGTGCCTTGTGTACTATTCCAATTTACATTTATACTAGAAGTACCTTGCCCACTATTGATTGTGACACCAGCAGGAACAATCCAATTATAACTAAATCCTGAAAGAGGAACTACACTGAAATTAACGTTTGTAGCATTCTGACATACAGAAGTAGGTCCTGAAATTACGGCTGGTGTCGCAGGTAATCGGGTCATATTTGCATTTCTAGGTAATGAACTACCACATGAATTGGTTGCAACAACCGATAATACTCCACCGGTAAAATTAACAGGAACATTTAATGAAATACTTGTTCCAGTATTTGAAATAATTGAGCATCCGGCTGGAATTGACCAATTATACGATAAAGCACCAATAACGGGAGGGATAGAATAATTAAATATTCCGCCTCCACATAAATTACTTATTTGTCCAATAATTGCACCTGGAGTTGCTGTACCTGATACAACTGTTATTGATCGTAAAGAACTACTACCACAACCATTAGCTGCAGATACACTTACATTTCCAGATACAAAACCAATTGGAATAGAAACAGAGATTACAGTTGTGCCTTGTCCACTAATAAAATTAAAACCTGCTGGCAAAGTCCAATTATAACTAGTAGCGCCAGTTGTACTAATCGGACAGCTGTAAGTTTGAGTACTACCTCCACAAACTTCGGCAATACTGCCTACAATCGATGTTGGAGCAGTTGGCAATGACTGTAATACTCTTGTTCTTGGAGTGCTAGTAAAGCAAGCTGTAACCGCTCTAACTGTTAAATTACCTATTATAAAGCCAGCATTCGCGCTTAATGATATTGAATTTGTTCCCTGTCCGCTGTTTAATGTTGTTCCAACAGGAATAGTCCATAAATAAGATTCAGCTCCAGGTACCGTAGTACAAGAAAATGTTTGATTTGAGCCAGAACACAAACCAACACCCAATCCATTAATTGTTGTTGGAACAATAGTATAATTGTGTAAAGTCAGGACTCTGTTAGAACTAACTCCAATACAATTAGAGGCCGATACTAAAAGATTTCCAGTTGTAAATCCTGCATCAAATCTTAGTACGATAGATGTAGTTCCTTGACCGCTCATTATTGTGCTATTTAATGGAGCTGTCCAAATATAACTTGTTGCTCCATTAACTTGATTTATAGAAAACACACGAGTTTGTCCAACACAAGCTCCGGCAGAAACACCTGAGATTGTTGAAGGAGTATTTGGCTTTACCGAAAAATAAGAAATGGTTCTACAATAACTAGATCCAATAATGCAAGAATTTACAGCTTTCACACATATTACACCACCATTGTAAGCATTAGAAAAAGATAAAGTAATTGAATTAGAAATGGATGCACCACTTGCACCTGTTGGCAAAGTCCAGATATATGAAGTTGCACCTGGAATAGCATCAACTGTAAAAATTATTCCGGTTAAATTTCTACAAACACCAGAAGGCCCGTTAATTGCTGATGCAGTTGCTAAAGAAAAAGTTCCATTATCAACTATTCCGTCACAATTATCGTCAATTCCATTGCATATTTCTATGGCAGAAGGGTTAATTAAAAAATTATTATCGTTGCAATCTGCATTATTCAAGATATAACCATTAGGTACAGATAGAGTAGAATTCAAATCAATAAATACTAAAGAATTTCCAAAATTATCAATATCTAAATCTTGATAATATCGAACGGTAACACAGTTTTCATCTGTTTGTCCATCGCAATCATCATCTATGTTATTACCGCAAACTTCTAATGCATTTGGATTAACATTTGAATTTGAATCATTGCAATCTGTTGAATTGGTTGAATAACCTATCGGCGCAGTTGAACTACATAAAAGTGCAGTGGTAGTTGAACCAAATCCGTCATTATCAGCATCAACAAAATAAGAAACAGCAGTATTGATTGCTGCATTATTATCATTACAATCGGTTGAATTTATCACATAGTTCAACGGCCTGGTGCATGCAGATTGAGTAATTGCTATATTTCCAAAACCATCTCCATCTTGATCAGCATAATATGTTTTAAATTTCTGAATTTCTGAAAGTGCCGCTGAAATATTTCCAGTTGCATCTCCATATCCTTCAAAAACAGCATAATATAATGTATTTGGATTTGCTAAAACTTTAATTGAACCAGCTGTTCCAGTACATAAAACTCCATTGTCATCATTTCCTCCTATTCTTACTCCATTGCTATCTAAAAGATGAATATAGGTATCGAAAGGAGATCCACAACTAGAAACTAAAATACTATCAGCACATTCACTTGTTCTAAAACGATAAAAGACATCTGCTGACGTTTGATTTTGTGCTCCAGTATAATCATTGGTATATCCATTAGAAGCAATTGTAGAAACCACACCAGCAAAAGGTAAACTGGTAATAAATGGAAGTAAAAGATTGTCTCCAACCTTTGTTGTTACATTCAAACTCAAAGCATTTGAAAAAGCATCAGTACAATTTGGATTCGTAACTTTAGTTCGAATTAAATATGTCCCTTTTATTAATGCAATTGTTGCAGTTGCTCCTGTTGCTCCTACAATATCCGAATAGCTTGTACCAGCATTTGAAGATGATTGCCATTGTATACTAGATCCAATTTGCCCGCTTAGATTAAAAACTCCAGAACTACCAGATTGAAAGGTTGATACGCCTGATGCTGTACCTCCTACTGCTGGAGTTGTACAAGCAGATACTTCTTCAAAGGTTACATCATCAATATAAATATCATATTTATCTGCAAGCGATGTAGCTTTAAATCCTATTGTATAACTACCTGAACTTGGAGGAACTAGAACACTAGAAACAGCTTCTACATAGGTTGTATTAACAGCATTAGCAACCGTGAAAATAGTAGCCGAGGTCATTGCAGTAGCGTTTGCTGCATTACCAAAACGAACTTCTATATTTTCTGGATAAGTAGCAGACCTTACTCGATACCAAAATCGAATTCTGTAGCTTTTAGTTGCATTTAATGCCAATGGTGGAGAAAATAAATAATCGTTTGCTGCATTTGTTGCATTATATGAATATGCAACATTATTGGTTACAGACCTTGGAGTAAGTGTTCCTAAAGCCCAAGTGTTTCCATCAGCGTTCACATCTTGAACTGACCAACCACATGGTAAAGAGGTAGATCCATCAAAATTTTGAGTACTTGGGAAAGTTGAAATTGTTGCATTTTGATAAGTAACCTGCGAGCTTATAGAAGTAGTGCTTAAGCCTGAACATGTAACAATACATCTATAATACGTAGTTGCAGATACATTAGAAACTGTAATACTTTGATTAGTTGCTCCTGAAATATTGGCGAAAATCGAATTATTTAAAGATGATTGCCACTGATAAGTTTGGCCTGTACCCATTCCTATTCCAGTTAATGATACTGAAACATTACCTGTAATACATAAAGTAGATGGAATAACGGAAACCGCAGCAACTGCAGGCGGAGCTGTACATGGAACAGGATTGGCCAATTGCACTGCTGAAAATGCATTTACTCTACCATGTCCTAAATCTGTACTCCAGGTTCCATTAACTTGTCCGCTTACACCTGAATTATATGTATAACCTCCAACTTTATCCGCTGTTGATTCTATGATTTGACGCGCTTGTGATACAGTTAAGTTTGGATTTGTAGAAAGAATTAATGCCATAACCCCAGCAGCATTTGGACAAGCTGATGACGTACCATTAAAAGTAGGTGCGTAATCTCCTGCAGAGTAACCAGCTGAACCAGAAATATCTGTTGTGTAAATTTTAACTCCTGGTGCTGCAATGTCTACTCCAGTTCCAAAATTAGATCCCCAAAAGTTTTCGCCATCGCAAGATGTTGGACTCTTTCGCTGATTACACATACTCATTGCAACAACAGAAATCACATTCGTCAGTGTTGCAGGATACGAATTAGCACCATTACTATTACCTGCTGCAAATAACACTGGAGCACCTTTGCCTCCTCTACCTTGAGTATTTGCTCTGGTAATTGGATCATTAATTAAAACAGACGGTCCGCCCCCACCCCAGCTATTACTTAAAACATCTGCACCACCTTGATTCCATGCCCAATCTAAACTTGTACCGATCACGCTATTAGAGGTAACCCAATTACCGCCAGATGAGTATGCAATTCTGACAGGAATAATTTTACTATTATATGCAATTCCGGCAACACCTAAATTATTGTTTCCAACTCCAGCAACAATTCCTGCACATGCGGTTCCATGGGCATCATTTCCACTTGGGCCACCATTGCTTCCTAAACCTGTACCATCGAATCCAGGTAATAAGTTCGCCAACAAATCAGGATGAACTAAATCTACTCCTTCATCGATAATCGCAATTTTAATGGCTGCAGATCCAGTTGTAATTCCCCAAGCAGCAAAAATTTTCATGTCTGCTCCAGAAGTTCCATTGTATTGTATAATTTAATGACCACTGATAAGGTAAAAATGTATCGTTGGTATTATACTTTTTCAAAAGTTTAAGAACGTCTGGTTCAGATGCAGCAAAAAGACCTGTTTCCACAAATTGGTTTGCCATTTCTAACGCTCTCTTAGTAGAACTTTTTGTAATTTTTATAAAGTATAAATTGGGGTCATACTTATATTGCTCATCAATGTAAGCTCCGTTTTGTTTTACTAATTTTTCCATTTTGGAGTAATCAGTATTATTTTTAAGCTTAACGATAAATCTATCTAAAGCTGCCTCTGAAGTCCCGTCCTGATAAACTAAAAACGGATTAGCATATTCAATTTGCTCATTTTTATTTAGCTTTTCAATTAATGCAAGAATTTGATCATCTGATACACCTTTTGTTAGTTCTGCCATTACTACTTTAGGCGATGGCAAAAACATTTCTTTTGTAATTGGCTCTAGTAGCTTTTCTGCAGAAAGCAAATTTTTCTGGGTTTCTACTGAGATAATTGATTTAAATTTTATCAGAACTTTTTGATTAGATAAATCATAAAAGATCTTCCCGTCAGGCGAATAATGATAGACTTTGGTGGTACCGTTTGTTAAACTAGAACCATTTTGCTTTGCAATATTTTGGGCTTTTGCATTAGAAAAGCCTAAAAAAGCTATACAAATAAAAATTTTCAGGTATTGATTTTTCATTATTGAGAGAATAGTAAAACGTAAATAAAGTATATTTTTTTAAATATTTAAAGAACAATTTGTTAACGATAGCTTTCAATTGAAGTAGCAACATAATGATGTTGGATAATTACTATATTTTTGATAATTTTGAGTTGATTATTAACAATTGAATAGAAGGAAAATTTGGAATCGAGTTTTAAAAAGTTCAACGTTAGTCAGTTTTTACAAATAGTTAAATACCTATAATGGGGTATTTTGAAATCTCGAATTTGCATGTTATACCCTATTTCTAAATTTTTACCACTTAGTTTTTTTAAACTTATCATTTGAATAGTATTATTTGTTTATCATATTTCAAGAATGAAAACTACATTCAATCTTCGATTTAAATTTGGCAAAAATTGAAAATACTTGATAGGATTTTTAAGGCTATTAATCCAAATTTTCCATCATTTTGTAGGACAAATTGTTCAAGACTTAACGGAATTGATCGTAATCAATAAATTATTCAAATAATTATCTATTTTTATCATATCCTTTTGCAAAATATTTTAATCTTCTAAAAGCACAATAATCTTATTTTTAGAATAAAAACTTTAGATTAGAATTTTAATTGAAAGGTAAATTCCATAAAATAATTCTTAAAATTTGGTAATATGAATATGTATTCGACTATCGCTCAAATCATCATTGCAATATCAATAGGTTACGTATGGATATTTCGTTTCGATAACATTGTAAAAGAGTTTGAGCAATATGGACTTAGTGATTTGACCAGAACTATGGTTGGTGCTGCAAAAATAATTTTAGCTACCTTATTAATAGTTGGTATCTGGCATTCAGAATTTGCTTTAATACCATCTGTGTTGATGGGATTATTAATGATAGCAGCTCAATACTTTCATTTTAAAGTTAAAAACCCAATCCAAAAACATTTACCTTCCCTTTTTCTTTTGAGTTTATGTGTTGTTATTGTGTTAATTAATATCAACTAATTTATTAATGAATTTATTTATTGGCCTGATTCTACTTTCAAGTTTATCCTTTTTGATTTACGGTCTCGCTTATTTTAAATCTACAAACATGAAAAGCGAATTTAAACGATTTAAATTAGAAAAGTATGGAACACTTACTGCTGTATTAGAAATTTTTGGTTCAATTGGATTGCTAGTTGGTTTAATGAATAATATTATTCTTTTAATTTCGGCAGGTGGTTTAGGTTTATTAATGCTTTTGGGAATTGTTGTAAGACTAAAAATAAAAGATAGTTTGCTAGCTATTTCTCCCGCATTCTTTTTTATGATATTGAATGGATATATTTTCTATAAAACATTTCTGCTTTTTTATTAAAGCATTCTAATAGTTTTGAAGAATAATAAAAAGAAGTTTAATTATAGAATACTCATCAAAAATTAGTTGTAAAAATCGATGATGATTTTAATATGTAAACAAATATCTTATTAATTTAATTCCTTAAAATTACCAACCGCTCGCCAGAACATCTGCTAAATGCATTGTTTTTAACGGTAATTTTTGTTTATCAATATATCCTTGCAAGTGCAATAAGCAAGAGGCATCAGTAGATATAAGAATTTCAGCTCCAGTTTCCATGGCATTATTTACTTTTTGTTGACCCATTGCAGCAGAAATACTTTCAAATTTAACAGCGAATGTACCACCGAAACCACAGCAAGTTTCTACATCATTTAGTTCAGTAAGTTCTAATCCTTTTACATTTTTAAGCAAGGTTCTGGGGCTTCGTTTTACACCACATTCTCGGAGAGCAGCACAAGCATCGTGATAAGTAGCTTTTGCAGGAAGAGATGCACCAAAATCTTCAATTCCTAATACATTAACTAAAAAATCAGATAGTTCATACATATTATTTTGAATTGATCGACACTTATTATGCGAAACAGCATTAGTAAACAAATCATTGTAATACGTTTTCACCATTCCAACACATGATCCAGAAGGACTCACAATGGGCATATCATCTGGAAAATCATTAATAAATTTTTGCCCAACAGATTTTGCTTCATCCCAAAAACCTGAATTAAATGCCGGTTGTCCGCAGCATGTTTGCTCTGGATTATAAAAAACTTTACAACCTGCTTTTTCTAATACTTTAATAGTATTCATAGCTGTATTTGGATACAACTGGTCAATAAAACAAGGAATAAAAAGAGATACATTCATGTAGTAAAAAAAATTATCGGATACTGGTGAAATTAACTTTCATGATCCTAAATAAAAAGAATAAACCAATTACAAAAAAAATAGCAAGCATACCAATGGAGTTTTTCATACTTCCTGTTAATTCTTCAATTAAACCATAAGATGCAGTTCCTAAAACAATTGCCATCTTATCTGTCACATCAAAAAAACTAAAGTAAGAAGTGGTATCTTTTGTTTCGGGTAACATTTTAGAATAAGTTGAGCGAGATAAAGATTGAATGCCTCCCATTACCATACCAACGAAAAAAGCAAGGGTGTAAAACTGTTGGACATTACTTACTTGCAATGCGCCCAAACAAATACCAATCCATGCAATAATAGCAATGGCTAATGCTTTTGCATTGCCTAATTTAGATGATATAAATGAAAATAGATAGGCACCTGCAATAGCAACAAATTGGATAATGAGTATAGTTGTTATCAATTGACCGCTTTCTAATTTCAATTCTTTATCACCGTATAATGCCGCAACATACATTACCGTTTGCACTCCCATATTAAAAAAGAAAAAAGAAATCAAAAATGATGTTAACCTGGATTGAGTCTTAATTTCCTGATATACTTTTATTAGCTCCCGATACCCATTTAAGATTACATGATGTGTTGCAATACGCTTCTCTGTAGGCGAAGGAAGATGTCGAAATGAATATTGTGCAAAAACGATCCACCATATACCAGTAAGTAAAAAACTTATTCGTGCGGGTAAACTATCATCCGTTATTCCAAAAAGTTTAGGCTGAAGTACCAGAGCAAGTGAAGCAATTAATAAAATTGAACTTCCGATATAACCCAATGCATAGCCTTTTGCGCTTACTTTATCTTGGTTTGCAGGCGAAGATATTTCAGGTAAATATGAATTATAAAAAACTAAACTGCCAGAAAAACCAACACTTGCCAAAAAAAATTCTATTATTCCAAACTCAATATTTCCTGAAACGAAAAAATAAAGTGAACTGCAGGAAATTGCACCTAGATAACAGAAAAAGCGCATGAACATTTTTTTATTCCCAGAATAATCTGCAATACCTGAAAGCAATGGGGAAATAAGGGCAACTACCAAAAACGACAAAGAAATTGCATACGAATACAAGGCCGTGTTTATATACGTTCTACCAAAAAAATCTACAAATCCAGAATTTTCATTTTTAGTTATGGCTGAATAATAAATCGGAAATATAGTAGAAGTTATAACCAATGGGTAAACTGAATTAGCCCAATCGTACATTGCCCATGCGTTCACTACTTTTTTATTATCCATTGATTTCATATAAGAGGTAATTTTTGACCGTGAAAATAAGGCATTTTTTTGTCAGTATAAGTAATATTAATCTGGAGATTATTTTACTCCATTTTAAAATTTATTTTTTTAATGAAAACATTAAACTTTATTATAGTATTGGTAGTTTTGATTGTTATCACTTTTATTAAATGAGAATCACTAACTAATTTTTTATTTTTTAAAAATATGCTCTTTCAAAAAAGAATTAAAGATAAATTTAATTATTATTCAGGTCTATTTCAATCAGACAAAAGTTATTTTCTAATTGCTTTATTCTTTGCCATTTTTCCAATTATATTCTCATCATTTATTATCATTTTTTTTCAAAACTGGCTTAATACTTTAGATCACAATATATTAGGTTTGCTCATTGTTGCATTACTGGCTTCAATAACTATGGCGTTTGGACTTACTCCAACTACATTTGTTGCCATACTATGTGGGTATTATTTTGGATTTTTTGGTTTAATTGGTTTACTAATTGCATACCCAATTGCTGCATATATCGGATTAAAATTTGGCCAATGGCTCAACACTATAATAAGTGGAAGTACTTTTTTTCATCATCCACATTTAAATTTACTGGCGAATAAAATTGGACCCGAACAATTTAAATTAATATTTTTTATGAGACTTTCCCCTGCCCTTCCTTTTGCAGCATCTAATTTTGCTTTATCTAAAGTACCAATTACAATTTGGATATACCTAACAGCAAGTTTTGCTGGAATGCTTCCAAGAACTATTGTATTCTTTATTGCTGGTTTGCATGGTGATGAATTGATGAACGCCTTTAAAAATCCTGAAAATATCACCCAACAACAAGTTTTAATGGCACTTTTATTTATTATATCCATAGCTGGTCTTATTTATACAATGAGAAGAATAACTAAAAATTAAACTTTTGCTTTAGTTATATGTTAAAAATTGTATCTATCTTATAATAGTTTCTGAGTAACCAAAATTAATTACAAAATAATAATTTATTATTTTTATAAGGTATGTCCATAATTTTTACTTCAGATTATCCAACAAAAAAATCTATCGAGCTATTTGCCGATGATTTATATTCTTTTCTTTTTCCAATTATTAAAGGCAAAACAAATGAACCCTTTGAAAATTTTGAAGACTTCAAAGACCTTCAATATAAACTCAACAATTTATTATTGAATAATTTACTACTTGAAGGAAGTGATAAAAATGAAATAGTAGCTAATTATTTTAACAAACTGCCTCAAATTTATGCTGATTTAAAATTGGATGCTAGGCTAATTTTAGAATCTGACCCAGCTGCAACCTCTAGCGAAGAAATAATGATGGCATACCCAGGTTTTTTTGCTATTTCAATTTATCGTTTGGCTCATTTTTTGAACATTTTGGGAGTTAAATTAATTCCAAGAGTTATGTCAGAATTTGCCCATAGAAGAACAGGGATAGATATTCATCCTGAAGCAGAAATTGGAAAATCATTTTTTATTGACCATGGAACTGGTGTAGTGATAGGACAAACAGCAAAAATTGGCGAAAGAGTAAAAATTTACCAAGGAGTAACATTGGGTGCTTTAAGTGTTGATAAAGTTTTTGCCAATATTAAAAGGCATCCAAGTATTGAAAATGATGTAGTTATATATTCGGGAGCTACAATTTTAGGTGGAAATACTGTTATTGGAAATAATAGTATAATTGGAGGAAATGTTTGGCTAACCGAATCTGTTCCTTCATATTCCTTAGTTTATCATAAAAGTGAAACCAGAATCAGAACAAAACAAGAAGTATTAAATATTATAGATTTTTCCATTTAAAATTAAAAAAATGAAAGTAAACTCAATTTTAGAAACAATTGGCAATTCGGCACATGTAAAAATTAACAATCTTTTCCCAAAGGATATACAGGTATATATGAAAATGGAAAAAAGCAATCCTGGTGGAAGTATAAAAGATAGGATTGCCCTTGCTATGATAGAAGATGCTGAAAAAAAGGGAATTCTGAAACCTGATAGTGTGATAATTGAACCAACATCAGGCAATACCGGAATTGGATTAGCCATGGTAGCAGCAGTAAAGGGGTATAAAATAATTCTAGTAATGCCTGAATCCATGTCGGTAGAAAGACGGGCAATAATGAAAGTTTATGGTGCAACCTTTGAGTTGACGCCACGAGAAAAAGGAATGAAAGGAGCAATTGAAAGAGCTATTGAGCTTACTGTATCAACCCCAAATGCATGGATGCCTTCTCAATTTGAAAATGAAGCCAATATTAAAATACATCAAGAAACCACAGCAAAAGAAATTTTAGCAGACTTCCTTGATGGAATTGATTATATGATTACTGGAGTTGGAACTGGCGGTCATATTACAGGTTGTGCAGATATTCTAAAAAAACAATTTCCGAATTTAAAAGTGTTCGCAGTGGAACCAGATTTATCGCCTGTAATTAGTGGTGGAGCTCCAGGCCCACATCCTATTCAAGGAATAGGAGCTGGATTTATACCTACTAATTTACACACAGAAGTTTTAGATGGAGTTATTCAAGTAAGTAAAGACGAGGCATACCAATATGCAAGAGATGCTGCCTCAAAAGAAGGTATTTTTATTGGGGTTTCTTCTGGTGCTTCTCTTGCTGCTGTTTCTAAAAAATTACCCGAAATGCCTAAAGGAAGTGTTGTATTAACCTTTTGCTACGATACTGGAGAACGATACTTGTCAATTGATGGATTATTTATTTAAAATTAATTCAAAATAGAATAACTTTTTGAGTTTATAATTATTTATCCAAAAGAATTAAAATAAACCTGTCTTTCGCAGGTTTTTTTTATTGTCGGGTATTTTAAGTTATTTCGTAAGATAATACTCATTCTATGAAATTTTTAAAGCGAACCCTGCTTTTTGTATTCCTGCTTCTATTTTTGTTGATAACTGGAATATATCTTTATCTGCTTACGACTAAGCCCGATTATGACGGAGAAAAAAATCTAAAAGGCTTGACTAGCGAAGTTGAAACCCGTTTCGATGATTATGGAATTCCTCATATTTATGCTAAAAATGAAGACGATGCATATTATGCCTTAGGCTTTTTACATGCTCAGGAGCGTCTGTTTCAAATGGAAATGGTAAGAAGAATTGGAGCTGGTAAACTTTCTGAAATTTTAGGAAAAGAAATGGTTCAAACCGATCTTTTTTTCAGAACATTAGGCATAAACAAACATGCTGAACAATCGGCATCATTATATTTTTCAGATTCATCAGAAGCATTTCAGAAAAGTTCAAAAGCTTATTTAGCAGGTATTAATGAATTTATTAAAACTGGCCCCACTCCTCCTGAATTTTCTATTTTAGGCATTCCCAAAACTGAGTTTACTCCAGTCGATTTATACCTAATTACCGGATATCTTTCTTTCTCTTTTTCCGAAGCTTTTCGTACAGATTTGGTTTTAGGCACTTTAGATGATTCTTTAGGTTCAGCATACATAAAAGATTTAATGGCAACAACTTCTAATCCATCTAAATCTCCTACGATGCGCAAAAGAAGTTTGCCTCAAATTACAAATATCTTTGATGAAATTGAAAAAAAACTACCTGTTCCCTTATTAATTGGAAGTAATGCTTGGGTATTGGCGCCATCAAAATCAAAGAGTGGAAAGGTATTATTTGCAAACGATACGCATATTGGATTTAGTCAACCGGCTGTTTGGTTTGAAGCACATATCAATTATCCAGGTTTTAGTATGTATGGCAATCATTTAGCTGGTTTTCCTTTTGCTTTAGTAGGCCATAATAATGCAAGTTGTTGGGGATTAACTATGTTGGAAAATGATGATGTTGATTTTTATCGTGAACAGCTAAATCCAAATGATAGTAACCAGGTATTTATCAACGGAAAATATGAAAATATAAAAGAGTATGAAGAAATAATTAATATAAAAAATGAAAAAGAAGTAAAAGTTAAGATAAGAACCACAACGCATGGCCCAATTGTAAATAATGTAATGGGTAAAGCGGGTAAAAATTTTGAAGAACCTTTGAGTATGTTTTGGACTTACACCAAGTTTCCTGCTAAAACTATACAAGCTACATACTTAATGAATCATGGAAATAAACCAGCAGATTTTGAAATGGCAGCATCCATGATTCATGCACCTGGGTTAAATATTTTGTACGGTGATACTGCTGGAAATATTGCTTGGTACACAGCTGCAAAATTAATAAAACAACCTGCAAATGTTAATTCTTTGCTGGTAATTGACGGTTGGGATTCACAACAAGCAGCGTTAGGATATTTTGATTTTACACAAAATCCTAAAAAATTAAACCCAGCAGAAGGCTACATTATTTCTGCAAATCATCAACCCGATCCAATTGATGGCATTGCATTAAATGGATATTATGCTCCTGGTAATAGGGTAAATAGAATTGAAAATCTATTAAAAACAAAAGAAAAATGGTCAATAGAGGAATTAAAAAAAATATCATTGGATGTTACGTCCGACGTATATAAAAACAATGCTGAAATTATATTGTCAACTTTTAAAGATAAAGATGTTGTAAATAAATCTCCATTACACAAAAAGGCTTATGATATATTAAAAAACTGGAATGGCGATCATCAATTAAATGATATTGCACCTACTATTTATTATAAATTATTATCTACGATAGTATCTTATGCCATGCTTGATGAATTAGGAGACGATGGGTATAGTTCGATAATTAATACTCATACAATGAAAAAAGCAAGCTCCATATTATTGAAAAATAATAATTCTGTTTGGTGGGATAATATAAAAAGTGATTCGGTTACTGAAACAAGGAATATTATATTTATTACTGCTTTCGAAAAAACAGTAAATGATCTTCAAACTCAATTAGGTAATAATATTGATAATTGGCAATGGGGAAAAGTACATACTTTGGAACATGGTCATTTGATAGGTCGGCAAAAACCATTAGATAAATTATTCAATGTTGGCAAAAAAGAGGTGATGGGAGGAAATGAGGTGATAAATAACCAAGCTTTCCCACTTAATAATGAAGGAAAATACACAGTAAGTTATGGTCCAGCTATGCGGATACTAATTGATTTTGCAGATTATGATCATTCTCAAAGTATTTTACCAACAGGTGAATCAGGTCATTTTATGAGCAAACATTATAAAGATCAGGCAGATATGTACAATAAAGGAGCTTTTAGAATACAAATGACTAACAAAGATGAAATTTTTAAAACTGCAAAAGGGAAAATGACTCTTAAGCCAAAAAAATGACATACTTTTTGATAATCTTTTGGTACTAATAAAAAAAAATGACCAGATTACTTAACCTTCATATTTTCGGAATGCAATGTCGGCATTGTACATCGATAATTAAAAACCTTTTAATATCAGAACCTGGAGTGGTAGATGTTGAAGTAAAATTGGATTATAACTCAGCAGAAATTACGTATGATGATATGCAAACAAATGAATATAAACTTGAAAGTGCAGTGAATAATTCAGGAGTTTATAATGCTTTAGTGTTTTAAATGCTTGTGGTTTATGGAGTTATTCCATTTATGAAAATTGATGGAATAACATTGTATCCATTTATTTTTGTGCGAAAAAAAAGTTTATTGCAAAATAAAAGACTTATAAATCACGAAAAAATACATGTAAAGCAAGAATTGGAATTATTAATAGTACCATTCTATTTATTATATCTAACTCATTATCTCTACAATCTTTTGAAATTCAAAAATCATAAAAAAGCTTATTTAAATATTTTTTTTGAAAAAGAGGCTTATCAAAACGATTATGATTTAAAATACCTTAAAAATAGAAAAGTGTTTGAATCCTTTAAATACCTATTATCTAAACAAATTAATTAATCTTTTAATCAATTGGAAGATATTTTATAAAAAGTTTAGCATTGCAATCATTATTAAATTTAGTTTCTAAAATCTTTCTTCGAAATTCAGCTTCTTCAGGTTCAACAATTAAATCCATATATTTAATTAATAATTTTTTAAATTCAGAAGCTGAATGACCAATAATACATAGCTTTTCCAAACCTGTTCCTTTTACGATAACTGGATTTACTAAAATATGACGACCGATAAACAAAGAATTTATTAATTTAAGTTTTATACCTGTTGATTGGAATGACAATAATAAATTTATCTGGGCATTACTTATCAAATCTACCATTTGTTCATCATTAATATCTGCACGTATCGTTACATTTTTCGCTCCTTTAATTGCATTTTTAATTCGGTTTGTAGGGTTCGAGCCAGCAATTATTAATGGGTAATCTGATCCTTTAAAAATATTTTCAATTAAATAAAGCGCCGCCTGTTCATTCTCCTGAATATGCAGATTGCCATGATACAAAACATATTTACCGGTTTCAGATTTTATATTCATCCTTTCATTTTGATGAAAAGGAGGCAAATAATGAACTTGCTTGTAATTTAATTTAAAATGAATCTCGTCTTTTACCGATATTGGAAATAAAACATCTGCATGCGATAATTTTCGTTCAAATATTCTAAGTTTAAAAGCAGCACCCATAAAATAAATTTTTTCGATAGGGTTACGAGTTGAACTTGCTAATCCGCTATAATAATCATGTTCTATATTATGAGTTCGTACAATTTTGAAACGATTTTGGAGACGTTTATCATCGAGGTAGTAGCAACTATGCAAACCTTCAAATAATACGGGGTAATCATCTTTGAGCAAATTTCTAATCAATTCATCTGATTTTCTGGAACTTACAATAAAGGGATTAAGAAGTAGCGTGTTAAAAATGCTTTTATTTCTTTTATAATAATTAATACTAACGCAAAAATCTCTTAACTCTTCTGCTTCATTTCTTCCATATTCAAAACAATGTAAATGAATTTTTATCCCCTGTTTGTGCAATGCTTTTATTTTATAAAAAACATCGATTATTCCTCCATAATTTGCAGGAAAAGGAATATCAAAAGAAATGATATGTAAATGACTATCCAACCTGAGAATAAAGTTGTAATAATTTACTTTCTTCTATTTGCCAGTTAAATTCCTGAGAAGCTTTGGTGCAATTATTCTTTAATTTTTGATACAACACATCATTTAAAAGCAATGAATTCAATGAATTAACCAAGTTCTCAACACTTAAATCAACCAATAATGCAACTTGGTATTTGCTATTAATTTCTGCGTACTCCGGAAAGTTATTAGTAATTGAAGGAATTCCAGCATGGATATAGTCAAAACATTTATTATTTAATGAATAATAATAACTTAAACCAAGATTTTCGGAAACATTAATTCCTAAATATGCTTTTCGTGTGATTGTTTTTAATGTACTTGGTTGAACAAAACCCAGAAATTTAACCTTATGATTTAATTGAAGTAAATCAACTTTTTCTCTTAAAATATCACTTAAATCTCCCTCCCCAGCAAGGTATAACTTACAATTTACCAATGGCATAGCAGCTATTAATTGTTCTAAACCTCTTCCCTGATTTAAGGCTCCCTGATAAATTAAATATCGCTCGGTTTTAATATTATCCTCCTGTGGTTCTTGCAAATGTAAAACAGGTACATTTCTGATCGTTACAAATGAAGTTTTATATTTTTGATTAAATAAGTGGGCGATGCTATCGCTTACTGTGTAGCAATATGTGAGTTTAGGAATAATAAAAGCTTCTATTCCGGTCCAAATTTTTTTTATAAAAGGTCGGTTTATAACTTCAGGTACTTCTGTGAAATATTCGTGAGCGTCGTAAATACACGGCTTTGCTTTTATTTTAGAAGCCATAAAGCAAGCTAATAAAGTATCAAGATCTACTGCATTAATGGCATCGAATCGATTTGTTAACAAATAAAAAAATAACCTAATATTATATTCGATGTAAAAAAATTTGCCTTTGTTAAAAATGCATTTTAAACGAATCTGTGTATAGTTTTTATTTAATAATGCAACAGAATAAGATCTTTCGCGACCAATTAAAGTAACTGCATATCCGGCTGTATCTAGAGTTTCGCAAATTCTTGACATACGTTGATCGTATGTCAGATCGTTGGTAACTGTGAGTATTATTTTCTTCAAATTCACGGTGCTTCCTGAGTTTCTCTATGTTTAACTAACGGTAAATTTGTTTCTCTGGTCTAAATTATATTGGCAAGATTCAAAAAATTCTTGTCATCAAGCAATATTTTTCCACTATCTACCAAAAACTGTACAACTTTTATCTTTTTCTCTTCTTTTATTTCAGAATGCCATGATAAAACCTCTGAAAGAAGATATGAATTTTGCGAAAGCTTTGTTGAAATATACCCTGCATATGTTTCAAATTCTTTTGTACTGAGCTGTATTTTTTTTGCTTCCAAACAAATATCGCATACTCCACAATACTTTGATTCTGGTTCATCGAAATAGTTCAATAGCATTTTGCTTCTGCAAATATTGCGATTATCAATGTATTTCAACATACCATTTACTTTCAATTCCAATCTTTTGCGTTGCTCTTGCAAAAAACGACTATTCAAATTCATTTTATCACTACTAAAACGTTCAGAAAGGAATACAATCTGAGGCGAATCTTTTTGAGGTTCGTAAACAATGATGTTTTGGATTTGCAATTGATTTAACATTATAACCAAATCTTTTCGATTAATTTCCAACCTCTTTGCCAAAATATTTTCATTTATCGGAACAAAATTTTCGAATACTCCACCATGAGAACGTAGTATAACCTTAATAACAGACTCCAAATCCACATTTGCGATCATAAACGAATATAAAATATCCTTATCAGCAACAAATTTTAGTGAACTGGATCTAAAAGCTGATTCATTAAATTGTAAATACTCATCATGCTCTAAATAGCGAGCACAATTGTAAACTAGAATTGGATGTAAATTAAATTTAGTACAAAAATCAGCAACATCAAAATCATAGGCTTCCATATTACCAGCACCAATTGCAACTTTCAAATAACTCCCTAATTGATGATAAACTTGTTTTATTTGTTGAATGGTTGGAAAATTCTCAAAGGATTTTTGTAAAAAACTTTGCCTATCAACCAAATCATATAATAATACTGCATAAGCTTTTGCTCCATCTCTTCCGGCTCTGCCAGCTTCCTGATAATATGCTTCCAAGCTATCGGGCAAATCTAAATGAACAACAAAACGAACATCCGCTTTATCTATACCCATTCCAAATGCATTAGTCGCAACAATTACTTGTTTCTGCCCCTTCATCCATTCTGCTTGTGTTTTTTCTCGAATTTCGTGTGTTAATCCTGCATGATAAAAGTTTGCTGAAATTCTATTTTTATTCAAAAATTCAGAAACTGCTTGAGTTGAGCGTCGATTTCTTACATAAATAACGCCTGTTCCGCTTACATTTCTGATTATCTTCAATAACTTTTTTTGTTTATTTTCTTCTTCCGAAACAACATAGCTTAAATTTTTTCTCAAAAAACTTTGAACAAACACTTTAGGATTTTCAAACAATAATTTATCGCAAATATCCTTTCTAACAATATTTGTAGCTGTTGCTGTAAGTGCTAAAATCTTAACTTCAGGAAGAATTATTCGAATTGATGCTATCAATAAATAAGATGGTCTAAAGTCATACCCCCATTGAGAAATGCAGTGTGCTTCATCTACAACCAAAAAGCTGATTTTCATTTTAGCCAGCCGAACTAAAGTGATTTCTGACTTCAATCGTTCTGGTGATAAATATAAAAACTTGATCTGACCATAAATACAATTATCTAAAGCAGTATCAATTTGCCTGCTCGTCATTACCGAAGTAATTGCGATTGCAGAAATTCCTCGGTTTGTTAAATTCTGAACCTGATCCGACATTAAAGCAATTAAAGGCGAAATTACTATACAAATTCCAGGCATAGCCATGGCCGGTACTTGAAAACAAATTGATTTTCCGCCACCTGTTGGCAATAAACCTAACGTATCATTCCCTTCTAATATAGCGTAAATGATATCTTCTTGCAATGGACGGAATTTTGTATGCCCCCAATATTGGCTAAGAATTTCTACTATTGTCAATTTTGTTTGTTTAAATATGGTTTAAAGCAATTTTTACTATTATATTGAGTATTAAAAACTTATTTTAAAACCAGAATGTAAAGGTATAAAAAACGATTAAGCCAATTATTAGAAATCAAATTGTTTGTTTAATAAATTTAAAAAAGAGGAAATTTCTAAAACTGATTATACTACAATTACATTTATACTTATATTTTTGAAAATTATGCCAATCCAGTTAAATTTATATACACTTTTTTTAGGAATGATAATTTCTCAAGGATTTTTTGCTGCTGTAATTCTTTGGTTTTCAAATTCTAACAAAAATTCTAACAGATTTCTTTCTTTATTATTAATTAGTATTTCACTTTGGCTGGCAGATAGTTTTATGAGATTGGCTGGTATTTATAACGAAAAACCAAATTGGTATTTCATGCCAATATTTTATTCTTTCGGTTTTGGACCACTAATTTATTTTTATGTTAAAAGTTTAATTTCTCATCCATTTGAATTTAAAAAATTAGATTATTTACATTTTATTCCAGTTTGTATTCAAGCAGCTTTATATTTTTACTTACGTTTTCAACCATACGAATTCAAAAAATGGTTTTGGGAAAACGTTCATTATTCCATTACCTATAGGATTGAATTTGACGGAACTTGGATTTCTTTGTTAATCTATTTATTACTTTCTATCAAACTTATCATTCGCTATCAGCATTGGTTAGTTAATAATTATTCTGAGGTTTCTAAATTTAAGTTGAATTGGTTAAAAATTATTCTTGGAATACTTTTGCTTCTCTCGTTGCAATGGTTGGTAGAAATAATTTTGCGCGATTATTTCAATTTATTTTTCAATTACGATTATTCAATTCAGCTTTTGGGCATTATTGCTTTAGTTTTAGGAATTGGAGGGATACGGCAAGCTAATTTAACGGTAGTTGGTTTTCAAAAAACGACACAAGACACAGAGCAAAAAAACATTGATTTTGTTATTGATGATGGAATATTGAAACTAATTTCAGAATGGATGGATAAGGAAAAAAGTTTCCTGAATCCAACATTAACGCTATCAGATTTCTCGAAAGAACTAAAATTAAATCCGAAAATAGTTTCAAAACATATCAATATCGGTTTGAAAAAATCTTTCAACGATTTTGTAAATGAATACAGAGTAGCTGAGGTTAAAAGAAAAATGAAATCTACAGACATTGAAAAATTTACTCTTTTGGCTATTGCTTATGAATCTGGGTTTAATTCCAAAACAACTTTCAATCGGATTTTTAAAGATTTAACCGGATCCACTCCGAGTGAATATTTAGGTTAAAAATTAAGATATTCACTGAACTATTCTCAAAATAGTTCCAAAAACTGATTTTGGTACGTCCCAATCATAATTTGGGGCGTTATGCTTTACATTTCCTTGCACATTTGTTTCAGACAACTAGAAAAAAATTGTCTTAATAAAATGAAAAAAATAATTGTATTGACTTTGTTGTATTTATTATCTAACAACACTTTTTCGCAAACAGCCTGGTCTGACCAAACAAGAGTACTTCCGGATAAACTTAGAAATATAGAAACTGGAATTCGTTTAGAACATTCCCCGAGTCCAAACTATCCAGAAATGAATGTAAATAAATCCGAAGATGCACTTTATGTATGGCAACACAGCACTTTTGTAACTGCATTAAATCAGAATTTGGAGGTTGTTGAAGCTGGAAGTTTTATATGGTATTCTGCAGAAGGTTGGAAGAAAAATATAAAATACAATAAAGAGGATTTCACAAAAAGTTTCAGCTGCAAAAATGGGCTTTTACAAAAAGGAAAGGTATTTACTTTCAAGAAAAACTATCGATATGCCAATAATTTATTTGCTGGAGATGCATTATGGTTTGTAATAGCCAGAGACAAAAACGGAAAATTGTTTAAAGGCGTCGGACTAATTGAAACTGAAAAAGAATTAAAAAAATAATAACTATAAAACTTAAAAAAAAACAAATATGAAAACTCTAAAAACAGTATTGATTTTAATTACATTTTTAAACTTTACTTATGCATTCGCAAAAGATTATAAAATAGACGCAAGTAAAAGCAAAGTTATATGGACTGGATATGCAGAAGCTGGAGGTTATGCACCGGAAGGAACACTGATGTTAAGTAATGGAAGTTTTGCAATGGTTAATAATAAAATTACCTCTGGCGAATTTGAATTTGATATGAAAACCATCAGCCAAGAAAATAAGGATCTTGAAAAGCATTTAAAAAATGAAGATTTTTTTGATGTTGAGAAATTCCCAAAGGCTTTTTTCAAAATCACTAAAATTTCAACTAATCAAGTTTCGGGCATACTTACCATAAAAGAAATCTCCAAACCAATTACTTTTCCGATTGAAATATCTAAAGTAAATGAAATGATTAATGTGAAAGGAACTTTAAAAATTGATCGAACCTTATATGAAATAAAATATAATTCAAGCAGCTATTTTCAAGACTTAGGTAGCTATGCCATTAAAAATCAGTTTGATATAAAAATTGATATAGTTGCAAATTGAAATTCAATCATTAATCTCGGAGAGATGAAATGATTATAAACATATTAATCTATAATCATTTCATCCCTTCGGGATTTTTGAATTTTCTTTCTAAAAAATTAGCTATAATTAAACAACGCCAAAATTAAACCCATTAGGCAAAAGAGCTGATTTCTTAATTACAATTATTCCAGCTTTTACAGTGAATAATTCATTATCGGAATCTGGCAAATGTGTACCACCTAAGAGTTTTACATTATTTCCGATTCTGCAATTTCGATCTATAATGGCATGGCTAATTTCACAATCACTTCCTATTCCCATAGCTGGTATTCCTCGTTGAGTGTAATCGTCTATTTCAGCTATTGTTTCAAAACTATCAAAACCCATTACATACGTATGACTAATTTTTGTACCAGTGCCTATTCTACTTCTTATGCCGATTACAGAATTTTCTATTTTGTCGCAATGCAAAATACAACCCTCAGCAATCATTGTTTTATGCAAGCTAGCTACCGAAACTTTTGAAGGTGGAAGCATTCTGGCGTGTGTAAATATTGCACTTGCACTGTCGAATAGATTAAACTTTGGAATATCTTCTGTCAAGGCAATATTAGCTTCGAAAAATGAACTGATACTTCCAATGTCTGTCCAATAGCCTTGATATTGAAAGCTTGAAACTTGATAATTTTCAATGGATTGTGGTATAATTTCTTTTCCGAAATCGGTAACATCAGGCTTTTCGGTCAATAATTTTATTAATAAATCTCGATTGAAAATATAAATACCCATCGAAGCCAGATATATTTTTCCTTCACTTTGCATTTCTGCCGAGACTTCAGAAGTCCAATCTGATAAAACAGATGCATGTGGCTTTTCAATAAATGAAGTTATTGATCCTTCTGAATTGGTTTTTAATATTCCAAAATCTGGTGCATCGTGGCTATTAACGGGGATGGTAGCTATTGAAATATCTGCATTGGTTTTCTTATGCACATCAAGCATTTCATTAAAATCCATTTGGTATAATTGATCACCAGATAGGATTAGTACATATTCAAAATCTTGACTTTCTATATGGTGCAATGATTGCCTAACAGCATCTGCAGTACCTTGAAACCACTTTTCGCTTCCTGGTCGTTGTTCAGCAGCAAGTATATCTACAAATGCCTGACTAAAAATACTAAAATGATAGGTATTTTTAATGTGCCTGTTTAATGAAGCTGAATTATACTGTGTCAAAACAAAAATTCTACTTACATCAGAATTTAAACAATTTGAAATTGGAATATCAACTAAACGGTATTTACCACCAATTGGCACTGCTGGTTTCGATCTTGCTGCTGTTAGCGGGTAAAGTCGGCTTCCGGCTCCACCACCCATAATAATTGCAATTAATGATTTTGAGATGCTATTCATGGTTTTAGTTTTTTATATAGGTTAATGTATTTTTCTGCCTTGTTTTTCCAACTATGGTCTATTGCCATAATTTTCTTTCGAATATTCATCAATTTATTTTCACTATTAGCCAATTCAGCAGCACGGGCAACTGCATAACTTGCAGCTACGCTGTCAGCATTCTCAAATCGAATTCCAAAACCGTTTGAATCATTCAAATCAATTACTGTATCAATTAACCCTCCTGTACTTCTAACTATCGGAATTGTACCATAACGCATTGCATATAATTGGTTCAACCCGCAAGGCTCAACGCGTGATGGCATTAATAAAAAATCGGCACCTGCATACATCAAATGGCTTAATTTTTCATTGTATCCAATATAACAATTAAATCTGCCTTGTAACGGATTTTTTAATTCTGTTAAATAATCTTCAATATAATTTTCGCCGCTACCCAATACCAAAAAATTGACTGGAGTTTGATATTCTTGAATTGATTTATAGATAATTTCTGCTAAAAAATCAGCTCCTTTTTCTGCAACCAGCCTCCCAATAAAAACTACTAATGGTAATTTTTCTGATAGCCCAAATAATCGGCATAGCTCTCTTTTATTTTCTTTCTTTCCTTCGTTAACTGTCTCTAATGTAAAGAAGTGAGTAAGGTATTTATCAGTCGATGGATTCCAAACATCCGAATCTATTCCATTTACTATCCCATACGATTTTGACTCTTCTTCTCTAATCAACGATTCTAATCCCATAGCATTTTGTTGTAATTCAACCAAATAACCTTGAGAAACTGTTGTAAAAATTGAACAACATTTTATTGCAGCAGCCATCGGATTTATTTTATTATCCCAATCGAGCAAACCCCATCTATAGTCGTCAAATGAAGGAATTAAATAACTTTTATCCCACGAAAATTGACCTTGATATTGCCCACTGTGCATGGTAAACAGGGTTGGAAGGGTCTTTAATCTCGAATATCGTAAACTGTGTTGCATTATAAATGGTACAAGCCCAGTATGATGATCGTGACAATGAACAATCTCAGGTAAATTTTCCCAACTATTTATCCATTCCAAAGCAGCAATTTGAAAAGCAATAAATCGTTCGGTATCATCTTGCCCAGCATAGACTGCTGCACCAGCAAATAAATCGTCGACTTTGGCTATATATAAATCATAACCCAAAGTTGTATCTGTGTTTCTTGATATGGTAAAATAAAGATTTTGATTTCCTAAATTCAGAATACCAGAATGGACAACTTCCCAGTTTTGCTTTAAAATATATCCTGAAGTATAAGCAGGAATCAACACAATACACTCTAAACCAGCTTGATTTAAATATTTCGGTAATGCGCCAACTACATCTGCCAACCCCCCTACTTTTGCAGCAGGGAAACATTCGGCACTGAGATGAATGATTTTCATGAAAGTTTAATTATTGGATAGGTAAGTTTAAGAAATTAAACGAATCAATCAATATTAAGCATCAAAAATTGGTTAGGAATGAAGAGATTTTATTTTAAAATACTAAAATTCTTCAAAGTAAAACATACAAAAATGAAAGATTACATTTTCCTAAATCACAATCCACCTAACTACTTCAAAAACTTCAGCATATTCTGTATTTATCTGAACGCCTCTCGTCCTAGCCAATCCTTTTAAGAAAACTTCGTTTGCATATTGCCGGTGGCTTTGGGATTCATAAAACTCCATGGCTGTAACTTTTGCAGAAATATCCTCTTCAGATAATTTTACGAAACAAGTAGTGGTGAACGAAAGATTATTCCAAGGCAATTCATACGATAAAATGGAAGTTGTTTTAAAAGCTCGAAGTGCTTCATTCGAAATGGTGGAATGGTCTTGATGTAAATCATTTAAACTTGGGGCGAAAACTAAATCGGGCTCAATTTTATTTTTTAGATTTATCATGTCTTGTAAAATATCCTGACGATGAAAACTAAAAGTTCTTACTTCGTAGTTATAAAGAAAAAGATTTTCGGGAATTATGCCTAACGAAGCAGTTGCTAGTTTTACTTCTTTTATTAAAATATCTTTCGGCAAATGTGATGGAACGGATAACTCACACGCAGAAAATGCTGCATAATAAACATCATGACCTTCATTAATAAATTTGCGGATTGTACCACCACAGCCCAGTTCGCCATCATCTGTATGAGGTGCCAGAATAAGAATTTTCTGTTTCACCGACTTAAACATCATAAAAACTCCGTTATTAGATGCGTAATAATACAGAATTAATGGCAAAACTGGCAAAATTCTTCCCTCTATACCTTTTATTTTATTTCATCCTTATTTTAGTCAATGCAACTATGTTGCCGGTAGCTTGGGTTGATGAAGTTATGCTTATAGATCCGGCTATGAATTTGATAAATAATGGACACTTCGCAAGCAAAATTTGGCCTTTTATAAATACAGAAGTATTTTTTGCAGCTTATTTACCCGTTCCAGCATTTTTGTATGCCTTCGCACTTGGGATATTTTCTAATACAATTTTTGTTACTCGAATAACCTGGATTCTTTTATTTGCAATTCATATCTACCTACTATATCGATTGCTTTCTCATTATTTAAAAAACAAAGAAATCGTATATTTTCTCCTTATTGTTTACTTAAATCTGGAAGGAATTACCAATGCTATGCGAAGTGGTAGGGCAGAAATTCCAGAATTGCTTTTCATTTCCTTGTTTCTTTTTGCTTTTTTAATTAAAAAAAACCCAATTATTTCTGGATTGAGTTTAACTTTTTTAGGGCTTTGTCATCCATCCATGTGGATGATTTGCTCGATTGCTTTTATATGGATTGTAGTTGGGAAATTTTTTAAACCTTTTAAAATCAAATTTCTAATCAGTGCAGGAATTCCAGTTATCCTATTTATTATATTTGCAGGAGAAAACTTAATCGAATATCAAAATCAGCTTTTTATACATGCAGCTGAGCACTCAAATACGCAAAACCAACATAACTTTCTGACTTCTTATTTCGTCGATTTCTTTTTACCAGTGTATGCAAGCCAACCATATTTAATCCTTTTTATCTGGCTGGCATTTGGTTTTTCTTGCTATAAAATTTTTAATTATAAAAAGAATCGTGACATATTCATTCCATTACTTTTTATTGGAACCTACATTTTCTGGATGTTTAGTTTAGCAGTTTTTCATCGCTACACTCCGGTTATAGTCTTTTTATCTTTTCTGCTTATTCCAAGTATGATGGATTTAATTAATAATACGTACCCAAATTTCAAATTAAAATTTAAAAATACTCTCGTTACTAATATGTTGTTTTTGATTGCTTTGTTACTAGTTAGTGCTCCATTTTTAATTAGAAATTCGGTTGCAATAGTTCAAAAGCAACAACGCTCAACTAAACCACTTTTTGCTTGGCTTGATAAAGAAATAAAAACTGATCATAAAAAAATATTAATTATAGGAGCTCCTGTTGGACTTTTTTATTCAATGAAAAACGAAAACGTTGAATATACACTTACCTATGGAACCCGAAAATTCAAATTCAATGATTATGAAAAAGTGTATTATTTAAAACATCGACACGATCGGATTTGTGGAAAATTTATTGCCAATTATCCTATTTCAGAATCTGATTTTGAAGCAACATTGAGCAAACTATTTAAAACGGAAACCTATTTAGGAATGAGCTTGTATCAAATCTCATCTGAACAGGAATTACAAGATCTTAATTACTATTTTGATTAAAAGTTCCGTCCTTTATCACCAATTTCCGATCAGCAATTGCTCCAAGCTCCTCATTATGAGTAATAATGATAAATGTTTGCTGATAGCGGTCTCTTAATTCCAAAAATAATTCATGCAATTGCCTTGCATTTGCCGAATCTAAATTTCCTGAAGGCTCATCGGCCAAAATCAATGCAGGATTATTCATTAATGCTCGTGCAACGGCAACCCGTTGTTGTTCCCCACCCGAAAGTTCATTTGGTTTATGATGAATTCGATGTTCCAATTTTAATTCCTGCAAAAGTTCCATTGCCCTTTTTTCTGCTTCTTGCTTTTTTGCATGGTTTATATATGCTGGAATACAAACATTTTCTAAGGCTGTAAACTCTGGCAATAAATGATGAAATTGAAATACGAAGCCAATTTGTTGATTTCTGAAAATACTTAATTCTTTATCATTCATGGCAGTTGTTATTTTATTGTCAATAAAAACTTTGCCTTTGTCTGGTCTATCTAATGATCCTATAATATGCATCAATGTACTTTTACCAGCTCCGGAAGCACCTGTTATGGCAACCAATTCACCTTTTTTAACTTCCAGATTCACGTTTTTTAAAATCTGTAGATTTCCGTAAGACTTATAAACCTCTTCCACTTTTAGCATGCCTTAAAAGTAAAACAAGAATTCTAAACACACGATGAAATTCATTTTATTTTCTGCTGATTTAACTTACTTTTATCGCCAAGAAATAATTATTACTTTATCTTAAATCGTTGTTTAAATCAATTTTTTGGAATATAAAATCGAAGCTCTTAGGCTTAGGGATAGTAGCGGCATCCTTTTTTGCTAAACAATATGAGAAATTATAGTTTGATTCACCGCAAAAAAGATACAGCGAATAGCCCGACCCCATTTGGGGGAAGCCCCAAAAAAAATGAACACTTAATTAATCAATTGATGAATAAAAAACAGAAAAAATAAAATTTTAAAATTTCGTAAGAGTTTTAAACTATTAATATCGAAAAAAAATATTCTTAATCATTCAAGCAAATTCAATAAAAAAAACTATTAACCCATAATATGAACATTCACGAATATCAAGGTAAAGCAATTCTTAAAAGTTTTGGAGTACGAATACAAGAAGGAATAGTGGCTGATACTGCTGAGCGGGCAGTAGAAGCAGCAAAGCAATTACGCGCACAAACTGGCACTAATTGGTGGGTTGTGAAAGCGCAAATTCATGCTGGGGGTCGTGGAAAAGGCGGTGGAGTAAAATTGGCAAAAAACATTGATGAAGTTTTAGAGAGATCAGCAGCTATAATAGGGATGCAATTAATAACTAAACAAACTGGGCCGGAAGGCAAAAAAGTAAGTAAGGTTTTAATAGCAGAAGATGTATATTATCCAGGAGTTTCCGAAACCAAAGAATTTTATATGAGTGTTTTGCTAAACAGACAAAGCGGCAAAAACATTATTATGTATAGCACAGAAGGTGGAATGGATATAGAAGAAGTTGCAGAAAAAACACCACATCTTATTTTCAAAGAAGAAATAGATCCAATCGTAGGATTGCAAGGTTTTCAAACACGAAAAATTGCTTTTAATTTAGGTTTGAGTGGCGAGGCTTTTAAAGAGATGACCAAATTTGTAACTGCACTTTATAAAGCATACGACGAAACTGATTCTTCTATGTTTGAGATAAATCCAGTATTGAAAACATCTGATAATAAAATACTTGCGGTAGATGCTAAAGTGAGTATTGATGACAATGCTTTGTTTCGTCATCCAAATTTCGCTGATTTGAGAGATGAAAGTGAAGAGGATCCAACAGAAGTGGAAGCAGGAAAATCGAACTTGAACTATGTAAACCTAGATGGAAATGTAGGTTGTATGGTAAATGGAGCAGGTTTAGCGATGGCAACCATGGATATTATTAAATTAGCCGGTGGCGAACCAGCAAATTTTTTGGATGTAGGCGGTAGCGCAAATGCACAAACGGTGGAAGCTGGATTTAAAATTATTCTAAAAGATCCAAAAGTAAAAGCCATTCTTATCAATATTTTTGGTGGAATTGTTCGTTGTGATAGAGTTGCACAAGGTGTAATAGATGCTTACAATAATATTGGAGAAATTAATGTTCCAATTATAGTTCGTTTGCAAGGTACGAATGCAGAAGAAGGCAAAAAGCTAATCGATGACTCGGGATTAAAAGTATACTCGGCAATTGAATTGAAAGAAGCTGCTGATTTAGTCACTAAACTGCTGGCATAAAAGATTTAATTAATTTAATTAATAGATAAATGCTGCCTCTAAATTTCAGGGGCAGCATTTTTGTTAAAATATTTCGTGTTAATAAAAATTTATCCTGAAAATCCACAAGAAAAAGAAATTGACCGAGTGGTAGCCGTGCTCAGAAAAGGCGGTATAATAATATATCCTACGGATACAGTTTATGGTTTAGGTTGCGACATTACCAACCAAAAAGCCATTGAAGCAATTTGTAGATTAAAGAAAATAAAACCTGAAAAGGCTAATTTTTCTTTTGTATGTCATGATTTAAGCCATATCGCCGATTATACTAAACCAATAGATTCGGTCATTTTCAGACTATTGAAAAAGGCATTACCTGGAGCTTATACTTTTATTTTGGAAGCAAATAACAACGTTCCAAAATTGCTACACAGTAAAAAAAAGACAGTTGGTATTCGGGTTCCTAATAATGAAATAGCCCGTTGTTTGGTAAAAGAATTGGGAAATCCAATTTTGTCAACTTCAATTCACGACACAGATGATATTTTAGAATATTCAACCGATCCAGAACTCATTCACGAAAAATATGAAAACGATGTAGACTTAGTGATAGATGGTGGAATGGGTGGTTTAATTGCAAGCACTGTAATAGACTGCACCTCAGGGTTTCCAGAAGTAATTAGAGAAGGTAAAGGAGATATTGAGAACTTATTTTAAGGTAATTTTTTTTCTATTTCAGCGTTTTTATTAAGTTCTTCTTCTTTTATTTTAATGTCCACTTTATCAGCTTTTATCACAATCTTAATTCGTGCGTACAAGCTCATATAAATATTTGCAACCCATACTAAAGCAAAACCAGCAATCAAATATCCTCGCCAATTAGTATACAATAACGTGTAATTTGTAATGAATAAAAAAATGATCGTTACATAATGGCTAAAGCAATATTCGCAAGTAAATAAATAGAAAAATTTACGAACAAATTTATTTTTGCAATTTTCACTTTGCCGTTCACAATAATTTCTTAGTTCTCTAAAAACTTCTTCGTGGGTTACAGTCCATGCAATACATGCAATGGGTATAGCCAAAATAAATAAGTAGATGATTTGAACTTGCAGCATATTTATTATTTAAAAGTTTACCATTTATCCTTTATGCAGTTTTGTTAATTCCTATTCCAATCTATTTTTTACTCTAAAATCATTAAATAAAATTTTAAAAAATTATTTTGGGCTTACCCCTAAAAAGGGGTCGGGCTATTCGCTATATCTTTTTTTTAATTTGTTTTAAAATGGATAAAAAAAAGGATGCTGCTGGTATCCCTAAGCATCCTTCTTTTGAATTTGCTTCTTAATTTTGGTATTTTGACCTTGTGTAGGTTACACATTTTTTAGATTCAAAAATTAACCCAAACTATTTTAACTTCCTATTTGCTTATTAAGCATTCAAAAGTAGAACTTATAGGAAAATTGAGGAAAATATTGCCGTACAAAGGTTTAGACAAATCAAATTTCAAAATTTAGCTTTTTTAACTACTTTTGCAAAAAATAGAGAAATGCTTTATATCTATCTTTTTATAAGATATGAATTGAATATTGTTGGTAATAGTAGCAAACTATCATCCTGATTTCCTGTTTTGAATTTAAATAATTGAAAATGATAGAAACTGATATTTGTATAATAGGTGCTGGTCCGGTAGGTTTATTTGCAGTTTTTGAAGCTGGTTTGCTCAGACTTCGTTGTCATGTGGTAGATGTGATGCCACAAATTGGTGGCCAATTAACCGAAATTTACCCTAAAAAACCCATTTACGATATTCCAGGATACCCAATGGTAATGGCTGGTGAATTAATCGAAAACCTGGAAAAACAAATTGAACCCTTCCACCCTACTTATACATTGGGTGAACGAGTTGAGGAATTAAAAAAGTTAGATGATGGTTCCTTTGAGCTATTAACTTCTGACAAAAATATAATAAAGGCCAAAGTAGTAGTAATTGCTGCTGGTTTAGGATGTTTTGAACCAAGAAAACCAGCCGTTGATGATTTGGAAATGTACGAAGGAAAAGGTGTTCACTATATGGTTAGAAACCCAGATGATTTTATTGGGAAAAATGTAGTTATTGCAGGTGGTGGAGACTCAGCATTAGATTGGGCTATTCATTTATGTGGAATGGGAGCAAATATTACGTTGGTACACCGTGGTAATACATTCCGTGGAGCTGCAGATTCTGCTGAAAAAGTTGTAAAACTTGATGTTGAGGGCAAATTAAAGTTATTATTAAATTCTCATGTTTCTGCTCTAAGTGGAAATGGAAAGTTGGAAAATTTAACCGTTGTATCAACCAATGGAGAAAAACAGGATCTTGAAGTGGATAATTTTATTCCTTTATTTGGCTTAAGCCCTAAGTTAGGTCCAATTGAACATTGGAATTTAAATTTGGATAATAATGCTATTTCTGTTAATGTTCACGATTATAGTACAGACACTCCAGGCATTTTCGCAATTGGTGATATTAATACTTATCCTGGCAAATTAAAATTAATCCTTTCTGGATTTCATGAAGCCGCTTTGATGGCACATGGAGCTTATAAATACATGTATCCAGATAAACGAGTAAACTTAAAATACACGACTGTTAATGGTATTGAAGCATTTTAATGGACATTAAATTAATTGTCAAAGAAACTTCTGGAGAGTATACTCCAATTCTTATTCCTGATGGAATAAATTTGAATTTAATGGAAGTTTTGAAAGGTAGCGGTTACGATGTACAAGCTACCTGTGGTGGTATGGCATTATGCGCAACCTGCCACATCAATGTTTTAGAACCAACTGAAAATATGTCCGAAGCAAAAGATATTGAATTAGATATGTTGGACAGTTTACCTATGTTGCATGCTGGAAGCAGATTATCTTGTCAATTAAAAATAAGCCCAGATCTGGATGGTTTGGTATTTGAGATTGTTGGGTAAAATTAATTTTTTAATAATAAGCCCTTATGATACATTAAAACAGATTTTCTATAAAACAACCCTTATTCTATTACAAATTTATAGCATAAATACCCTCTTTCTGTTACAATATTATAGCATATTTACCCTTATTCTGTTACAATATCAGAAAAATTACTCTATTTTTAATCTATGTTTTTCAGAGATTATAGCAAAGAGCTTATTAATTGGTTCAATAAATCAGATAGAAAACCATTAATTATTCGAGGTGCAAGGCAAGTAGGAAAAACAACTGTAGTCAAAGAATTTGGAAAGTCATTTGATCAGTTTATTTATTTGAATCTCGAATTATCAGATGATAAAAAAGCATTTGAACACTTTGTGAATATTTAAACACTGGTTCAAAGTATTTTTTTACAAAAAAATAAAAAAGTATCTGAAAAGCATGATACATTAATTTTTATTGATGAAATCCAAGAGTTCCCGCCAGCTTTAAATATTCTATGATATTTTTATGAACAAGAGTCAAGTATACCAATAATTGCAGCTGGAAGTACACTTGAAACTTTATGTAATAAAATTTACATTTTCCAGTTTGTAGAGTTGAATACAAAATACTTAGACTAGTTTCATTTATAGAATTTTTAGGAGTTACAGATAATCTACAAGCATCGGAGATAATTAAAGAGTTTCCGTTTCCTGATTATGCAAATGATAAATTAATACAATTATTCCATATTTATGCGCTCATGGGTGGAATGCCAGAGGTAATAAATCATTATGCGAAATTCAAAGATATAACAGCACTTGCAGAAATATTTAATTCTTTACTTACTTCTTATTCTGATGATGTAGAAAAATATGCAGATTCAACTAATCAAATTCAATTGATAGACAAGGTATTAATACTTCATTTAAAGAAGCTGGTAAACGGATAACATTTGAAGGATTTGGAAATTCAGGTTATCGATTAAGAGATATGAGCGAAGCTTTAAGAACTTTAGAAAAAGCATTTTTAATTCAATTAATTTATCCTCAAACGGGAGTTACATTACCCTTGCTTCCGGATCTTAAAAAAAATCAGGATTGCAGGTTTTGGATACGGGTCTTATGAATTATTTAGTTGGTTTGCAATCAGAAATTACAGGATCTGAAAATTTAAATCATGTATATAAAGGAAAAATGGTTGAGCATTTAGTTGGGCAAGAGATACTTGCAAAACAATTTTTATCTTTAAGCAGGCTGAACTTTTGGTTTAGAGAAAAAAACAGTTCTTCAGCAGAAGTAGACTTTCTTTATGTATTTAATGATAAACTCATTCCATTGGAAGTTAAATCTGGATCAGAAGGAAAGTTAAAATCATTGCAATTGTTTATGGATATGGCACCAAACAATATAGCGGTAAGATTTTATAGCGGTAACGTAAGTATATCAAACGTTGAAACTAATTCTGGAAAGAAATATTTCCTTTTAAATCTTCCATATTTTCTTATTTATCAGCTAGATATTTACTTAGATTGGTTTCAGAAAAAAGTAGGTAATTAAGGTACAAAAATTTTATTTAGGTTAAGTTGTTCATATAAATTTGTGAATTAATTATAAAAAAGAATCAGATATGTTTAGATAAAAATAAGCCCAAAACTGGACGGTTTGGTATTAGAGATTATTGGGTAAAATTAATTTTATTGAATAATAAAAAGCCTGCATAGAAAATCCATGCAGGTTTTTTATTTAATACTTTTATTTAAATTGAATAATAACTTATTGTAATTAAATTTAAAGATAAAATAAATTTAAAATTACATGAGTTATTGTTCTACAATCTCATAAACTAAATTAGAAAAGTCATTATTGTTTAAAGCTAATGATCCTGTGTTACGAATACCTGCTCCAAGGTAATAAGTTCCAGGAGTAAGACCAGTTATGGAACTAGAAATACTAAAGCTCGACCGTTCGGATGCATTAAAATAGGGTCTAAAAGACAAATATGCACCCCCAGCAAAATTATTAATTAGAGATCCTGATATTGTGCTTTGAAAACATGCATCTAAATCGAAAGAAGGTAAACCTGCGACAGAAGATCCCAAAGCTAAAGTTCCAAAAACAATTACTCGCTGAGTGCTACTTGTAATTGTAATGATAGTAGCATTTCCTACAAAAGAGTAGGATGATGCTCCTCCTGGTATAGTAGTTAAAATTGGACCATTATAGCTTGAAGAAGTTACAATTCCTGAAGTTCCAACTGACCCTGCTGGCCCAGGAATTCCTTGAAGACCTGTGTCTCCAGTCAAACCGGTTGGTCCATCAGCCCCTGTTAACCCAATCGGTCCTTGAGATCCTGTAGCTCCAGTCGCCCCTGGATTTCCTTGAGGGCCTGTTGCACCAGTCAAACCGATTGGTCCATCAGGCCCTGTTAACCCAATCGGTCCTTGAGGTCCTATAGCTCCAGTCGCCCCTGGATTTCCTTGTGGTCCAATTGCGCCTGTTAATCCGGTTGCACCAGCTGGTCCTATTAAACCAATTGTTCCTTGAGGGCCTGTAGCTCCAGCTACCCCAGCAGGTCCTGGATTTCCTTGCGGACCTGCTGGTCCTGGAGTTCCCGGAGTTCCTGAACGCTCAGCATATAAAGCATAAGGAACGCTTAAAAACTGAGTAGTTCCGGTTATGGTATAATTAGTTCCTCCTAATGGATCAGTATCTGTTTTAATAAAATAAGGCCCAGCAGACCAGTCGATAGTACCAAAATTACCAGAAACAACAATTCCACCTCCAATTTCTAAGGAAACTAAACCGTTTGCATTGGTATTTAATGATTGGGTTTCGATATACACATTGGATCCAGATGCAGATCCTTGTAAAATACTAATCCTCATACCAACTGGTCCGTTGATAACGAGTTGATTAGAACTATTTCTAATAACAGCTTGATAGCTGATTTTTTGAGGTGATTGTGCTAATGCAGAAAAAAGGTAAAAAGCGGAAACGAATGTTAGAATAAAGTTTTTCATGATTATTAGTTGTTAGTTTTTAATGATAGTAAAGTTTTTAATGCCTTGTTGATTATCTCGGATAGTTAAAAAATAACTACCAGAAGCAAATTCGCTTAAATCCAGAAAAGAACTTTGTTGAAAAATTCTGTTTTTTAGAATTCTTTTTCCTTTTCCGTCAAAAAGTTCAAAATGCGTTTGATTACTAAGTGACTCGGTAGTTTGAATCGTAATTTCTCCATTGGTTGGGTTTGGGAAAACGGAAAAATTCAATTCCCTTTCCAAAGTTGAAATTCCTGTGCTGAAAATTTCAAAAGGTTGTTGTAGGCCTTGCGTTATATTTCCATTTGCACTTGTTTGAGAACGAAAATCAATCTGACCAATAGAATACGTGACCGAACCACCTGTGCCTGAAGAAACTCCACCTGCTGTAACTGTGTTTTGTTGAGCACGAGATGAGAATCCTAAAAATAAAATGAATGCTGTTAAAATTAATTGTCGATATTTTTCCATAGCTGATTTTTTTTTGTAAAAATAGCTTTGGAATTCGAAATTTAACTACCTATATATAGGTAATTTTTAAAAAATAAATAGCGTATTTATGCTTTTTATTAGCTTAAATATTACTTACCTGGTATAGTTAGGAGCTTCTTTCGTTATCGTAATATCATGAGGATGGCTTTCACGAATTCCCGAAGCGGTAATTTTTACAAATCTGGCTTGTTGCAATTGTGCTATATTTCCAGCTCCACAATAACCCATTCCAGCTCGTAAACCTCCAACATATTGATACATAACTTCAGCTAAGGTGCCTTTAAAAGGAACTCTACCCACAATTCCTTCTGGAACTAACTTTTTAATATCATCTTCAGCATCTTGAAAATAACGATCTTTTGATCCAGTTTCCATAGCTTCTATAGATCCCATTCCACGATACGATTTAAATTTTCTGCCTTCATAAATAATGGTTTCACCCGGTGATTCTTCAACCCCCGCAAATAAAGAACCTGCCATTATACAACTTGCACCAGCAGCAATTGCTTTTGGAATATCTCCAGTATGTTTAATTCCTCCGTCTGCAATTACTGGAACTCCGGTTCCTTCCAATGCTTTCGCACATTCGTACACTGCGTATAATTGTGGTACGCCAACCCCCGCAATAATTCGAGTAGTACAAATAGAACCTGGCCCTATACCAACTTTAACCCCATCCGCTCCAGCATCTGCCAAAGCTTTTGCTCCATCTCCTGTTGCTACGTTTCCGGCAATAACCTGCAAATCAGGAAATTTACTTTTCACCATTTTTACTGCATCAATTACTCCTTTAGAGTGTCCATGAGCCGTATCAATCGCTATTACATCTACTCCACTATTTATTAAAGCAGCTACTCGTTGTAATATATCAGAAGTAACACCAACTGCAGCGCCTACCCTCAACCTTCCTAATTCATCCTTACAAGCTGCTGGATACGCTTTGAATTTTTGAATATCTTTAAACGTAATTAATCCTTTTAGTATGAAATCCTTGTCTACAACTGGCAACTTTTCAATTTTATATTGCTGTAGAATTTCTTCAGCTTGCATTAAAGTAGTACCTAATTCTGCTGTAATCAAATTTTCTTTAGTCATTATTTCATTTACAGGCTTTAAAGCATCTTTTTGAAACCTGATATCGCGATTGGTTAAAATTCCAACCAACTTATTTTGGTTATTCGTAATTGGAATTCCACCAATGCTGAACTCCTTCATCAATCGCATAGCCTCGCCAAGTGTTGCACTTTCTTGCAAAGTCACCGGGTCTTGTATCATTCCGCTTTCCGATCTTTTTACTTTTCTCACTTCATCAGCTTGTTTTTCTATGCTCATGTTTTTATGTAAAAAACCAATGCCGCCAAGTTGCGCAATAGCAATAGCCAAACCAAATTCTGTAACTGTATCCATTGCTGCCGAAACAATCGGTACATTCAGTTTAATTTTCCGAGTTAAGAAAGTTTGAGTATTTACATCTCTTGGAAGTACTTCTGAATATGCTGGTATTAAAAGTACATCGTCGTAGGTAAGACCATCAACGACAAATTTTGAAAGGAGAGAATTCATTGCAAATATTATATAGATTCTATTTGCGGTGCAAAATTAGCAGATTTATTGAATATACGACTATCCGTTTAACGAATGATTGTTTAAATAATCTGTTAGCAATTTTGAGGTTTTATTAAAATAACGTTTTGCACCATATCCCATCACCCATTGAACTCCTTGAATTGCATTCGTCAAAAAAATCTCATCAGCCAATAATAAGTTTTCAACAGAAATTATGGTTTCAGTTAGGCTAATTTTTTCTTTTTTCGCTAAGCTAATAATTGCTTTCCTCATCACTCCATCGATCCCTCCTTCTGAAAGTGCTGGAGTATAAATTTTTTCATTTTTTACGATAAAAATATTACTGCTAATTGTTTCAGCAATATTTCCAGTTGAATTTAGAATTAACAAATCATCAAACCCACTTTCTTTAGCTTCAATACCAGCTAGCACATATAATAAAGCATTACTTGATTTAACACCTGAATAAGCAGATAATGGCTTTTGCATTCCTTTATAAGTTGTAATGAGCAAACCTTTTTTATTTAATTGATAACCTGAATAATTAATGTTTGACACTTCTAAAGCATACAATGAATCATTGGATTCAGGACTATAAAAGCCGCCATCATTTCTAAAAACACTTAGTCGAACACGGGCATCCTTATAAATAGAATTGCTAATTAACAATTCACTTATTTTTTGATTAATAAAATCTGAATTAAATTGATTTGAATTTTCCAACTTTAACAATTTCATTCCTTGCATCAATCTTTTGGCATGCGAATCTGCAAACATTACCTTTCTATTAACCACTCGTATGGTTTCAAATAATCCGTCTCCATATTTAAAAGCCCTATTTTGTAATCCTAAAATTGGATTAGTGGATGAAATAATGTTTCCGTTGTAATTAATAAATTGATCGCTCATATCTTTTTCAATCGCAAAATTGTTAATAAATTCAAGAAACGATCATGTAAAATCATTAATAAATATAATTTTTATTGATTTTTATTTTGATTGAGTTTAACAATTTTACTTTTATCCAATTTTTAGAATCAAAAAAAAATAATCTATACCCATTGTGCGGTTTAAATCAATATTTAAAAATGTAAAATCGGAGTGTGAAGGCTTAGGGATAATAGCGGCATCCTTTTTTTCCTTTAAAAAACAATTTAATAG
>ENA-OFCX01000007-OFCX01000007.1-metagenomes-genome-assembly--contig:-NODE-7-length-101774-cov-5.286043_pt1 | contig 101774 bp, 89 predicted proteins | sample MGYA00153384_OFCX01 | MGnify analysis MGYA00153384
TCAACATAAATACTCCAGTTCGCGTGCGCTTCAAACGCTACGCCTAATGCCCTGAAGTTTCGCTTAATCCGCTGTCTGAATTTGCCGAACCACTTCTCCCACGCCTCCGAAGCCTATGTCGTGCCGGGGACAGAGCGAGGGAAACGCAGACCAAGTTCATCCTCAACATGACGAAGGACCGGTTCCGATGCAAGGACGGTTGGAAGTCATGGAAAGCACTGCACGCCACATGATCCTTCGCTGCCGCTCAGGATGACAGTTCGAATTAATTTGCGATTCGCCGGGGTTCGACTTAAGCAACTTATCGCCGCAAGAATCGCTTTCGCGTCTCTCACCGTCAGAAACACTGCAAAATTAGGCCCATGCCCAGCCATCATCCCACGCCAACCTCGCGAGACACTAGCCCTAAATGGGAGCGGTCAAATCGCTCGTAGTGACGCCGTCTGGCAACAGCATCGCGTTGCGCTGTCCATGACCGGCCGGTCGACCGACGCCGCCACGCTTAAACACGCTCTCGAGTGGCTACGGCTACCAGAAAGCGGCCAGACCGTTGATTTTCTGGTTTGGCATGGAATCGCTGGCTGGTGGTTGGTGCAGTTGGCAACCGCGGGTGTCGCGTCACAAATTCCTGAAAATGCGCACGAAAAATTGACCTATGAGAGGCGTGCTTCGTTAGCCATGTATCTGCTGCAGACGCATGCGATTTCGGAAGTCTCGGCTGCATTCGAAAACAAGGACATCGTTTGCGCCTTCTTCAAAGGTGCAGCCGTGCGCGAAGAGGCATACGCCATACCGTCGCTGCGAAGCGCATGCGATGTCGATGTATTGGTGGCACCTTCCGCGCGCTTTGAAGCCATCGCTTGTCTCGAAAGCCTTGGCTTTGTCCAGCAATCTGAGGTTGACGCGAGCGCTCACGAAGTGACGTTGATACGGGGGCGGGTGGATATCGATCTGCACTGGGATATTTTGCGGCCGGGGCGGACCCGTCGCCCTCTGGTTGATTCGCTCCTCGCGGAGCGCGTGCGCGGGCCAACGCTGTGGCGGCTCAGCGATACCGACACGATTTTTATGATGCTCGTGCATCCGGCGATCACCAAATATGTGTGCTCGCGCAATATGGGCCTCAATCGCGTGCTCGATTTCGCGTTGTTTACGCGCACCCGGCCGATTGACTGGGCAGGCGTCCAGCGGCGTCTGGATGAAGCGGGCCTGCAAACTGCCGCGTGGTGTACGATTCGGTGGATTCGCTTGCTAGATGCGCCCGACGTGCTGATACCCCCCAACTTTTTAACCGCCATCGCGCCCGGTCCCCTTCGCAAAGCGTACCTGAATCTTTGGTTGATCTACGACCTGCCGGGCCGTTTGCTCAATCGTGCCGATTGGCTCGTCCGCGCAGGGTTCACGCTACCGATGCATGACCGCCCTTCTGATGCATGGCGTGCGCTTAGAGCGCTGATGTTGAGTCGAGAGCACACACGCCCTGCCGCTCCGGTGCGCGCGCCGTGATCAACGATTTCATTCGTCCCCTATATAAGCTCGCCTTGCCACACCGCGCAGCGCTTGGCTTTGGCGTGCTTTTTATGCTCGCCGAGACGGCAGTGTCCCTCTCGGTGCCATGGTTTGGTGGCCGCTTTGCCGAGAATCTGCTCGGCAAAGACCGACCGAGCATGCACGTCATTCTGCTGCTGCTTGCGGGCCTGTTCACCGTGCAGGCGCTGCTGCGACTGGCCGGATCGTATGTGTTCGCAAAACGCGCGGCGCTGATCCTTGCCAATATGCGCACACAGCTTTATGAACACATTCAGTCGCTGCCGCTGTCGTACTTTCAACAGCGTCAACAGGGTGCCATTTTGTCCGTGTTGTCCAATGATGTTGCGGTGGTGAGCTATTACGTAAGCAGCACTGTGGTCGGAATTGTGCCGATGATCGTCACCATGATTGGCTCGATCATTTTCATGTTCACGCTTGACGCATGGATGGCGCTGGCGGCGGCGGTCGCGATACCGCTTTTTTATATCGTGATCAAACTGTTTGGGCGCGGCATTCGGCCACTGTCCATTCAGCTACAGGAGGCCTACGCACAGGCGTTCGCGGTTGAAGCGGAAAACCTCAGCATGCTGCCCGCCATCAAAACTTTCACGCGCGAAGCCACCGAATCAAAACGGTATCGGCACCGCGTGGCAGAAGTTGTGCGGCTGACGCTTAAACAACAATGGATTCAATCTGCATTGGGGCCGGGCGTACAGTGGCTGGCAGCGCTGGGTGTTCTGCTCATTTTGTGGTTTGCTGGGGACCGAATCGACGCTGGCAAGCTCGCCCCGGGCGCGCTCGTGTCGTTCCTGCTCTACACCACATTGTTGACGCGGCCGGTGAGCTCGCTCGCAGACATTTACAGTCAAACACAGCATGCGAGAGCTTCTATGGATCGCCTACAAGGCGTGCTGGCCCACGCTTCCGAGCGCTATCAGCTGGACGGGCCAAAGCTTGTGGCCCCAGAGGGACGGATCGAGCTGAAGGACGTGTCGTTCGCTTACCCAGGGCGTGAGGGTGTGCTCGAAAAGTTCAACCTCTCCATCGCGGCGCGAGAAACCGTCGCCCTTATTGGTGAAAACGGCGCCGGGAAGACAACCTTAGTTTCGCTCATCATGCGTCTAATTGAGCCGCAGGCTGGGCGCATTCTTATCGACGGTGTGGACATCGCAACGGTTAACCTGCAAAGCTTGCGCGCTCGGATTGCAGTGGTGCCACAACAGGTGTACTTGTTCAACGGCACCGTGCGTGACAATATCGGCTACGGTCTGGCGGGGTCCAGTCAGGAAGCGATTGTTCATGCGGCGCAGGCAGCGCAGGCGGATCGATTTATTATCGGCCTGCCTGACGGCTATGACACAGTGATCGGGGACAACGGCGTGCGCCTGTCCGGGGGGCAGCGCCAACGTATCGCCCTGGCTCGCGCGCTGCTCAAGAATCCGGCGATCCTGATTCTCGACGAGGCGACCGCGATGTTTGACCCCGACGCCGAGCGGCATTTTCTGGAGGATTGTCGCGAGGTGATGCGAACCCGTACCGTGCTCCTTATTACGCACCGTCCGGCCAGCCTCGCGCTTGCGGATCGGGTCGTTCGATTGACGCCGCGGGTCGGATCAGCCACGTCATGGCCAGCGATCAAAATCATCACGCACGATAAAAGCGCGGACTTATTCGATCTGTCATCCTGAGTGGCAGCGAAGGATCAGGTGGCAAGCAATGATTTCAGCGACTCACAACCATACTCGCATGCGAACTGATCCTTCGCCATGCTCAGGATGACATCAATCAGCGTTTCCATGACGCTGCGTTATGCTTCTTACTAATCAGCAATTTTTTTGTATTCGATGATCGATATCTGGAACACGCCCGTCTCCGTAGCCCCGGACGTCCTGCATCAGGAGCTCGGTGGCGAGACCGTTTTGCTCAACCTTGCCAACGAGAGCTATTTCGGTCTTGACGAAGTGGGAACTCGTATCTGGCAAATCCTTGCTGAAACCAGTAGTCTGCCCGACGTCGTGACACGACTTCTTGCCGAGTACGACGTCACGCCCGAGCAGTTGCGAGGCGATGTCGAGCGTCTTGTTACGCAACTTGCCGAGGCTGGATTGGTCTCCACCTCGTTGCCACGTTGACCGTTACTTGACGAGCTTTGCGTCGGCACGCTGGTGGCAGAAAATTGCGGCGCTTGACGCATTGCAATGGCGCTATCTGACTTTATCCCTTGTGCTGTTACCCGCTATCGACGTCAGCTTGCGATGCGTGGGATTCAGGCGCACTAAACGATGGCTTGAAGCGAGGGTGAAATCTCCTGAGGCGATAGCCAGCGGAAGTGTTGTGGAGGCAACTGCGGCGAAAATCGCAGCCGTCGTGAGTCTGGCGGGTCGACGAAGCCCGTGGCCAACGTCTTGCTTACGTCAGGCACTCGGACTCTGGATTCTGCTAGCACATCGCGGCATCGCGTCGGAAGTTCGCGTCGGAGTCGAGAGCACTCCAGAATCCGGGTTTGCCGCCCACGCATGGGTCGAGCGAAACGGCCGCGTCCTGATTGGTGGCGAACACGCCCGCGAACGCTACGTCACGTTGCTTTAGCCAAACCCATGTCGAATATTCCTTAGGTGCTCGCACCGCCGCTACAATTTTCCGAACATGAACAAACACACCCACACCGCGCCGCAACGGGTCCTGGTTACCGGAGGCGCCGGCTTTCTGGGCTCTCACTTGTGTAAACGTCTGCTCGCAGACGGGCACGAGGTCATCTGCGTCGACAACTTCTTCACTGGCACCCGCCGCAATGTGGAACCGTTGCTGGGCAATCCGCACTTCGAACTCATGCGGCACGACGTCACCTTCCCGTTGTACGTAGAAGTTGACCGTATCTACAACCTTGCCTGCCCGGCGTCACCTGTTCACTATCAATTTGACCCGGTGCAAACGCTAAAAACGTCCGTTCACGGTGCGATCAATATGCTGGGTTTAGCCAAGCGGACCCGTGCGCGCATCCTGCAAGCCAGCACCAGCGAAGTGTACGGAGACCCCGAGGTTCATCCGCAGCCTGAAGCCTACTGGGGGCGAGTTAATCCTATCGGCATTCGCTCCTGTTACGACGAGGGCAAGCGCGCCGCCGAAACCCTGTTTTTTGACTACCACCGGCAGCACAAGGTCGATATTCGTGTCATCCGTATCTTCAACACGTACGGCCCCCACATGCACCCGAATGACGGGCGCGTAGTCTCCAATTTCATCGTTCAGGCGCTGCAAAACAAAGACATCACCATGTTCGGCGCGGGCCAGCAAACCCGTAGCTTTCAGTACGTCAGCGATCTCGTCGAAGGCATGATCCGAATGATGGAAAACGAGTCCGGCTTCATCGGCCCGGTCAATCTGGGTAACCCCGGCGAATTCACCATGATGCAGCTCGCGGAGTTGGTGTTGGCGCTGATCCCGGAGAGCAAGAGCAAAATCGTGCACCTGCCACTGCCAGCCGACGATCCGAGGCAGCGGAAGCCCGATATCGAGCTCGCGAGAACCCAGCTGGGTTGGGAGCCTACTGTCGCGCTTCGGGACGGTTTGTTGCCCACTATCGAATACTTCAAGAGCGTTCTCAACGCATAAACCGGGAATATTCATTAGCACTATTTCCAATCGTCGCCCCTGCGAATGCAGGGGCCCAGTGACTTTCGGGCATTCGAAGACCAGAGCCGAAGTCGCAAAGTCGCTGGGTTCCCGCCTTCGCAGGAACGACGAATAGGGGGATTGTCGCTAATGAAAAATCTCGGATAAATCAACAAGCAAGCGTGGGACGCACATCCGCGCCAACGCTGACAACGCCGGAACGTCGAAAATACGAATTCGACTGTGTTTGGCTCTGGACGGTAGGGGCCGCTCATGGCTGCGCCGAAAGCGTACTCGCGAGCCGAGTAACTGTGCATGTGAGCAAATGATTTGTCGTTTTTCTAGCAGGATTTAAGCGTATGTCCTATTCCGACGTGGTTGGTCACATTTCGATGGTCTTTGACCAAACCCGCAACGCGGCTTATGCCGCCGCGATTCGCAAGTACGTCACCCCCGATACTGTGGTGCTCGATGTTGGGGCGGGGCTCGGCGTGCACGGTCTGATCGCCGCAGCAGCGGGTGCACGAAAGGTCTATTTGATCGAACCTGAGCCGGTCATCCACGCTGCGCGAGAAGTGGCTCGGCACAACGGATTCGCTGATCGTGTCGTTGCAATTCAGGGTCGCGTGGAGGAGGTTGATCTGCCGGAAAAGGTCGACATCATCACCTCAGTGTTCACAGGCAACCTGCTTTACTCAGAAGACCTGTTGCCATCGCTTTTTCTCGCCCGTGATCGTTGGCTAAAGCCCGGCGGCAAGATGATTCCCGACGCAGCCGAATTGGTGGCTGCGCCGGTCAGCGCTCCACGCCTTCATGAAGACATGCTGGGCGCTTGGTCCACCCCCCACTTTGGGCTTGACTACAGCGCGTTGCGCCGCTTCGCGAGCAACAAGATGTACGCCGAGCGCCGCCCCGCATTCGCTCCCGAGCTGCTGTCGGCGCCACAGATATTGGTGGCGACTGATTTGACCCTCGCGATCAACACTGATTGCGACTCACAGGTCGCCTTCGTACCCGAGAGTGATGGCCGTTGCTCCGGCGTGATGGCGTGGATTCGAATTCGGTTGGGCGACGATTGGCTTGGAACTGGCCCGCTCGATCCCCAAGTGCATTGGACCCCGCAATTCATGCCGGTTGATCCGCCAATAGCTGTACGCGCCGGAGTGCCGCTGAGTTTCAATTTGCACCGTCCGGCGCACGCCGAATGGACGTGGCGACTTGAGACGGGCGGCGAAAAGCGTCGCCATTCGACCTTCCTCTCGCAGCCGCTCGCATTCAGCGACATGCGAAAACTTGCGCCTGACTTTGTTGGAAAACGTAACGATCGCGCCCTCGCCGTTCAAGATGTGCTCGGCCGAATGGATGGCACGATGCGCAGTGCTGCCATAGCCACGCATCTGATGCAAACCTATCCACGCCAATTCTCTGACGCTGCGGCTGCGCTCGCGTTCGTTCGCGAAATGGCGCGCAAATACGCACAGTGAAGTCACCATCAACTTTCATGAAAACGCAGATTAATGTCATCCTGAGCATGGCGAAGGATCAGTACGCATGCGGCGACGATTGTGCTTCAGTGAAATCATTACAGGCCACCCGATCCTTCACTGCCGCTCAGGATGACAGATTGAACAAATCCGCGCCTCCCTATCGCGGATGGTTCGATGCGGGGTAGCGGCGTTTCAGCTCGTGGTCACTCGACTCTGCGCGAGCTGACAATCGCTCGATGGGTCGCCTTTGTCAGCATTGGACTTTTTGTCGCGGTGTTGGCAAACGGTGCCACCAGTTATCTCAAACGACTGGGATTGCTAGATCGCCAAAATTTTGAGTTGTATGTCGTCACCTATTGCGGTGGAACAACAGCGGGCAGGCCATCCTACACCTTCCCATGTCAGTGCATGCAGGATCCGCCGGTATCGGAGGAATCAGCGCCGGTATCCGAGGCCAAGGCGCCGCTGCTCAGTCGGCGCTACGTCTATGAAACTGCGGGCCATGAACGCGTATTCAAGGTTTTCAAGGATGTCCTGTTTGCGGGGCTCGTGGCGTTGTCGCTCTTTCTTCTGGCGACACGGAAAATTCGCCCGCCGAGTTTGGCCGGTGCGTCGCCAATGCTATGGCTCGCCGCCAGTGTCGTCGCCGGATTTCTGATCTCGGTGGCGCTGTGGGGCTGGCTTTTCGCCTTGCTTGGACTTCGTTCTTTCGCATTTCTCGGGGTGGCGTTTCTTGGCGGCTGGGCCGCTGGCGGGATGCAGGGCTTCGCGTGGTGTGCCGCTGCGATGGTGGCGATTCAAGCGGTGCTGGTCGGGTTAGAGTTTGTCTTTGGAATTCCGCTGCGGTTTTGTCCGTTTTCGTTTCGCGGAGCAGGTACGCTGGTACTGTCGAATAGTCTTGGCGTTTTCGCGGTCGTTGCCATAGCGTTTTTTCGTGCGTTCTCACCGAACAGGTCGCACTTTTGGATGTTGCTGCCGATTGCGGTGATACTCGTCATTGCCAGCGGCTCGGGCACTGCGGTGTTCACGTTGTCTGCTCTGCTTGGGTTTCTGCTGCTCGACAAAACGAGCGGTGTTCAACGGTTTGTGGCTGTCGCAGCATTATTAGCTGTCGCGGTCGCGCTAACGGTCAAATTGCCCGAACTTACACAGCGCCCGGATATCTACAATTCGCTGCTTGCGCCGGAGGGTCGACTCGACAGTCTGAGCCGGTTAATGCGTGAAGCCAACACGGCTCAACTTCTGGTGGGACACGGTATTGGTTTTGGAACAAACTCGGCGACCAATGTATTGAGCGGTGCCCCGGTGGCGCTTCCCGATAACTCAACGGGCGAAAAGTTCTCGGCTGATTCCACGGTGACGGTGTTGTTCACTCAGCTTGGAATCGTGGGAATTGTGCTGTTTTATGGTGTTCTTGGCTGGGGATTTTGGCGAGATCCGGTTGTGCGGCCTGTTTATCTTGTGATTGCAGTTTCCAGTCTCACCATCATCGTCACTGAGCTGTTTCCGGTCAATTTCCTGCTTGGGCTAGCCCTTGCACACACTCTGCAGAATGGGCGTCAATTTAGGCGGGCTCCCGCGACATGACGCTAATGCGATCATTCGATGATGCGTGTTTCCCGCCGCCGCTGGTGATTGCAGATTTCCGATGAGGCTTAGTTTGTTCGAAGAGCAGCGAACCGCAGCACTTCCCGTGGGGCTATTGGTGGTCGCGCGCATCGCCAACCTGATGCTCGGGCTCGCGGTCATTCCGGTACTGATCCATTATCTGGGAGGCGATGGTTTCGCCGCGTGGGCATTGCTACTGGCAATCGGTGCGGCGCTCGCGTTGCTCGAGTTGGGCATGGCACTCACCTATGTGAAAGAGGTCGCGCCGCTCATTCAGCGTGAGGATTGGCGTCAGGTCAATGTGGTGCGGTCCAACGTGGTGGCGATCCTTTTGTTGGCGTTTGCAGCCGGCGCCCTACCTTTGTTTCTCTTCGCCACGGCAATCGCGCGCGAGTTGCATGTTCCTGATGGCACCCTGCTCGAAGCCGACCAGATGGTGAAATTCATATATCTTGCGGTGGCGTTGCGGGCGCTGTTGCAACTTGGCACCCTTACTTTGAACGCGGCACGTCGCTTCCGCGCTTTGGCCTTTGTTTCGTTTCTGCAGTCGTTTGTGTCCAATGGTGCTGCGGCTGTAGCGGCCGTGTGGACGAGGCGGCTGGACATCACGTTGCTTGCATTTTGGTTCGCGCAACTGCTGGTGCTGGCGATTGTCTTTGTCATTGCCAGCCGACGGTATATCCGTGCAAGCATTTGGGTGTGGCCCAGCTATCGCCGGATGCGCGAGCTTTGCAGTCATGGTCTGAAAATTCAGGTGCATGATTGGGCGCAAGTCATCAGCTATCAGTTCGACAAATTCCTCATCGCCGCCTTTATGGGGCTTTGGGCCGTGGCACCCTACGAGGTGGGCAATCGCAGCGTTGCAGCGCTGCGCAGCATTCCCAGCAGCGGGATTGATTCTTTTCTGGCGACCGCAGCCATCGGTCAAACGGCCAAGTCCGACCTCTGGCAGCAGTACCAGCGGGTCACACAGTTGGCAGGGATCGCGGTGCTGGTCTTCATGATTGCGCCGCTGGCTATCGCCCCCGTGTTCCTGTACGCGTGGACCGGCGAAATGGGGTACACCGGACGCTGGGTATTCCTGAGCCTGATTCTGGGGGCCGCGTTCAGCGTGCTTGCACTTCCAGCGGCGGCGATGGCACAGGCCGCGGGGCGGGCAGAGATTCAAGCCAGGGCCGCTGTCGTTACATTGTTGATCAATGTCCCTTTGAGTTTCTTTCTGATTTTCAAGTTGCAGTTGGTTGGGGTTGCCGCGGGCACCGCTATTGCGATGGCAAGCGGCGCGACAGTGTTGTTGGCGGACGTTCACAAGGCGTATGCACAGTCGATGATGAGCACCCTAAAACCTTTGTGGCGGTTCTGCTGGCCGCCAGCATGTGTTTGCGCAGCGTTTGCGCTGCTGACATGGGTCCCGTTTGAACTGTGGCTGGCTTCACTCCATCCAGCAACGCGATTTGCCAGAGAGATGCGGGTGATTCCAGGGCTCCTTGCAGGTCTTGCCTACGTCGTGTGTCTGATTTCGATGCTGGGCGTCCAGATTCATCGCGGAGCATTGACAGCGGAGCAACAGGAATTTGTCTGCCGACTGATTCCCTTCCGGTGGTTCAGGTCCTATTGCGCGGCGCGGCACTCAATTCTTGGCGAAAAGTAGTCGATACCGGATAAAGCACATGCCTCGGCAAGTTGATGTTGGTCAATCACCAGTCCAATGATGACAATGAGCGCTCAGTAAATTAAATGGACCGGGTTGATTTACTGCTGATACCGGCGTTGCGCAGCAACGAGTGTTGCATCTGCGTTACGGACAGAAAAACTGCTGCTCGACATTCGCGTAAGTCGAAGCTCAGACCGACCGAACAGTCGTGTCACCACCACGTGAAGCGGTTACCGCTTATCCAAAAATCGGAGCAAGCTTCGCCAGCACCTCTTCCATGATGGGTGCTGGCAATGTATCGACTTTGCGGCCGTTGCGAGCGCCGAGATCTAGCACCCGGGGCTGATCGCAGCGCACCACGCCGGTGGTTTTGATTCCGGTTATCGGGACGGCGAAGCCAATGCGACGCACAAAGTCGCCGCCGCCGGTGATTGGGCAGATCACTGGAAGCTTGGTGGCTTCGTTAAATTCAGCGGGTGACACCACGAGCACTGGACGGCTACCACGCTGCTCACGCCCCTCGGTCGGGTCAAGCGACACCAAATAAATGTCACCGCGCCTCATATCAACTCACCTCCAGTGGCGGGGGCATCGACCCATTCACGTTCTTCTGCCGGTTGCGGACGCGAATAGTCGGAAGCGGCCAGCAGTTCGGCAAGCGTGTAGCGAGGTCGGGGCTTGGGATCGACAATCAAACGACCATCGGCGATGGCGAGGCCGACCGTGGCTCCTGCTTGCAGATGTAGTTGATCCAGGAACGCTGGTGGAACAGCCAGCATGACCGAGCCACCGACTTTGCGCAGAGCAGTTGTGTGCATGGTGTGTACCTCTATCGGCTTAAGTTATATGAAAGTTTAACTTTATCTAAGAAATCATGCAAACTCCGGCAGGTACGGGCTGCGTGCGCTTGCTCAAGTGCCACCCAGCGCGACCATATACGCCTACAACAAACCTGTTTGGTTCCGGCTTTGTCGGCTTGGGGCAACGCTGAATTAATAGCCGCCCCGACGAAGGCCGGGGTCCACGACAGGTGTAACTCTTCGATTTCGTTGAGGGCGTGGGTACCGGCCTGGATGTCATCCCGCCCCGGCCTTCGCCGGGGTGACATCCAGGCCGGGGCGGTAGGGCGAGAAATTTGATTTATTCAGCGTATCCTCAGGCAGCGCAGACGGGAGGTTGTGGGCGCAAGGCCTTCTTTTGGCTGGTATATTCCCTAAGTGGTTAGACATACGCCTCCGTATGGATGTCGTAACTTGTTGTCGTCATTCCCGCAAACGGGAAACCGGTACGTGACTGTCGCTGAAGCTTCAGTCGAAACTCTGGCCGGAAAGGGCTGCATGTGACAAAGGATGCTTGGGTGCACGCTGCACACGGCTATGCCCTCATCGCGGATTTTCCGATCATGGAGGCAGTTCCGACGCGCCTGACGGAAGAGGCGGCACCTGCCACTCAAGAATTGCGTCTCAAGAAAGTGAAACGCAGCCAAATTCCAGAGCCTACGAAGCGCGAATGGCTGGTGCGTGAGTCGGGCGGGATTTCCGTCGCGCACGGCGCGTATGGCACCGTGATCCGCTCGTACTGTGGTTCGTTCGCTTGGGACTCGACAACGGTCAACCGCAACCAACTGAAACCAACCGTTCCCATATTCGTGTCACGCGGGCCGAGTATTTCAACGACCCGGTTCAATCATTCCGTTCTGCACGGGTTCGTGCCGCAGCTTTTGGCGCTGCGCGGTGAGGTGGTGCTTCATGCCACCTGCGTGTTGATAGATGGTCGTGCGTTCCTGTTTGCGGGCGCGAGCGGCATGGGCAAGTCAACGCTGGCAGCGGGGTTTGCTAGTATCGGGTTGACCGTTTTTTCAGAAGATGTTGTGCGAGTTCAAGTCGAAAAGGGGGCTCCACCTCAAGCCCATACCAGCTACCCAGGTGCCCGCCTGCGCGGCAACAGTTTTCTTCTGCCTCCAGAAAAGCGCACGAATGTCCAGGGGCGGTTTGGCCTGCCGAAACATCGGGTGTATGTCGGGTCGAGCGGCGTGTTGCTGCCGCCAGTCACGCTGGACGCTGCATTTTTTCTCGGACGCGGACGAACCGTCACACCGCGATTTACGCCGATCTCGCCGATGCAGGCAATGAAGCCCTACTTTCAGTCGAGTTTTATTCAGGCATTGCCAAAGGAAACGCGTGGACGAGATGCGTTTGCGCGAACCATCAAGCTGGCCACAGCAATCCCGGCCTGTGAGCTTCGCTACCGCCGTTCGCCGGAACATTTTGATGCGCTATTAGCGAATATCGTCGCGTTCGTACGGGCCTTGCCGAAGGCGCATGGCTCACATTACTAACTTCGTTGGTTTCTTTGCACTTGCTGCACGTCTAAACCATCACTGCAACGGGAAGAAGAGCGTGATCAGAACTGTCGTAATCAGCAAACTTGGTGCCAATAACTGACTCTGGTGTGCGTGAATGCTCTGAGATCCTCGGAGTACCCAGAAGTGAAGCAGTCTACAAAAACGGGGAAGCAATCCTGCTTCCGTCCGTATTTTTTTCAATCGAGCGTGTAATCGCGCCAAAAAACGCCTGCACCCAAGCCGCAGTTCGAGTCTGAACTATGGGGGAGTCTCGAAGGTGCCACATTGCATGGTGGTTTGCTGGCCGTTAAACATATCACCAGCGCCTGCGACCGAATCGCAATATTGCCCGCCCAGTCCGCGTGTGATCGCGGCTAATGAGCCAAGCGATGTGAAAGTTGGTGAGGAGTACTTTAAGTTTTTAACTTTATCGCTATTCATAATTACGCTCCAAATTATTACCGAAACAGAATCGTCTCATATTTCAACGCGTGCGTCAAATGTGTCGTGACCGCTATTGCAAATCGGCTCGCAAGTGTGCTCCGCCCAAATCGAAAGCGAAAGCGCGGCGTCCAGTTCCCAGACACGGCCAAGATTAAGGGCGTTGCCCTTGATTGCATGCGAACCAGTAAAACGAATCCACGCCGGGATCGAGCCGCCCCAATGCGCCTTCGCACGATCAAGCAATGCGGGTAATACCGACGAAGTGAACTCGGCCTTACCGACTCGCTGATAAATCTTTGCAGGAAGCCTTGGAGATGCGGCGTCACGAAGTGGGCGTCTATTTCGCAATCCAAAGCCATCAAAACTTGCCAGCGGCAGGGTCGAGGCCGCCTCAATAACGCGCGCAGATGCTAGCGGGTGCCGCAGCTCAATCCCGTGAACGAACCCTCCCGCATACATGGCTTCGATTGTGCTTACGTAGTTCTGGGACAACACTACCATGTGCGCGACGGTGCGAGCGCGCTGTGGCCCCGTGGCACCCAAAGCATGGTTCCCCTCGACGGACCGCGGCCAGTTAGGGCTCAACAATCTATTCGGCGCTGACTGCGAGCGCCGCCATTTTCCCTGGAGCAGTCCACATAACCGCAGCGGAAGTAGTTCTGATACCGCGCGAAGTGTTTTGCCAGAAAAACTCGCGCCTGGCCCGCATCCGTTCCAACGCAACGCAAAGTACGTTGCCAAATCGCGCCATTCCGATGGCCGCAGCAGCGCGCTGCGCAATGCCTGCGGCGTCGGTTGAAACAGCAGATCTCCCAATTCGCCGGTGAGGCAAACGCGCCCTCCGCGCGTACGAATCACTTTGTAAGACTCGAATGCGGCAGAGCCGGCAAACGACCGATACACATAGCGCAAGCGTTGAACTATTGAGTACAGTACGTTTAGCTGTGGGTACGCTACCGCCATTCTGAGTACCGGAAACGGAAGTACGCGAGCGAGTTCGTCCACGTACGTTGCCTCGTCGCACGCAAACTCGGTGTAAACACGATTCACCGCAAACGCACTTGTTGTGGCCAGTTGCCCCGCATCTAACGCATTCGCCACTATTGCACAGATGCATGACGAATCGATGCCCCCACTTACCTGCAGCGCCAGCGGGCGGCCCGTTTTCGCAGCGGCGACCACAGACTTGCGCACAATGGCAGCAAAATGCTCTTCCGGCGAACCATGCTCGCGGTCAACCCCACGTTGCCAGATACCCAAGTACTGCTGCGCGGCCACTCCATCTCCATTGGCTCGATCAAGGAGTAACCAGCCCCCCGGTACACGCGACACATCTCGGTATAACGAACGCTTTGGACTAGCCTCGGAATAAGTAGCGTACTCCGCAACTGCAGCCCAATCCATGGCTAAAAAATTGGCTGAGATTACTGTGAGCGCGCCGGGGAAATTGCTGATCGCCACGCCACCCTCCCACTGAGTGTAGAAGAGCGGACGAATGCCCACTTTGTCGCGAACCGCCAGCAGTTTTGGAGAAACCTGTCCTTCGTTTTGATCGAGCACCACAAACGAGTATTCCCCGTAAAGCTGGTGCGCAACGTCCTGACCCCACTCTCTGTATCCGGCGAGTACGATTTCACTATCCGACGAAGCGTCAACTACGCCGTGGTGTTGCAACGACGCAACAATTTCGTCGCGATTCTCAATCCAGCCGTCAAACACAATTATCTGATCATGGTTCGCTTCGCGACGACGAAACACTGCCGCGTCACTTTCATCGGGGTAAACAGAAGACTGCCATAGCTGTGAGTCGTCTAGCGAGTGCGCAAGCGTTGGTTGCCCGGTAAGTCCGGTCAGAAAATCAACGATACGCCCATCCACTATGGCACCGGTTTCGTTAGTGGGCCGCGTTCCAACCACTAGGACGAATGCGGTCAACGACATTTGGCGCGCTCTTTTACTACTATTCGACATGCGCGCGTGGCATGCCGTGTGCGCGGAACGCGGCGGCACGACAAGCTCAGCGCTTGAGGGTTTCGAACATTAAACACCGTAAACTTGGCTCATGACTTTGTTACCCGAAACGCCCGACTGCGCGCAGCTACCAGAGCGCAAAAGTGTAGCGCACGAGGCGGCGTCGGAGCTCTCTCGCCGCTGGCATTGCGACGTGGATCCCATTCGCCTTGCGCTGTTTTGGCTTGCAATTGAACGCAAACCGGACGGGTCGAACGGCATATCAGTCGCGCCACTTTTTGCGGGCTGGACGGCCGATGAGTGGCAGGCGCTACTCAACGCGGCGCAAGACGAAACAATGCTGACCTGGATTGTTCATCAGCTACAGGTGAGCGCATTGAATTGTCCGCAAAAGCTTTTGACCGAGCTTGCGCCACAGCTCTCCACCCGTCGGCAATGGAACCGTTACCTGGGTCTTGCAGCTCTCGATCTTTGCCAGAAACTCGCGGCGCAAGGCGTTGATGTGCAGATTTTGAAGGGCGCGCCGCTGTCTGCGCTGCTCTACGGTGATGCATCGCTGCGTGACGTACGGGACATTGATTTGATCGTCAGCCAGCACGATCTCACGGCAGCTGCTCGGGCGCTCGAAGCGATGGGCTTCAAGTGTCAGGTGGATTTGCACTGGCTGAATACTCGGCACTTTCGACGCAATTTGCGAGAGGTTTCGTTTCACAAGCTTGGCGGTGCAATTGAAGTTGATTTGCATTGGCGAGTTAACAATGGTTGGGTGGGTAAGAGCGTTAACCTCAAGTTAAATGACAATGGCCCGGTAACCCAGATCGATCTTGGCAAAAAGGTGATGCGTTGGTTTTCGATTGAGCAGGCGCTGGCGTTGAGCGACGCAAACATCATCAATTCGCATCATGTTGAAATGAAGGCGAGCGTTGATCGGTTGCGGCTCGCCGAATACGTAGCTAAGTCGCCGGGTTACTCGAAACACGACTTTCCACGATTGCAATTTTCCGATGCAATGTCGGTCATTGAAGCAACGATTCGGCGGATCGACATAATGGCTCAAATCGCGCACCTAACTCCGACAGAGTCGGCGCGAGATTTGTTTAGCCGCCTGACAATACCCAAGTCCGAGCCGAGATTTTTCGCGCTGTGGGCAAGACACCTGCGGCGCATACGATCCGTCTCGCAACTGGTTGCATTGTTGCTAGCGGCAATTTCACCCGCGCTGCAAGACTACATGCGCGCAAAAAACCACGGCTTTGCCGCGTTGTTTGTTCGCGCCTTATCTCGGAAACTGCGAAATCAGGTACGATAGATTTTGGGGTGACAGCTCCACTGTGGATGCGTTTCACCCTAATGCAATCATTTGCGGCCAATGCCTGAAGAGATGTCGCCCGAACCGATCCCGCGAATCAGCGAGCGATGACTCGCTCAATTACTCACCGAAACTTTGACAAAATCACCGCGTTTTCTTAGGCACTAATGAAAGTACTTGTCACAGGTTCTGCTGGCTTTTGCGGCATGCACGCCACTGTCCGGCTGTTGGGTCGCGGCGTTGAAGTGGTTGGCGTCGACAACCTGAACGCTTACTACGACCCACAGCTGAAGCAGGCGCGATTGCAAACGCTGTCGGGGACTGCTGGGTTCCATTTTTTGCCGCTGGACATTTGCGACGCGGAGCAGTTGAAAGCGTTGTTTGCGGCGCACAAGTTTGATCGGGTGTTGCATCTCGCCGCCCAACCGGGTGTGCGTTACTCGCTAACCCACCCCGAAGCCTACATTCAGTCGAATCTGGTGGGCTTTGCGAACATTCTGGAATGCTGTCGCCGTAACGACATCGAGCATCTGGTGTACGCCAGCTCCTCCAGCGTTTATGGTGCGAACACCAAAATTCCGTTTGCCGAGACCGATTCAGCGGATCATCCGGTCAGCCTTTACGCAGCTACCAAAAAAGCCAACGAGTTGCTCGCTCACTCATATTCGCATCTGTACGGTCTGCCGACCACCGGGCTTCGTTTTTTTACGGTGTATGGCCCATGGGGGCGTCCAGACATGTCGCCGTGGCTTTTTACCAGCGCCATTCTGGAGGGGCGACCGATCAAGGTGTTTAACCACGGGCGAATGTTGCGTGATTTCACCTATGTCGAGGATATTGCTGAGGCAACACTGCGGGTGCTTGACCGACCGCCTACGCTCAACCCCAAATACGACCACCTGAATCCTACCCCTGATTCCAGCGACGCGCCGTTCCGCATCTATAACGTCGGTAATCAAAACCCGATTCCCCTGATGGACTTCATCTCCACTTTGGAGCAAGCCATCGGGCGCGAAGCGATCAAGGAGTATCTGCCGATGCAGCCGGGCGACCTGGAGGCAACCCGAGCGGACGTCACGGCGCTCAAGCGCGACACCGGCTTTGAGCCCGCCACGCCAATAGGCGAGGGCATTCGGCACTGGGTAGACTGGTACAAGACGTACCACGACGTTAAATGACCATCACCGTTCAGCCGTTCGCCGCAGCAGTCGCTGGTCGGGTCGGGGCCTTCATCGTCTTAGTCACTTACCAATGCAATGATGCCATTTAGCCCTCAGCAAACAGGACTGCCCTTGTGGGAGCGGTTCCACCGCGATTGGCTGCTGTCGCTTGCGCGCATCGCGGTGGAACCGCTCCCACAGTCGAGCCGTAGCTTTTCCGGCTTGTCCGGCTTCGTTCAAAAACCGCGCTCTGCGGCCTGAAGCAGAGTACCAACGCAATGTGCGGCATCGCCGGAATTTTCGCGTACCACCCGTCCGCACGCCCCGTCAATCGGACGGAGCTGACGGCGATTCGGGACCACATGGAGGCGCGCGGCCCGGATGGATCGGGCGAGTGGTACAGCGGCGACGGTCGTCTTGGCTTCGGGCATAGGCGCCTCGCGATCATTGATCTCACCGAAGGCGGTGCGCAGCCGATGGTGAGTGCCGACGGTCGCTACGTGATCACCTTCAACGGCGAGATATACAACTATCGGGAGCTGAAGCGCAGCCTTCAGGCGCAGGGGCGGGTGTTCGTGTCCGACTCTGACACGGAGGTGCTGCTGCACCTTTTCGCGACGAAGGGCGAGGCAATGCTGCACGATCTGCGCGGCATGTTCACGCTCGGCATTTGGGACACGCAGGAGCGCAGCCTGTTCCTGGCCCGCGACGCGTTCGGTATCAAGCCGCTTTACTACGCAGACGACGGCAAGACCATCCGCTTTGCGTCGCAGGTGAAGGCATTACTAAAGGGAACGGTCGACACTGCGCCGGAGCCCGCCGGACACGTCGGTTTCTTTCTCTGGGGCTCGGTGCCGTCGCCGTGGACGCTATATCGCGGCATTCGCAACTTGCCAGCGGGACATTGCCTGCGTGTTTCAGCGACGGGCGTCTCGATAATCGAATGGACCAGCGTTCGCAGCATCATTCAGGACAGCGCGCGACAGCCGGTTCACGGCTCCCGGATTGATGCGTTGCGGGAGATCGCGGCGTCCATCGAGCGCAGCGTGGCAGCGCATAGGGTGGCTGATGTTCCGGTGGGCGTGTTCCTGTCTTCGGGCCTTGATTCGTCCATGTTGGCGTCCAGTGCCCGAAAGGACGCGGCTACGGTTCACGCCGTAACGCTGGGATTTAAAGAATTTGCTGGCAGCAACAACGACGAAGTGCCGCTGGCGCAACAGGTCGCCGCTGCGCTTGGGTTGCAGCATGACGTGTACACCGTGGCCCGCCCTGATTTCCTGTCGCAACGCGGAGCGCTTCTTGCGGCGATGGATCAACCGTCGATTGACGGGGTCAACAGCTGGTTTGTCTCTCGGGCAGCCGCTGACTGCGGCTTTAAGGTCGTGCTTTCCGGCCTGGGCGGCGATGAACTGTTTGCCAGCTACCCCAGTTTCACCGACGTACCGCGTATGAACCGCCTTGCGCGGCCCTTCGTTGGTTTTCCTGCGGTTGGACGATCGGTGCGCACGCTGGTGGCGCCTCTCGCGTCGCGCTTTGCCTCGCCCAAATTTGCCAGCATGTTTGAGTATGGCGGCACATTTGGCGGCGCCTATTTATTGCGCCGCGCGCTCATGATGCCGTGGGAACTTGATACGGTGCTCGACCGCGACATCGTGCGTGACGGACTGGAGCAGCTTCAGACCATGCCGATGCTCAACGCGCTGGTCGACGGGATTGAAGAGGATCGGCTCCGGGTTTCGTCGCTGGAAATGGCGGTCTATATGCGGCAGCAACTGCTGCGTGATGCCGACTGGGCGTCGATGGCGCAGTCGCTTGAGCTGCGGGTGCCGTTTGTGGATGTGTACCTGTTGCGTGAAGCGATCCCGTGGTTGGCTGCCTATCCCGACATTAAAAAGGCGGAAGTTGCGGCAGTCGTTGCGCCATCGTTACCCGCAGCTATCTGGAATCGACCCAAGACCGGTTTTGGGGTGCCCGTGCGCCAGTGGATTACCGCGGATATGCCTGACGACAACGCGAGGGGCCTGCGCGGGTGGGCAGAGCGTGTGTTCAGAGTGCAGACGGCCTCTGATCCCGTCACCACGAGTAACCTCGCGTTTTATGGTCGTCCTAAATTATCCCCCGCGCGTTTGGCCGCTCCAAAGCGGGTGTTGGTCTCGACGATCGCACCAGGCTCTGGCGGAGTTCATGCGATGGTTGAATTTGTGGTGCAAACGCTCAAGTCCGAAGGGTTTGAGCCTGTTATTGCACATTACGAACCGTACAGTGTTACGCCGAGGCTCTCGGTGCCCTCGTTCCGACTGTTGACGCAGACGGTCAATCACGAAGCCCGTGTTTCGCACGGCGACGTCGAAACGCATGCGATAGGGGCGTGGCTTCCAGAGCTGGAATTTACGCATTACCTTCCGACCGCTGCCTGGCGCACGGTCATGGACTCATGTGACGCCTTTATCGTCGCGTCCGGCAACAGCCTCGCCAGCACGCCCTTTCACCATACCCGCCGCCAATACCTTGCGTGGATCGCAACCGACTGGTGGGGTGATCGCGCTGATCGCACGAAGCATTTTCCGCTGCCGAGGCTCCTGCTTGATCGCTACGTCAACCGGGCGGTCATCACGCGGCTGGAAAAACGGCTTCTCAAGGGCGGGGTGACGCTGGCGCTCAGTCAACACACGAAGCAGGAGCTTGCCCGCCTGCATCCCCGTCTGACCGCCGACATTCTTCCGGTTCCCATCAGCACGGAACGCTTCTTCCCGAAGCAGGGCGCTACCGCTGTCGCACGCATCGGCTTTGCGGGTCGCTACGATGACCCGCGCAAGAACATCGACCTGCTTTTTTCGGCGTTTGGTCTGGTTGTCGCACAGCGATCCGACGCGGTGCTCAGCCTTATCGGCGGCATAGACACGGCGGCGATTCGATCACGGGCCGCACAACATGGGTTGGTTGACAACATACAAGTGAGCGGTCGTCTGGATGATGCTGAATACGTTGAGGCACTGCAACGCCTGGACGTGTTTGTCGTGCCCTCCCATCAGGAGGGACTGTGCATCGCAGCGCTGGAAGCCATGGCCTGCGGGGTGCCCGTGGTGTCAACCCGTTGCGGCGGGCCGGAGGAGTTCGTTGAGGACGGCGTTACCGGTTATCAGTGTGCTTTTGATGCGACCGACCTTGCGGAAAAAGTGCTTCGAATTGTGGCGGATCGAGCACTTCGAGCGCGGCTTGGTGAAGGGGCAAGAGCCCGGGTAGAGGCGCAATACAGCGCTGCATCGGCGAAGGCGGTATTGCTGCGCGGGTTTTACTCGGCGTTTCCGCAACTGCGAGTCGCTAAGCACGAGGGAAGCGCGGATTTACGGAACCGGTCATCCTGAGCGGCAGCGAGGGATCAGGTGGCATGCAATGATTTCGATGCCTTACAACCGTCCTCGCATGCGAACTGATCTTTCGCTATGCTCAGGATGACATTAATCTGCGTTTCTCCAAGCCCGCAAGGCCGGAACTAGACAGTGTCGAGTGTGGGAGCGGCTCTGCCGCTTCTACAGGGGTTTCCTCGACTTCTGGGCGCGCGATGTCATCATTGGACTCGTACGTGACGAGCGCGCGAGCCGCTTGCTTCAACCAGCGCGCAACAACGCTGCAAACGCAGGTCGCCGACAGTGCTGTTGATACAAGTCAACGGCACTTCAGACAGGTTTTGGCCCCGACGCAAAAACGTGATCAAGCTGCTGGAATCATCAGGCTATCGAACAGCAATTTACGAACCGAACACACGTACGCTGAACGACACGACAGCCGCGGGGATCATCGCCATAACCTACGTGCTCACGATACAATCAAAAAAAAGTTCCTCAGACATCGAGGCGCGTCTGAAAAATACACTGATACCGTTTTGCCCGAATGACTGATAGCCCTCCAACCCCGGTACACATCTCAGCGTCGAGCGGCGAACAAATTACCATCATCGAGCCGCGCACCGGCTGGCACATGCTCAACTGGCGCGAGCTGTGGGCATATCGTGAGCTGCTCTGGGTGTTGACCACCCGTGATATCAAGGTTCGCTACAAACAGACAGCGCTTGGCGCGTCCTGGGCCATCATCCGGCCCGTGATGACGATGGTCATCTTCAGCGTGGTGTTCGGTCAGCTCGCCAAAATGCCGTCCGACGGGTTCCCCTACCCGGTGTTCGTGTATGCCGCGCTTTTGCCGTGGACATTTTTTGCAGCTTCGATCGGAACATCCGGACAATCGTTGGTCGGGTCCGCGCAGCTAGTGAGCAAAGTGTATTTCCCGCGGCTGATCATTCCGCTGTCGTCCGTGGGCGCAGGCCTGGTCGATCTCTTCATCTCTACCTGCATCCTGCTCATCATGATGCTTTGGTACGGTGTCGGCTGGACGCCGAACTTGCTTGCCGCACCGTTCCTGTTGATTGGCGTGATATTCGCCGCGCTGGGGGTCGGCACACTGCTATCCGCGCTCACCGTGGCGTACCGTGACTTTACGCACCTGACGCCTTTTCTCGTCCAAATATGGTTGTACATCACGCCAGTGATTTTCCCGGTGAGCCTGGTGCCGGAACGGTGGCAGTGGGCGCTCTACATCAACCCTATGACGGGATTGGTCGAGGGGTTTCGGTCGGCATTCCTCGGCAAGCCATTCGACGTTCCTGGCCTCGCAATTTCGTTCGCCGTCGCTATCGTCATTTTCCTGATCGGCGTTGCCTACTTTGAAAGAGTAGAGCGGCGCTTCGCCGACATCATCTAGGTTATGGCAAAACCAGCAATAAAGGTCGAGGGCCTGTGGAAAGAATACGTCATCGGCGCACAACAAAAGGCGCACAGCACGTTCTACGACATGCTCTCGTCATCGCTGTCGGCGCCGTTCCGCGCGCTGCGCAAACGTACGACCGAGGAGCAGGAGGCCGAATCATTCTGGGCACTGCGCGACGTCAACTTTGAAGTTCAACCCGGTGAAGTGGTCGGCATCATAGGCCGCAACGGAGCGGGCAAGAGCACGCTGCTGAAGATATTAAGCCGCATCACTGCGCCGACGCGCGGGCATGTGGAAGTCCGTGGGCGGCTTGCTAGTCTGCTTGAAGTTGGAACGGGTTTTCATCCGGAGTTGAGCGGTCGCGAAAATATTTTCCTGAATGGCGCAATTCTGGGGATGACACGAACGGAGGTGCTGCGGAAATTTGATGAAATTGTGGCGTTCGCCGAGATTGAAAAATTTGTCGACACACCGGTCAAACGATACTCGAGCGGGATGTATGTTCGTCTGGCTTTTGCGGTGGCTGCGCACCTCGAGTCCGACGTACTCGTGATCGATGAAGTGTTGGCCGTAGGTGATGCAGACTTTCAGAAGCGCTGTCTAGGAAAGATGCACGAAGTTGCAGGTGCCGGGCGGACCGTGGTATTCGTCAGCCACAACCTTGCCGCGCTAAAGAATTTGTGCTCTAGCGGCCTGTTGCTCAATTCAGGACGATCAACTTATTATGCAGACACCAACCAAGCGCTCCGTGCTTACGCGGACGTGCGAGGGCAAGTTGGTTCCGGCAGCGTCGTCATGAAGGTCGTCCACGACGGGCTTGCAGCAGTTCATCGCGTTGATGTCAACTCAGCCGCTGGCGGGTCGCATGAAATTACGGTGACGTCTGGGCTAAATATTGGTGTCGAGATCGAGGTGAAGCGTGTCGAAAGCGACGTAAGCGTTTTCCTCCATTGTCACGATGAGTCGCAAACAAGGATGTTCAGTACCGGAAGTTTTTTTGCACCGGAATTGAATGGGATGACGCTCTGCGTTGGCATGCATCGGTTCGTATGTAATGTACCCGGCAGTCTGCTAAATGTCGGCACATACACCATAGACGTTATGCTGATGCAGGACAAGTCGCAGACCATCGTGAGTGAACCGTCGGTCATTTCGTTCCGCATCCATGATGATTTAGCACCAATTCAGGGTTGGAACTGGGCGGCGCTTGGCGCTGTAAGTCCACCGCTCGCGTGGTTGCACCAGTATCCGCGCGAAAAGCAGTCTGCCTCAAAAATTCTCCTGGATTCATCGTGCTCGACGAGAGACGACTGAATAGAGGATCGTTGGCGCAACCGGTATGCGACCAATGTTGCATTCGTTTCTGGTATTGGACGAGCATGATGGACGTGTGTATTCTGTTGCTTCTGACAATCATGAGTGGTTTTCCGCTTCATAGTTATTTGCAGCCGCGCCGCATTCGTAGGGTTGTGATGTACGGGCCATGTAAGCACTACATTTTTGCGAACAGTGCATTCTCGCGGTGGCCAGCTTGGCTTACTAGCCGTGCAGGGCACCGAATCTTTTGTCTTTAAATTTTGATAATCGGCAACGTGTTTCTGCCCACGCTATGGACCCAGCGGGATGGACGCGCGTTGCCTGGTAGGGTTCTCGCATGCTAGATATTTCCTCGACGTCGACACGCGCACCGTCCACCGGCGGACGCATAGTGATTACGTCAATTCAAGCGCCCACTGCTTCTGTCGTGCAGATGGCAGAGATGGCTTCCAGCTTCTCGTCATCGCTAATCGTTGTGGGTGACAAAAAGACGCCCGAGTGCGAATGGCCAGATTCTGTGGAATTCATTTCGCTGCAAGCTCAGCAGAATTCTGAGTTCAGGTTAGCTGCACACCTGCCGCTCAACCACTACGGTCGCAAGAATCTCGGCTATCTTGCTGCATTTAAAGATAACGCGGGTTTCATTTTTGATACTGACGATGACAATGCGCCGATGGCATCCTGGCTGCCGCGGCAGCAGTCTTGCGTGGCACGGCGCTGCGCGGCGACAGGATGGATTAATGCATATCAGCCATTTTCCGACGAGCATATCTGGCCCCGTGGCCTGCCGTTGACTCACGCCGGGGCCACCGATCGGACATTGAGTCTCGCTTCGCCCGAACGAGTGAATGCTCCGGTACAGCAGGGGTTGGCGAATGGCTCACCGGACGTTGATGCTGTTTGGCGTTTGCTGCTTGATAAAGAGGTTACCTTTCGCGCTGGTGAAAGTATTTCTTTACCTCAAGGTGCATGGTGCCCGTTCAATAGTCAAAGTACATGGTGGTTTCCACAAGCCTATCCGCTAATGTACCTGCCTAGCTTTGTTAGTTTTCGCATGACAGATATCTGGAGAAGCTTTGTTGCGCAGCGCTGTCTTTGGGAGCTTGGGCTAGGCGTGGTGTTTCACGGCCCAGAGATGTTCCAGGATCGCAACGAGCACAGTTTGATGCGAGACTTTGAGCAAGAAATACCCGGATACTTGAACAACGAGCGAATTCGCGAAAAGCTCGAAGCGACAGCGTTGTTATCGGGCGAAGCAAACATCGGAGGAAACCTTCACCGATGCTATGAAGCGCTAGTGGATATGGGCATAGTGCCGGCGAAGGAAATGCCGCTCGTCGAAGCATGGCTTGCCGACGTTGATGCCGTTCGGCCAGTCAATAGGCCGTCAAGCGAGTGATGCGCTGTGCAGGTTAAATTGTCGAGATGTGTCTTGCGGTACCCCGCCGGAAGTTTTTAATGCCTAAGGTTCTAACGGTCACCACCAGTATGGGCACACGCTGGGAGGCTTACTCGCAGGCGCTTCTCAAAAAATTTGTGCCCGAGTGGCGGCGCGTTGTTGTTGACGGTCGCCGAAACTGGACGCCGACCGGTTTTATAGAACACGTCATTCACGAAGACGTCGATTATGTTGTCCACGTCGACGAAGATTGTTTCGTGTCCTCGCGCGAAGGTTTGCTAGGCCTTATTCACTGTCTTGAAAGCGACCACTCGATATCAGCAGCTGGAATTCCGGATGGCGGTAGTTACTATCGAAATCACAATCCCGCAGCGTTGAACCTCTATTTCGTGGTGTTTCGGGCTAGCGCACTACGCTTCGCATGGCAGGAACGGGATCAATGGCCTCACATGCGCTTTCAGCAAAGTTACGCTCACGAGGTGTTGAGACAGCGCGACGATTTAGACCCTTTGCGAATTTCCTGGGACGAAGGTGAACCCTACTATCCGCTGTTTTGGTCGCTTTTAGGTACGGGAGGGCGGTTTTTGTATCTGCGTGAGCAGTTGCATCCGACGCGCTGGTCGAGTGTCGTGCAGGGAGCAGATGGCGCAATTGCCGAACACCTCTGGTATCTGCGTCAGTGGTTTAGCAATGACACCATGCCGGGACACAATCGTTCCAACTGTTCACGCTATGCCGAATTTGAAGCCGAGTTACTCGCTCGACCGGATAGCTCTTTAGCGTTTCAAGGAAGTGTTGTTCAAGGTCACGGTCGACGCCTGTGGCGGAGATTGACGTCATGACAGAACATCCCGACCGACGCCCCCTCGTTTCGATCATCGTCCCCAGTTTCAATCAGGGTAGGTACATTCGCGAAACGATTGAGTCCTGTCTTAACCAGCGTTATCGCCCGTTAGAAGTGCTCGTCTTTGATGGGGGATCCACTGACGAGACTGTTGCGGTTCTCGAGAGTCTCGTGGCACCGGAGCTCAGGTGGTGGAGCGCACGAGACAAGGGGGTCGTGGACGCCGTTAACAAAGGACTGAGACTGGCTCGAGGGGAAATCCTGTCCATACAGAGTTCAGATGATCTATTCGTTGCAGGCGCGATCGAAGCTGCGACTACTGCGATTTCAGCTGAACCCGGCTTGGGACTAGTTTTTGGTGATGTTGAGCACATTGATGAAAATTCACACATCACGGGACGCGATGTACAAGGCGCGTTCGATTTGGCAGCTTACCTCGGCCGCCTTAGCTATGTACCGCAACCCGGTACATTCTTCACACGACGCGCGCTGCTGGACGTAGGCGAATGGAGCGACAAGTGCAGCTACGCAGCCGATGCTCACTTTTGGATGCGTATTGCTACGAGATTCCCGGTGCGCAAACTGGATCAGGTCGTCGCACGCTATCGCTATCACGCGGATCAACGCGACACGCAGACGGCACGCATCGCCCGTGACTGGCAAATTGCGGTACTTGACATAGTCGCACGCGGCGACTTGACGAACCGCCAACGACGACACGCCATGATGGGAATCAATCTTGCCCAGTATCGATACGCGCCGGAGGCAGATTGGCTTAGCCGGACTTTGTCCCTTTATGCGGCTGTGTTGAAGAATCCCACTGCCTTGTTAGACCCGCGCTTTCCGAAGCGGGAATTGTTTCCTGGCCGTACTCCAATTTGGTCGTTTTTGTCCAGCTGCAAACGGCGGATTGGACTAGCGCAACGAGGCCATTGAATTGCTCGCGAACCAGCGCCGGTATGTGCGATTGCGCCCGACAGACTGATGCTAGTAGCGCAATTTTTTCGGCACGTTGCCGAAGTGCAAGTAGCATGGAAGTTTTGTAATAAATCAGCCATGGAGCTGCCACTAACAAGATGCTGAAGCTCTCGCGACACCCACAGAATTTGTCCTTGCCTTCCGCTTCGGGATGTGCTGCGGCATCGGCACGCGGCTCATACGTTGCGTCGTCGTCGTCACAAGTATTTGCATACGCGAGTAATGACGAAACCGACGACGAGCGAGGCGACAATTCGCCGTTAATTTGCCTGTCATCAATATGAAAGTTCTCGTAACGGGAGGCGCTGGCTATATCGGCTCGCACACTTGCGCTATTTTGGCTGGGCAAGGTTTTGACGTAACCATTTACGACAATCTCTCCAGCGGCAGCCCGAGCATTGTTGAGCGTCTCGCTGTGGTCGCTGGCAGGCAAGTTGAGATGGTCGTGGGCGACCTGCTGGACGCTGAATTGCTTTCCCGTGTTGTGCAAGCCGGCTCATTTGATGCAGTAATTCACTTTGCCGGATTGAAATCTATTAGCGAGTCATTGGCTGACCCGCTTGCCTACTACAAAACTAATGTTGTGGGCACGCTAAACCTGCTTGATGCAATGAAAACGACCTCGACGCGAGCGCTTGTTTTCTCTTCTTCGGCATCGGTCTATGGAAATTCATTGTCTTGTCCCGTAGGAGAAAATGCTGCTGTTGCACCAACAAATCCCTATGCCAAGAGTAAGAGTATGGTGGAGCACATTCTGGAAGGGTTGCAAGCCGCCGATTCAACTTGGCGATTTTCTGCGCTGCGATACTTCAACCCTGTGGGAGCTCACACCTCAGGGTTGCTGGGCGAGACGATGTTGCACTCCGCGAGTAATCTTTTGCCGGTCGCCCTCAGTGTTGCACGAGGACAAAGCACCGAGCTTCGCATATACGGCGATGACTATCCTACGCCGGATGGAACGGGCGTTCGTGACTACGTCCATGTCATGGATCTGGCGGAGGGGCACTTGTCTGCGCTACGGTACCTGCGGGGTACAGCGACCGCTAACATGCTGACACTTAATCTCGGTACGGGCCACGGGGTCAGTGTGCTGCAGATGGTGAAGGCGATCGAGCGCGCGAGCGGCGCGAGTATCCCGCTACGTATTGTTCCGCGGCGCGCTGGCGACGTCGGATCTTGTTACGCTAACGTTGAACTTGCTGAAGCAATACTCGGCTGGAAAGCTACTCGCTCCATCGACGAAATGTGTGCTGACGCATGGCGTTGGGTGACACGTGGTGCTCATGCGCCAGACTTGCGCTAGTGGTGTGTACCTTTGTTGACGTGAATTACAACGTGCAAGACGTGTGGTCCGGCGGGGTAGCTCTCGTATTGTGTTTAGCGTGGCATTGCATCGTATGTTGAAACACGCCAAAGCAATGTTAAAACGCGCAAAAGCAATTCTTGGCGTAGCTGTGCTTGATGCGCCTCGTTACTTCTTGGCAATTATCGATGGCCATGATCGGTACCTCGGTATCTGTAACCGCGCCGAATCGCTAATCGCAGCACCAGACGGAAGCGGCCACCGTTGTGATTGGCGCTGGACGTCGGATCTTCATGCGCCAACGGTTATTCCTGCCCTTGGCCAATGGTTGATGCGTCGGTCGCTTCGTGACCATCCGATACAGCGCAGTCCGAAGCTCGCCGCAACTTTCGAGGCCCCGGAAATCAGCTTCATCATTGGTCACCGTGGCACCGCAAGGCTGCCGCTGCTCTTGGCAACGATTGAAAGCATTGCAACTCAGGTCGGCGCTCGTGTCGAATGCATCGTTGTTGAGCAAGACAGTGACCCCAAAATCCGCGATCAGATTCCTGGATGGGTTCGGTACATTCACACACCGCCGAGTTATGACATGCCTTACTGCCGATCCTGGGCGTTCAACGTAGGCGCCAATCTGGCAAAGGGACGTGTATTGGTGTTGCACGACAACGATCTATTAGTGCCGACGGACTACGCCGCAAAAATAGTACAGCGCACAGCGGAGCAGTACGAAGTTGTTAACTTAAAACGTTTTATTTTTTACTTGTCAGAACGACAGACGCAGGACTATCTTCGTGGCGACAGTGAGATATCAGGCGTTGCGCCAGAAGCGGTCATGCAAAACGCCGAAGCTGGTGGGAGCATTGGGATTACACGAGATGCCTACGACCGCATAGGCGGCATGGACGAATCGTTCATTGGTTGGGGCGGGGAAGACAACGAGTTCTGGGAGCGCGCACAGACATGTCGCGTTTGGCCTTACGCGTCCTTGCCGATCGTGCACTTGTGGCACGCTGCGCAGCCCCGTAAGCAAGATTTAACCAATCCAGCATTAGTTCGCTACCAGGCGCTGTCGATGCAATCAATAGAATTACGCATTGCGAAACTTAGATCTGAAGTGCACGGCGACATTCACGGGCCATCGGCGTCACGTCCAGACGTAGCAAACTAAATCACGCGGCCAGTGACCACGGGCCTCTTGGAACACTGCTTGCGTATCGCTTCACATACCTGAACTCAAGACTACCGATGGTTATTGATGCAAAAGTGAATCTTCGTCAAGGAATAATTTATTTGGCCTTCGGAGCGAACTATCACGCTGAAGCCAAACGGTCGATCGCCTCCCTAAGGCTTGTATCCCCTAATTTGCCCATTACGGTAATCACAGATTCACCATGGGCCGGTGAATCGCAACCCGATACGTTTCTGGTGCGTGCCCATACCGATGGTTTTGCGTCAAAACCGCGTTATATCGGTGATAGCCCGTATGAGCGAACCCTTTATCTCGACACTGATACCTACATTGCCCGTGACTTGACGCCAGTTTTTGGGCTGTTGAATTTCTACGATATTGGCGTACGGTTTGGGGGGGCACAACTTTATGAACCTGGTGGACTGGAGTATCACCTGCAGTGCAATTCCGGCGTGATACTGTTCAGTAAAAATGAACGGACGCAGGAAGTTTTCGAAAGATGGCGGGAGGAGTATGAGCGGGCACGCCTGGGTATCGAATCGAGGAATGAACTCCTGGAGCGCAGGGGATTGGGTGACCAACGGTACTTGGCAATCGCAATCGCCAAATCGCAGGCGCGTCCTGTTCATCTGGCAGAGAACCTAAACTTCGCACTGTTCGATACTTTAACTACCTACTCGCCGCTTGCCGTGCTGCATGGCAGACTTCCCGCGATGGCGCAGATCGCGCGCGAAATCAATGCCGAATGGGACGAATCAGTCGACTGGCGCGTGAGAATTTGGCTGCCTAACATTCGCGGGCTGCTGCCATCCGGGCTTAGACATTCAGATCCCATATTGGCCATCGCGCTCGTGTTGCGCAGACTAACTAACGACTTTAAGCGCTCAATGCGCGCGCTATTTCGACAATAGCGACGCCTGAGTGTCTTCAGTTCGCATGCTTCCACACTCTAAAGCCGTCGGTCTGTCCCGGCACTGCGGTCCATGACACAGGGGCCGATGCGCAATCTGCGCAGAAAGCTGCTCATACAACTCATACGAGAATGCCCCGGAAGATTTTGGTGGCGGCTGAAGACTAGCTTGTTGCGAAGGCAATTGAGTTGACTAAAGCCGTGTGCATGCTTCGATCAAAACCAAGAAGCCAGATTAAATGTGGTGGGCATCCAGTTCCCGTTTTAGCCGGACGACTGCAGCCTCCACTTGGTCATGGCTCCATAGGCACATCTCCCGTTCAGGATTTGGTGGTTGCCAATCCGAGATCCTCGCGGCTACGTCATTTGGGAAATGGTACGGTGACGCAAACAAATCCATTAATCGAAACTCGCCTGTAACCACATCCCGATTAACGAATTTCTTTTCATTTTCGTAATTGGTGTGCGTGGTCGTAAGCAAATAGGGGATCGAAGATCTCACAAAATTTTCGAGCACAGCAAGCGTGTCTCTATATGACAAGTGAAAAAGGCAGTCGCGGCAGATCATGAGGTCCGCCTTGGGAAAATTATCTTGAATTAAATCAACATGAATGAAAGAGGTTGCATCATTTCGATATCTTCGATTCAGTGACTCCACAAGCGGTCGTACGATATCGCCACCGACATAGGTTATTGGATGCGCCTTCAACACATGTTGCATCCAATTGAAATCTCCACAAGGCGCGTCAAAAACTGTGTGAATTCGCCAATCGCCTAGCAATTTCGGTAATTCTCGACGCAAGTTTTCAGTATTTCCCAGCGTTGAACCACTGCCGCTCACGCTCTCTTCGTTGCCCCAATAATTGGTCTTGTATATCGAGGTGAAGCGATCCTCTGTACCTTGATGCGAAAAGACGGTTTGATGCTGTTTGCGCTTTAGATAATTAGCAAAGGGATACCGAAATACGCGCGCCAGCGTCGGCCACACCCCTCGATTTTTTAGCGATAAAACAGCCCGTCTCACCAACTGGAACATACTTTCGCCTTTATTCATATTTTGGTATTACTGTTTTTACAATTGAACATAGCTCCAATCCTCACGAGCGATTCATCGCCTTGACATTGGAAAATAGCGTCTGTAATCGCGCTACCATTTTGATAAATGGATAATACTTGCACGTCACAAATATGCGCTTCTGCGCACCAGAGCGAGTAAACACAGTGAGCAGAACAATCAGATGTGCGGAATAACCGGCTGGCTCTACTCGCCGCGCTCAGAGCCCAGCGACTCGGTTCTCGCAGCCATGTCGGACTCAATCCGACACCGCGGCCCTGACGATACTGGCGACTTTCGAGATCGCGAGGCGGGTGTCGCGCTGGCGCATCGGCGTTTAAGCATTATCGATTTGACCGACGCCAGTCATCAGCCGATGCTCGATGACGAACGTCGGATTGCACTGGCCTACAACGGCGAGCTCTATAACTTTCGTGCACTCCGCGCTGAACTGGTTGGCTTGGGCCATGCGTTCCGTTCAGATGGCGATACCGAGGTGGTGCTGCGCAGTTACATCGAATGGGGCGTTGCGGCGTTTGACCGGTTCGCCGGGATGTTCGCGATTGCGATTTGGGACGGAATGACGCAGACCCTTCATCTCGCGCGAGATGCGATGGGTATGAAGCCGCTTTACTTCGTGGAACACAAGACCGGCGTGGCGTTCGCGTCAGAAGTTAAGGTGTTTCAGGCGCTGCCGGATCACAAAATGTCGTTGAACCCCCACAGCGTGCAGCAGTATCTGGAGTTTGGATACTGCTTCGACACCGACAACACCATGCTGAACGGTGTCCGCAAAGTGCCGCCGGGACATCGCCTTGAAGTGCGCGGTGGCCGCATCGTGCGTCATGCCGCCTTTTTTGAACCGCCCGCACCGTCGCGCGGGGATACACGGGGTGAGGCCGAACGCGTCGATGAGCTAGCAACGCTGCTGGATCAGGTGGTGGCGGAACACCTGATCGCGGATGTTCCGGTGGGGCTGCTGCTATCCGGTGGGCTCGATTCGAGCTTGGTGGCGGCATTGGCCGCGCGGCATGGAGATCTGACGACGGTGTGCATGGGTTTCGACGGTTCCGACATTGACGAACGAGCGCATGCGCGCGTGGTTGCGCAACATGTGGGCTCGCGCCATGTGGACGTTTCTATCAGCGCCGATGACGTCAAGGCGGAGGTGATGCAGGGGGCCTGGGTGTTCGACGATTTGTTCGCCGACTGGGGCACCATGACCACGCGTCTTTTGTACCGGCGATGCCGCGAGATGGGGCTCAAGGTGGTGCTGGTGGGGGAGGGCGCGGACGAACTCTTCGGCGGATATGACATTTTCAATGTGCCGCAGCCACTGTCGCTGTGGCGACAGTTTCGGCTGTACCAAAACTACTCCGGGCGCCGCTACGGGCGGCTGTTCGGCGAGTTTCACGGCATCATGCGCGACTATCTGGGCCAAGGCGATGGCGACGCGTTCCATGCCGTGCGCCTGTTTGAGTCGCGCCGTCAGATGCCGAATCAGTATGTGATGAAGGTGGACAAAGCCAGCATGGCTGAAAGCGTGGAGGCACGCGCGCCGTTTCTTGACCGCAGGGTCGCGGAGTTGGCCTATCGCACGCCGCGCGACTGGCTGTTGCGTAATGGCGAAAACAAATTCCTGCTTCGCGCGGTAGGGCGGAAAAATGGGCTGCTGCCTGCCCAAATCAGCGGCCGGTCAAAGTTCGGCGCGCCCCTCGCGGCAAGCTGGATGGACGATGACCCGGCGTTTCGCTCGTTTGCGCGCGACCTGATGTTTCGTACTGGCAGCGCCACGCGGGAAATAGGCCTGCACAGCGCGATGACCAAATATTTTGACCAGGGCCGCAGCGGTGATGCGTTTCCGCGACCGCTGTCGATTTTTCGAAATCTGGCGTGGCGATTGCTGCTGCTGGAGTTGTGGTCGCAGCATTACTTGACGCCGGCAACGGGTGGACGTGGCTAATGGCGCGCCGTTATGGTGATGTGGTGCTGTTGCATAAAAATTGTCGGCATGGGCATGCAAATTAATGTCATCCTGAACACATGCGCATCACCCCGGCACGCGGGTCGCCGTTATGGGAGAGCTGGGATGCGCAGGCGGGCGTGGGTGTCGATGTTGAGTCAGGTTGGACAACGGATTGGGATGGGACCGCACAACCGGCGCCGGACTTTGATGTCGATCAGCGCATCAACGGGTGACTGAGAGAAACAGCGATTGAGCGGCGCTGCGGGGAGGTGCTGCCTGCGCACTAGACCCCCGCCGTCTTTTCGGCAGAGGCCTCACCGTCGAGCCGCCGCGACGACTCAAACGGCACATGTCAAAGACGATTCGCAACCCAAAACCGTGCCATACTTACGCTCATGCGGTTGAACTTCCTATCCGTCAAGTGGTAACAGCCACTACTTTTGGCATCACTTAATCCTGAGCAATGCAGACATCGAATCGGTCTCTGCAAAAAGTTCGATGCCACACTTACACTTTAGTCGCGCGTAATTAAAATCATTTTTCCCGCAACTAAAACACCTAATCGGCAATTTTGTTCTCTTGAAAATCTTTACTGACTCAATTTTGTCGTAAAGCATTTCAACCATATTTCTATCAAATAGCGAATTTTGAGATAGTTCGTCCATCTTCCTCTGCAGCATCTCATCACCCAATACTTTCAAATGATCGATTGCAAGCAGAAAGTGCAACGGGCCAACAAGTGGGGTAAGGATTTTTTTTGATTTTCGATAATAAGGATGATTTGGGTGCGAGGTATGAATGTCCTCCAATATATAAATCCCGCCTGTTCTTATATGAGAAATCGATTCAACCAGAGAGTTTCGTTGATGCTCTGGGAGGTGACTGCCATCTTCGATAACTAGATCGAGCTTGGCATCGATCTTGGTAAACACGTTTTTGATCTGATCAATCTCGCCCTGGTCAACTTTAAAGTACTCAATATTTTCGCTTTGTGGCCAACTTTCATGGATTGGTATGATGTCTGCCCCGTATATTTTTGCCTTCGGATACTTATCCATTAGCCATCTTATGGAGCCGCCTCTCCAAACGCCGAACTCGAGCACTGACTTGCACTCGAAGTTGGCGAGCTCATTTTCATAAAATGAAATAAATTGATGCCAATATGCTTTGTCGGATTCTTCGATTGCGCTCATTTTCTAAATTATTCCTTCATAACTTGCTGCTCATACTGCACTGATGTCATTCAACCATGCTTCTACCAAAAGCATTTCCTATTCAGGAATCAACCCAGCCTCGATCAGCGCCTCGTAATGCAGATACGTTTGGCTGCTTCCAGCTGCGTCAGACCATGGCGCCGCATGGCCTTCCTGATATCGATCACCAAGGCAGTTTTTATCCTGAGCTTTTCGGCATCAGCTAGACCAAGGTCAGCAAACACATTGCTGGAACCATGACGCACTTCGACGCCGTCAACAAGTTGAGTTTTCATTTTCGCAACTCCTTTACATACGCTTCAGCAATTTTCAGCCCGGCGTGGATGATGTCCATGTCTTCCTTGGGCGTGGCCATGCCGCGCTTGCTCTTCTTCTGGAAACCAATGAAGGACGAACACTGCCTCAGCAAACTTGACGGTGTACACGGCGCGGTAGGTGCCGCCAACATCGTCTTCCACCACCTCAAGTACACCCCTGCACCAACAAAGCCCTTCAGTACCTTGGCTGCGTCGTGTTTGTCCCCCGACTGCGCCAGCGACAAAGCAAAGCCGAAAAGCCGCCGAACGACGGCAGGCAAAGCCATCGAGTTTTTGTGGCTGCTACCAATCCATTCAAGCGGTTTTTTGTTTGTGAGCATGAGTGAAATATACGTGGAACTGGTATAGGGGGCCAATCGACAAGTCGCCACACCCATCGCGGGGAACGGCTCCCACAGGCAACTTGTAGCGTTTCCGGTTTGTGCGCTTTGGAAAAAACTCAGAACAATTCAAATTTTCCGCCATACCGGCCTTCGCCGGGGTGGCGATTAGATCTGCTATTCCATAGAATTTCGAGGTATGGAAACGCAGGTCGAAGAGATCATCGCTTCTTGATGGCTTTTTCTTGAAAGTGCGGTTTAACTTGGGCTAACAGGTCAAAAGCGTAAAAGTTGACTTTAAACGAAACCAGCGTCGAGCCTATATGCAATATAGTGTTTGCAAAAAAGCTGAAAATGTTTTGCGCTCGCTCGTACGACAAATCGGATAGCCCGCTCGCCACGCCCAGCACGACGCTAACATCTCAGTAAATGACCCCCGGCCTCGTAAGCACCATCATTCCAGTTTTTAACCGCCCCGCTCAACTGCGCGAGGCCGTGCAAAGCGTGCTTGACCAGGAATATCGCCCGATTGAAATCATCATTGTGGACGATGGCTCGACCGACGATACTTTGGCGACGGCACAAGCATTGGAGCGGAACCACGCAGACATTGTGCGCGTGGTGTCCAAGACCAACGGCGGACCCGGCCTCGCGCGTGAGCACGGACGGCAGCGCGCGCAAGGCGAGTTCATTCAATATCTTGACAGTGATGATGTGCTGCTGCCAGGGAAATTTGTTGCGCAGGTGAATGCGCTTCGGGATGCGCCAGCGGCCGGTGTTGCGTACGGATTAACGCGCTTTCGGCAAACCAACGGCGAGTCGGTGCCGGGGCCGTGGAAAGGATCAGGTGTCCGGCGCGACACTATGTTTCCGTCGTTCCTGACGGAGCGCTGGTGGGACACTCCGACGCCGTTGTACCGCGCGGCTGTGTGCCACGCTGCGGGCTCGTGGACAGATTTAAGGCTCGAAGAAGATTGGGAGTACGACTGTCGCGTCGCGGCTTTGGGCACCCGCCTGGCTTGGTGCGACGTGTTTGTCGCGGAGGTTCGCGATCATGACGGCGGTCGCCTGTGTCGCGGTACCGCCATCGACACGAACCGAAATGTGCAACGCGCGCGCAGCCACGAACTGATCTTCGGCCATGCGGTGCGTGCAGGGCTGGCCGGAACCCCTGAAATGCAACACTTTGCCCGGGCATTGTTCCTGCTATCACGACAGTGCGGCGCCTCGGGTCTCGCCGAACAGTCGCGACGACTTTTCGCCTTGGCGCGGCAGGCATCGGGCGTCTCGCGCGCACGCGGCATGGATTTTCGGGCCTATGGGCTGGCGGCAAATTTGATGGGATGGAATTCGATGGGGCGACTGAGCCACTGGGTAGATGGAATGCGGCAATGAGCAACAAAAATGCGCCCGACGTTTCCGTCGTGATGAGCGTTTACAACGGTGCCGCCAGCCTTTCCGCAACGCTTGATAGCGTCTTGGCGCAGGAAGGCTGCGACTTCGAGTTCATCGTGGTGGATGACGGCTCTAGTGATGGCGCGGAGCGAATATTGGACGTTTACGCAGCGCGTGACTCCCGCTTGCGGGTAATTCATCAGGCCAACGCTGGGCTGACGCGCGCGCTGGTTACGGGATGTGCGGCTGCGCGCGGCGATTTCATTGCGCGGCAAGATGCAGGAGATGTGTCACTTCCGGGGCGTCTGCGCTTGCAACAGACGCTGCTGCGCGAGCGATCGGATGTGATGCTCGTGTGTTCTGCATGTCGCGTGCTCGGCCCGCGAGGGGAACTGTTATTTGAGCTTCACCGGGAAGGCGACGCGTTGAGCGAAGGACTTGCGCTGCTGGACGTCAATCACATCAAGGGCCCACCGCATCATGGTACGACCATGTTCCGGCGGGAGGCTTATTTGCGGGTTGGCGGATACCGGCCGACGTTTGTGGTGGCGCAGGACATTGATCTCTGGCTGCGCTTAGCGGAAGTCGGGCATTGCTGGGGAATGAAGGAATTCGGCTACGAGGCGACGCTTGAGGCCAACAGTATCAGCGGTCGCCGTCGCGACGAACAGATCCGCCTCGGCACGCTGGCTGTGGAGGCTGCGAAGGTTCGCCGCGCTGGCGGCAATGATCAGGCCCTGCTTGACGTGACGATCCCGCCAGTCAAACAACCACGCAAGCCGATGTCGAAGCGCGAGAAAGCCAAATTTCTTTACTTCATCGGGTCCTGCCTGCGAGACCGTGACGTCGCATCGGCCAGGTCGTACTTCCGCGAATCCGTCAAAACGGATCCGCTCTTTTTGAAAGCGCTCGTTCGCAGCGCGTTTGGCTGATTGTGAAAGCTCCTGTTTTTGACCCAACGTGGCCTGACGATGTGCAGGCGCTCTATCGACACGATATGCAGGAAATCTGGGATCGTCGCCTCGCGCCCTGCATTTGGAACCAGTATCACAACCAGCTGGATTACTACATCCGACTGGCGGGAAACGACGCGAAGGACGTATTGGACGTGGGTTGTGCTCAGGGTACGCTCGCGCTGCTTTTGGCGGAAAGAGGCCATCGCGTGACGGCTGTTGACCTGCGTCCAGCATTTCTTGAGTACGCGAAATCGCGTCACACGTCCGGGGAGGTGCGCTTTATTGCAAGCAATGTGCTGGCAGACGAGATTCCGGGCACTTACGATTTGGTTTACGCCAATCAGATCATTGAGCACCTGGTCTATCCGGAGCAATTGCTCGCAAAGCTCAGCGCACTTTTGAAACCGGGCGCACGGCTCGTGGTCACCACGCCGAATGCAAGCTATGTCAAAAATACTTTCCCGACCTTTACCGAACTGGGCGACGTGAGGCAGTGGGAACATCTTCAGTTCACCGCAGACGGCGACGGTCATTTTTTTGCGTACACTCGTGAGGAATTGATGGCAATATTCCGATCGGCCGGATTTAGCAATGTGCGCGCAACCTTCTTCGAGTCGCCGATCATTTCCGGGCACATGAAGCTTCGCTACCTTCACCCGTATGTGCCGTCGCCGATTTTGCGTATGTTGGATAAGTTGCTGGTAGGGATCCCATGGCTGGGGCGGCGGTTTACGCATCAATTGATGGTCACGGGCGTTTGGACAGGAACTCCATGACGGTTGTTGGAAAACTTGAGGCGAAATTCCGAGGCTCGCTTGATGTTGCGTTCGACCGCGCGAGGGCGGCGCTTTGGCGCATTCGCGGCGCTGCTGTTGCATCCAAGGTGCGGGTTGGCGCGGGCAGCCGCATTCTGCGCCCGTGGTGTCTGTCGATCGGGCAGCGCGCGCAACTTGAGCACGATGTGTTCATTAAGATTACCGACGATACGGCACAACTAATGATGGGCAAATCTGTGTTTATTGGGTGCGGCACTGAATTCGACGTTGCCTCCCGGGTGTCGATCGGATCGAACGTGCTAATTGCGCCCGGTTGTTTCATTACGGACCACTCGCATGCACATCGCGCAGGGGCGTCGATTGCATCTCAAGGTTGCGAAAACGCCCCAGTCTGGATCGGCGACGATGTGTGGTTGGGCGCGCATTCGATTGTGCTGCCGGGCGTTAATATTGGTGCCGGTGCGATTATCGGCGCGAACTCTGTTGTGACGGGCGATGTCGAGAGTATGGCTATCGTTGCCGGTAGCCCAGCTCGTGTTGTTGGGGCGAGGACGTGATGACGACTCAATCGCACCGCGTAAACCCGAGTGTTTTTGGAAGACGCGCGTAAAAAATGGGCGAAACGTTACCTATGACGGTTGCGATCCCGACTTATCGGCGGGAGATCGTCCTGATCGAAACGTTGCAGTACCTGCTATCACTTAGCCAACTAGCCGCCGAAATTCTGGTGCTGGACCAAACGGAGCAGCATGAGCCAGCGACGGCAACAGCGCTTCAGAATATGGCGACTTGCGGGCAGATTCGATGGATTCAGTTGGCCGAACCGTCGATTCCGAAAGCGATGAATCAAGGGCTGCTTCTGGCCACGCAAGCGGTTGTGCTGTTTGTCGATGATGACATCAAGCCCGAGCCGGGGCTTCTCTTCGCGCATTTGGCCGCTCATAGCGTTCATGGCGATGTCATTGTGGCGGGCCGGGTCATTCAGCCGTGGCATGAAGGGGTCCATTTCAGCGTTGGCGATACCGTTCATTTGGCTGGCTTGGAACAAGGTTGGATCAACGAGTTCATCGGCTGTAATTTTTCTGTTCAACGTTCGTCTGCGCTTGCTCTGGGCGGATTTGACGAGAACTTTATTCGGGTAGCGTATCGGTATGAGGCCGAGTTTGCGCACCGGTTTTGTGCGTCCGGAGGGCGCATCTGGTTTGAGCCGACCGCCTGTCTTCATCATCTCAAAGATGCGAGCGGCGGCACGCGTACCTACGGTGAGCACTTGACCACCTGGCGACCCGATCATGCGGTAGGTGCGTATTATTTTGCTTTGCGCACTGGAGCCTGGCGTGAGTTACTCACTCGTCCTCTTCGATCTGTGATGACGCGATTTCATCTGCGTCGCCCGTGGTGGATAGTGGGAACGCTTTGGGCCGAGGTTCGAGGTTTGGTATGGGCGCTTCGCTTGCGCGCGAGTGGACCCAGGTACGTCACTCCCACCGAATTGAGCCAACTGTGACTACTTTTGCTTTTGCGGGGCTGCTATTGGCGTGCTTTGCGGCAGTTTTTAACTGGCGCGCCGGCTTAATCCTTTGTGTGATCGTTGCGTTGGCGCAGGATCCCGCCCGCAAGCTAACTTCAGGGAGCCCGGTTTACTTCGTGGTTTTTGTTGGAGTCGTGTTTGCCGCAGCTTGGGTGGGTGCGTGGATCAACAGGGTCAAACTTGGGCCACAGGTGATTCATGGATGGCGGCAACAGCTGCAGACGCCCGCCATGTTGTTCGTCGGCCTGTTGGCCGTGCAGGCCATGCACAGTATGGCGCGGTGGGACAACCCAATGCTTCCTGCCATTGGTCTAGTGTTTTATTTGGCCCCGGTTGTTGCGGTTGTTTTTGCGCACCAGTTTGCGATTCGTTCGGGAACGCGCGGAATTCGCATGTTTTTGTGGTTCTATGTCGGGGCCTCACTTTTATGGTTTTTGAGCATATTTGCGGAAACAAACGGCGTCAGCTCGCGCATGTTCGGCGAGGTCGGCGTCGGACAAATTATTTATAGTTACGGGTTGAATAAAAAGGCGGCGTCTGGGTTTTATCGAGCTTCGGAGATTGCGGCTTGGCACATTGCGATGGTGTCTTGCTGCCTATTCATTTTGCTGAATGGCCGAAAGCTATCGCTGTTTAAGACAGTTGCGGTAGCGGTGGCGGTGCTGTTCTTGTTGTATGTTGGCTTTGCGACCGGACGTCGCAAGATGCTGGTCTACGTCGTAATTTTTGGCGGTGTTTATTTGTGCCTGTTTGCGTGGTTCTTGCGCGGCAAAGCGCGGCTTGCTGTATTCGGTCTCATCGCTAGCGTTCTGATGTCCTTCGCATTTCTGGGGCTCATTCCTGAGGGTAGCGAGGGTGGATTTAACAACGAAACCTCAACCCTCGGCAAGCGCGACGTTCAAGCCGCGTGGACGGCGCGCGCGCTGACTGTGTTCGCTGACATTCCTGAGCGCTTTCAGTTGCTTGCTTACCGCCCGGTCGAATGGGCCGTTGATGGTTATGGCTGGTTTGGCGCGGGGCTCGGCAGCGCGGCTCAAGGCGCGCAGCACTTCGGTGGCGGGGGAAGAAAGTTTGGCGGCGCAGGCGAGGGGGGACTCGGGAAGATCACCATGGATCTTGGGGTTCCGGGCGTGTTTTTGTTTCTGTTGTTGATCGTTACGGTCGCGCGACAGATGTGGAGTCGGCTTCAGGCCCTGTCGCGAGGCAGTCGGGCGCATGCGACGATGGCGTTTGGTTTCGTTGCGCTGCTGGTGGCCAACGTCGCCGGGTTTTCGGTTGCAACGCAGGTTTATGGCGACGTATTTGTGCTGTTGATTTTGGGCTGGTCGGTTGGCTTTGTGCTGGCGCTGCCTACGGTGGCTTATCAGGAGCAGCTTCGCGCTGCCGCACCTCCTGTTGCTGCAATTGGCACCATTCCGTTACGGCGGCCGGTGCCGCAGGCGGCCGATTTCGACCCGCGACCACTGCCGAACCCGGTTTCCATTGTCGCGGGCGTCGTTCTGCCGCCACGCGGGTCGACGTAACCGTCGATGTCGGAACCGCTCGAACCCAACGGTGATCCTCCGCGACCGCCGTATCGGCTCGTGATCGTCGCGACGCATCCGATCCAGTATTTTTCACCGTGGTTTCGGCAACTGGCGCTGCAGCGGGAGCTGGATCTGACGGTGATCTACCTGCGCCAGCTTGATAATGCGGCGCAAGGCGTTGGGTTCGGGATGGCGTTCAAATGGGATGTGGCGTTGCTCGATGGGTTTACGAGCGTGACGGTAGGCGCGCCGACGGATCGGTGGCGTTCGCTGGGGTGGCTGCCGCGATTGGTGAGGCTGCTCACTGCACATCGACCCGACGCGGTGCTGGTGACGGGATGGCAGGAGCCCTTACTCGCTGCCGCCGTTCCGATCAGTCGACTTCTCGGCCGACCGGTGCTGCTGCGGGGTGAGGCTAATGCCTTGCGTCAACGGGGGTGGTTCGCTCGGTTGGGGCATCGGGTGATCATGGCAATGGTGTCTGCCGTGGTGGTTATTGGACGTTCCAACCGCGATTTCTATGCGCAAGCGTCGTTAGGGAGGTTGCCGATTTTTGAGGGTGCGTACTTTGTTGAAAATGACCGCATGCTGGCCATGGCGGCGACGCATGCGGCAGAAGCGGGCGCACTGCGAGCGCTTGATCTTGCGCGGAGCGAAACTGACGTCGTGTTTGTCTTTTGTGGCAAGCATGTCGCGTTCAAGCGGCCAGAGTGGTTAGTGGAAGCGGCGGGACGCCTGATCGCGGAAGGCCTACCCGTGCTGTTGCGGATTGCGGGCCTGGGCGAAATGACAGCGCAGCTGAAGGCTCGTTGTGAGGCGTTAGGCGTGTCGGCGCACTTTACGGGCTTCCTGAATCAGACTGAGATGTGGCGTGCGTACGTTGGTGCAGATGTGTTCGTGTTGCCGTCGACTCATCGTGAAACATGGGGGCTGGTGGTCAACGAAGCGATGCTGTTCGGGCTGCCGGCGATCATCAGCGATGAGGTGGGCTGTGGACCCGATCTGGTGGTCGAAGGGGAGACCGGCTGGATATTTGCGGGTGGGCTGGATGGACTTGTGGACTGCATGCGACGCGCCGTGGCGCAGCGCACGTACTTGCGTGCCATGGGTGAAGCAGCGCGCGAACGTGTGAAACAACACTATTCGATGGAAGTGGCGACGCGGGGCCTGCTGCAAGCCATCAGAGCGGTCGTCAAGTGAAGGTGCTGCAGGTGATCCCGTCGCTATCGCGCGCTCACGGCGGGCCATCGAATGCGATCTGGTCGATAGCGCGGTCTGTTGCTGCGCGGGGAGCATCGTTGTCAGTGGTCTCCACCGACAACGACGGCCAAGGCCGTCGGCTGTCGCCCGACTCGCGTGAGGCCATCAGCGTCGCCGCGCAAGGCGTTGGCGTGGTGCTGCATCGGCAGACGAGTGAGTTTTACACGACGTCACTGCCCGGGCTATTGTGGCTCGTAAAAAACATCAGTCGCTTCGATGTGGTGCACGTCCACGCGTTGTTTTCGTTCATGCCAGTGGCTGCGGCGTGGCTCGCGCGTCTGCGCGGCGTCCCGTACGTGATCAGGCCACTGGGTACCTTGGGCGCATACGGGCTATCTGCGCGTCGACGCTGGTTCAAAAAACTGTCGCTCATGCTGTGCGAGCTTCCGTTGCTGCGCGCAGCTGCGGCGGTTCACTGCACCAGTGAGGCGGAGCGCATTGACGTACTGGCCGTTTGTCCGACCGCAAAGACGGTGGTGATCTCGCTGTCGGTGCCGCCGTTTGAGCGCGCCGCAGATGTGGATGTTCGGGCTTTGCTGGGCGCGCGATACGGTGGGCCGGTGGTGCTTTTTTTGTCGCGGCTGGATCGTAAGAAGAACGTTGAGGCGCTGCTTGATGCGTTTGCCCTGTTGGCACCGCATCGGCCTGCCGCCACATTGCTGATTGCTGGCGACGGCGAGCAGGACTATGTCGCGTCGTTAGAGGCGCGAGCCGATGCATTGGGTCTGGCACAGCAGGTGATCTGGGCCGGGCGGGTCGACGGATTCACCAAAGCGGCGGCATTTACCGCGGCGACCGTCTTTGCGTTGCCTTCCCATTCCGAAAACTTCGGTATCGCCGCCGCAGAGGCGCTGGCGGCGGGCGTGCCGTGCGTGTTGTCTCCCGGTGTCGCCATAGCTGCAAAAGTTGCTGAGTGGGGCGCAGGGCAGGTCGCTGACATGACGCCGCCTGCTACGGCTGATGCACTGGCCGTGTATCTGGATTCGCCGCAGGCGAGAACTGCCGCAAGCGTCGCGGCGAAACGGCTTGCGGTGGCGGAGTACTCCATTGGCGCGATGGGTGAACGTTTAATGGCGCTGTATCGACAGATCGTTCGATAACGGAATGCCGCTATAAATCGAGGCTATGGCACGCATTCTTGTCACCGGCGGTGCCGGCTATATCGGAAGTCACACTTGCAAAGCACTGGCGTTGGCAGGCTATGAGCCTGTCACGTTCGACAATTTATCGACTGGATTTCGCGATCTGGTGCGATGGGGGCCTTGCGTTGAGGGGGACATTCGCGACGCGGCAGCGCTACGCGCGGTGTTCAAGGCGTTTGCACCCGAAGCGGTGATTCACTTTGCGGGGCGTATCGCCGTGGGCGAGTCGGTTGTAGCGCCAGCGCTGCATTACCAGATCAACGTTGCGGGGACGTTGTGCCTGCTCGATGCGCTGCGTGATGCGGGGGTCGGGCGCGTCGTTTTTTCCAGCTCGGCCGCGGTGTACGGATTGCCGGCGAAATCTCCCGTGCCTGAAAGTCAGCCACTGGCCCCGATCAATCCGTACGGACGCACAAAATTGGCGGTTGAACAGGTGTTGCTCGACTATCGTGCTGCCTATGGATTGCGTTCAGTGTCGCTCCGCTACTTTAACGCCGCGGGTGCCGATCCGGCGGGGGAAAGCGGTGAGCTGCACCACCCTGAGACGCATCTGATTCCGCTCGCGCTGGACGCCGTGCTGAACCCCAATCGTCGCCTGGCGCTATACGGTGACGACTATGCAACGCCGGATGGAACGTGTATTCGCGACTACATTCATGTGTCCGACCTGGCGCAAGCACACGTCATGGCGCTGCGTTTGCTTGAAGCTGAAAGCACGCCCGCCGCAATGAATGTCGGCACCGGATACGGCTATTCCATCCGTGAAGTGCTTAACGCTATTGAGCGGGTGACCGGGCGCGTTGTGCCGCACGACGTCGCGCCTCGACGTATCGGCGATCCACCCGCGCTGGTGGGTGACAGCACGTTGCTACGGCGACTGACAGGGTGGGCCCCAGCGCATTCTGATATCGACACGATCATACGGACGGCCTGGGCATGGCATCAAGCGCACCGAAACCCCGGGCAGCCGCGTGTTGACTGACATCACGCCGGTCATCCTGACGCTTAACGAGGCGGCCAACATAGGACGAACGCTGTCCCGGCTGGCCTGGGCGCGCCGCGTCGTGGTGGTCGACAGCGGAAGCACGGATGCGACTCGCGACATCTGCGCGTCGTATGCCAATGTGGTTCTTTTCTCTCGGGCGTTTACGACCCACGCGGAACAATGGAATTGGGCTTTGGAGCGCACCGAAATTGACAGCCCCTGGGTGCTTGCACTTGATGCAGACTATCTTGTGACAGATGACTTCGCTGCGGAGCTTGGTGACGCGAGCCTGGACAGCCCAGAGGTTGCCGGATATCGCGCGTCGTTCCGATACTGCATTTTTGGCAAGCCACTGCGCGCTTCGCTGTACCCGGACGTTACCGTGCTGTTTCGCAGAGACAAAGCCCGGTATGTGCAGGACGGCCACACTCAACGGCTGGCGCTCGCGGGAGCGGTCTCTCGCCTGAATTCACGTTTGTTGCACGATGACCGCAAGCCGCTTTCGAGCTGGCTTTTAGCGCAGGATCGGTATGCCACGCTCGAATGCGCGCACCTCTACGCAACGCCGTGGAGGCAGCTCTCTCTGCAGGATAAACTCAGGCTCATGATTGTGATTACCCCGTTTCTTGTTCCCGTGTATTGCCTGTTCGTTCGCGGTCTGGCGTTTAGCGGTCTGCCCGGTTGGCATTACACATTTCAGCGATGCATTGCCGAATGCATTTTGTCGATAAAACTCGTCGAACGAAGATTGGCGGGGCTGCATTGAACATTCTCGGCATCAACGCCTTTCATGGCGATTCGTCAGCATGCCTGATTCGTGATGGCGTTATCGTCGCCGCTGCCGAGGAGGAGCGGTTTCGGCGCATCAAGCATTGGGCCGGTTTTCCTTCGCAGGCCATCGCCTGGTGTCTTGAGGACGCTGGAATTTCGCTGGCGGATGTGCAACACATTGCTATCAATCAGGACTCAAATGCGAACATCGGCAAGAAAGTAGCCTACACGCTACTCAAAAGGCCGGACCTCAGTTTGGTGCTTGACCGTATTCGTAACAAGCGCGAGCGCGATGGCCTTGACGTTCACCTGGCGCGGGCGTTTCCCGGGCAGACGTTTACCGGCAAGTTCCACGCGGTGGAGCATCACGTTGCGCATCTTTCGTCGGCTTTTCACGTTTCACCCTTTGATGAGGCGGTGGTGGTTTCGGTGGATGGCTTTGGCGACTTTGCCAGCGCAGCCTGGGGGGTTGGCCGTGGTACAGAAATCACGGTGGATGATCGGGTTTATTTTCCACACTCACTGGGAATTTTTTATCAGGCGCTGACGCAATTTATCGGGTTTCCGAATTACGGGGACGAATACAAAGCGATGGGCTTGGCGCCCTACGGGCAGCCGACGTATCTTGATGCAATGCGAAAAATTGTGCTGCTTCAACGTGACGGTAGCTTCAAGCTCGACCTGAAGTATTTTCGACACGCACGCGAAAAAATTGAATACGAATGGGAAAACGGTTCGCCGTCTGTGGGTACCTTGTTTTCTCCGGCGCTAGCGCAGTTGTTAGGGCCTGCACGTCGTGCTGACGATCCGCTGGAGCAGCACCACAAAGACATTGCACGCTCGGTGCAGGCGATGTACGAAGAGGCGTTTTTTCACCTGCTCAACACCCTGCACGGGCGGCACGGCGGGGATGCAGTGTGCGTGGCGGGAGGTTGCGGCATGAATTCGGTCGCCAACGGGAAAATTACGCTGAGGACGCCATTCAAGCGTGTTTATGTGCAGGCGGCCGCCGGGGATGCAGGCGGCGCGATCGGCGCAGCGTATTCGGTTTGGCATTTATTAGGGGGCGCACGGGGCCCCACCATGAATCATGCGTACCTCGGCCCGGGTTATGACGATCTTGAGATTGCGTCGCTGTTGGACAAGCAAGCGGAGGCTATCGCTGCTGCTGGGTGCTCGGTTCGGCGGATTGATGGCGAAGGCGAGTTGTGTTCCCTCACCGCGGAGGCCATTGCCGATGGCAAGGTCGTCGGCTGGTTTCAGGGGCGCATGGAGTGGGGCCCACGGGCGCTTGGCAACCGCTCAATTCTGGGTGACCCGCGTCGCGCTGACATGAAAGACATTCTGAATCTGAAGATCAAGCGTCGAGAGTCATTCCGACCCTTTGCGCCGTCGGTGTTGCGTGAGGCTGTGCCGGAATGGTTTGAAGTGGATGGTGATGTTCCGTTCATGATGCAGGTGTACCCGATTCGAGCCGAAAAGCGGGCACTGATCCCGGCCGTGACGCATGTGGACGGATCTGGCAGACTGCAAACTGTGGAAAAGTCGACGAATCCGCTGTACCACCGGTTGATCTCAGCGTTTAGCGATAGGACGGGCGTACCGATGGTGCTCAACACGTCGTTCAACGAGAACGAACCGGTCGTATGCCAGCCGCAGGAAGCGCTGGATTGCTTCCTGCGGACAAAAATGGACGTACTGGTGATCGGGCGGACGATGTTGGTTCGTGGCGCAACGACCGATACTTTGGTCAAGTAACTTGGGCGCGTTTCGCTCTTTGATTTCGTTGCTGAAGTTCGTGCTCGCGCATCCGCTTAATGCAGGTGGCCGCTGGCGAGCGTTGCTGCGTGTGCTTCGCTGGCAAACTGTTTCAAGGATCGCGCCCGGTGCCGTGGCGCTACCGTTTGTTGACGACACGTTTCTGTGGTGTGAACGGGGGATGACAGGTGCCACCGGAAACTATTACTGTGGGTTGCACGAGCCTGAAGAAATGGCGTTTGTCGCTCACTTTCTGCGGGCCGGTGACGTGTTTCTTGATGTTGGCGCCAATGTTGGCAGCTACACGCTTCTTGCGTCCAGCTCAGGGGCGAACGTTGTAGCCGTCGAACCAGTACCCTCTACATTTAATCACCTGCAGATGAACGTACTGTTAAACCGGTTTCAGTCGAATGTACGATTGATGAATATCGGTCTGGCAGATCGCGTTGGTGAATTGCGGTTCACCAATTCATTGGACACCATGAATCACGTGCTGGCCGACGGCGAACTCGGGCCATATGTCAGCGTTCCAGTCGAAACCGTCGATAACGTCGTTGGTTTTAGTCCGCCGACATTAATCAAGATCGACGTCGAGGGTTACGAAACTGCTGTCCTGGCCGGTGCCACCGCAACGCTGCGCAACCCGCATCTGCAGGTCGTGATCTGTGAAACGAACGGTAGCGGTAGCCGCTTTGGAAAATCGGATCAGGACATTAGCGATGTTCTCGTGAGCTGCGGCCTTTTTGCATGCAGTTATGACCCGATCAGCCGGGTCATTGCGCCCAAAACAACCTCCGGGCTAAATACGATTTTTATTCGCGACGTAGCGGCAGCAAGCCTTCGCACGAAAGAAAGCCGCCAGCTTCGATTGGTCACCCGTCTTTTGTAGATGTCTGTTTGACATCGATGCCAACCCAGTATCCCGGCGCTTGCCATCCTTTCCCGACGATGTCTCACGGAAATCTAGTTCACCAAACGGAACGCTCTGAGTTTTAAGCGCGCTCCAGTCAAAATTTTCGTCATCGAACGAAGTAATACCCGCTTGAATTTATTCACTTGAAGATATCAATCGTCACCGTCGTCTTTAACAATCGCGACACTATCGAAGCGGCGATCCAGTCGGTGCTCGCTCAGACTCACCGCGAGATCGAGTTGATCGTGACTGATGGCGGCTCGACCGACGGGACTCGTGAAGTACTTGCCCGATATGAATCAAGCATCGCGATTTTGGTCGGTGAACGTGGCGATGGCTCGGGGCGTTTGCAGACCGTTGAAAAGAGCACTAACGCCAGATATTATCGATCCTGATTAGTTACGTGCCTCAGATTAGCCATCCAAACTGCCGTCATACTCGCCGCAGGCGGGTATTCAGCACTCGACCATGCCTTGAGGCCATTCATCGCGATTGCGATGGCAAACTTTCTGGATTCCCGGCTTTGCCGAGAATGACGCCAGTCTGAGGCAGGTAACTAATCAGGTTTGTTAATAAGCGCTAAGCTCCCGGCATGGAATCCAAAGGCGCTCAATCACTCACGGGTCGCGTTGCGCTCATCACTGGCGCGAATACGGGCATTGGCTTCGCGACCGCACGCGAGCTGGCGGCGCGTGGTGTGCATGTGTGCATCGCCTGTCGCTCGCTTGAAAAAGGTCAGGCTGCAGTCGACGATATTCGCCACACAACCGGCAATGAAAAAGTCGAAAAGCTCGCGCTGGATCTCGGCGATTTTGCTTCCATTCGAGCCTGCGCGCAGGCATTTCTCGCGCGCGACCTACCGCTGCACTTGCTGATCAACAACGCCGGACTCGCGGGGGCGAAGGGCATCACCCAATCGGGCTTTGAGCTTGCCTTCGGCACCAATCACCTGGGTCATTTCTTGCTCACGCAGTTGCTGCTTGATCGCATTAAATCGTCGGCCCCTGCGCGCATCATCACGGTGTCGAGCCGCGCACACACCCGAGTGTCGGGTATCGATTGGGCGCTCCTTCAACGGCCCACAAAAAGTATGACAGGCATTCCGGAATACGGCGTGTCAAAGCTTGCGAATCTACTGTTCAGTGCTGAGCTGGGTCGGCGGCTGGCAGGCACGGGCGTGACCACGTACTCGCTGCATCCCGGCGTGGTCGCCTCTGACGTGTGGCGAGCCCTTCCGAAGCCGTTGCAGTGGCTTGCCAAGCGTCGCATGATTACCGTTGCGCAGGGGGCGGCGACTACTCTGTTTTGCGCCACCGCGCCCGCCATCGCGCGGGAGAGCGGTTTGTATTACGACCAATGCCAACTCAAGATGCCCAGCCGCGTGGCCCAAGATGCGACACTCGCCGCAGAACTGTGGCAACGCTCGGAAGATTGGGTGCGCGGGAGTTGAACGGGGCGGTACAGCTTTGTTAGCGAAAGCACCATTGTATACGGGATGTCGGCTGTTTTAGGCATTTATCGATAAATGAACAAATGAACTGATAGCCCAAGTAAACGGGCGTTTCACCGATAAAGCTGTTTCCTGTCATCGCTGCGGAATTCGGTGCCTCGCGACATGACGATGACCGTCGTTCATGTCGCCGGGTCGCAGCGCCGCATGCTTGGTGGTTCGACCGTTCATCCTTGTGCGCCACATGCGAAACGAGCTGGCTTTCATGTGCGCTCGCATCAGAGCAATTACTGCTGATTCGTTCACGCCAAACTGCGCCTCAATGGCCTCGAACGGTGTACGATCTTCCCACGCCATTTCGACAATGCGCGAGAAATCCGCGTCAGAAAATAGTTGTGGGGTGGCAAGCTCAGTCATCGCCACGATTTTATGCGCCGCGCGCCCAGACTGCACGCCGTCGCGTCTGCCCGCAGTTCGTCGCAGCGCGCATGTGCTGCGCCTGATTGCGTGCAGAATGCGCCGTTCACATTTTTTTCAAAGCGTAAGCCCCGAAACCCCACATGAAGCTCATCACTAAAGGCCGCGTTTTCACGCTCGTCGGCGTTCTAGTACTCGCGGGTGTGTTGTGGGGCGGCTACGCATTGCAACAAAAATTGGGCGCGCCGGACGACAAGCCACGCTACAAAACGGCGGATGTGGATCGCGGGTCAATTGTGCAATTTGTCACCGCGACCGGCACGTTAAATCCGGTGGGTTTGGTCAACGTCGGCACGCAGGTGTCAGGCACGGTCAGCGAGATCAATGTGGACTTCAATGATCGCGTGAAACGCGGCCAAGTGCTGCTCAAAATTGAGCCGACATTGCTGCAGGCAGTGATCAAACAAAACGTGGCCTCACTAAACGCAGCGCGTGCCTCGTTCACGTTGGCAGATAGCAATTACACGCGCAATGTGAAGCTGGTGAATCAGGGTTTCATCTCGGCGGCTGCGCTTGAGCAATTGAAGCAAACGCTAGAAGCGGCCAAAGCGCAAGTGCAGGTCAATGAGGCACTGCTGGAACGTGCGCGCGCCGACATGGCCAACAGCATCATTCGCTCACCGATTGACGGCGTGATCATCAAGCGCACGGCTGATCTTGGACAGACCGTGGCAGCGAGTTTTCAGACCCCGAACCTGTTCATCATTGCCCGCGATTTGAAGAAGATGCAGATTGACACCAACGTGTCCGAAGCTGATGTGGGTCTGCTCAAAGACGGGCAACCTGTGCGCTTTGTGGTCGACGCATTTCCCGAGCGCGATTTTGAAGGCAAAGTGCGGCAATTTCGACTGGCGGCCAACGTGACACAAAACGTCGTGACCTACAACGTGGTGATCGACGTTGACAACCCCGATGAGTTGTTGAAGCCGGGACTCACCGCGCAAGTGCGCATTATCACGGCGAACAAGCCCAGCGCTCTGCGTGTGCCGACTGCGGCATTGCGCTATCGACCGAGTGATTTTGAGGTGGCGCTCGATGCCATGAAGAAAAAAGCACTCGGCGAAAAGGTCGCGAAAGACAGCAAGGCGGCTGACGCCAAAAAGGCGGATGCCGCAGCTAATGAGGACAACACCGACGAGCTAGGCTTGCGTACCAAAACTGGCGAACGGCTGTATCGAATTTATAAACTGGTGGAAGATAAAGCAACGCTGCAACCAGCGAAGGCGGAAGCCGTCGACGTTGTCATCGGCGTGTCCAACAGCAAGTTCACCGAGATCGTGAAAGGGCCACTGCAGGCCGGCGACAAGGTGGTCGTGCGTTCGCTGCTTGCAGATCCTACCAAGCAGTAAACGATGACGTCTGACGCACCTACTGCTCCGCTCGTCGAGCTTGTCGACGTGCGCAAAAGCTACTTCTCGAATCGCGTAGAAACGCCGGTGTTGCACGGCATTAACGTCACCATGCAGCGCGGTGATTTTGTAGCGATCATGGGCCAATCCGGTTCAGGCAAATCAACGCTGATGAATATTCTAGGCTGCCTCGACACACCGACGTCCGGCCACTATCGGCTTGCCGGAAATGCCGTCGATACATTGTCGCGCGCCGAGCTGGCCAGGTTGCGCAATCGCACGATTGGGTTTGTGTTTCAAAGCTTTAACCTACTCAAGCGCATGACGGTGCTTGATAACGTAGCGCTGCCGCTGATTTACGCCAGCGTGTCGCGATCTGCTGCTCGCCAACGTGCTTTTGTGCAGCTAGAAAAAGTGGGCCTCGGTGAATACGCCAAACGTCAGCCCAACCAGTTGTCAGGGGGCCAACAACAACGCGTTGCCATCGCGCGTGCGTTGGTGGCCGATCCACCGTTGATCCTTGCCGATGAGCCCACTGGCAATCTTGACACGCGCACCAGCAGTGACATCATGGCGGTGTTGACGCAACTTAACGGCGAGCAAGAACAAAGCATTATTTTGGTGACGCATGAGCCAGATATCGCCGCGTACGCCCAGCGACTGGTGCGATTAAAAGACGGGCTGGTGCTGTACGATGGGCCGTCGCGCGAAGGCTTGCGACAGATGCAGGCGGAGCAGCTCACAGAGCAGCAAGAAGGCGACGTATGAAGTTCACTCAAGTGCTCGCGGAATCGTTCCGCGCGATGCTCGCCAATCCGATGCGCACGCTGCTCACCATGCTCGGCATCATCATCGGCATCGCGAGTGTGGTGTTGATGTTGGCTGTCGGTGACGGCATCAAGGCGTTCATCAACAAACAGCTTGCCGTGCTCGGCAGCAACTTGGTAATCGTGCAGGCCGACTCGCGCAAGGCCGTTGGCGCGCGGTTGAAAACGGGCAGCGTGCAGACATTAACGCTCGATGACGCGGAGGCAATCAATCGATTGCCTAGCGTGACCGGAGCCGCGCCGATGTTGACCACGTTTTCACAAATATCTTACGGCAGCGACAACAGCAACAACCAAGTGCAGGGCACCACGCCGGTGGCGTTCACCATCCGCAATTTGCGGATCGCCAAGGGCATCGCGCTGTCCGACGTTGATGTGGCGAGCGCGGCTCGGGTGGCCGTGCTCGGCAAAAAAGTGGCGCTGCAACTGTTCTATAAAACCGATCCGATTGGGCAAAGTATTCGCATTGACAACCAGAGCTTTCAAGTGATTGGCGTGCTCGATAACGAAGGCCAAAGCTTTGATGTGGGCGACATTGGCGAGGTGGTCATGGTGCCTATTTCGACGGCGCGTGTTAACTTGATTCGCACGCCTACGGCACGTTCGGTGCAGTACATCGTGGTGCAGTCAAAGACCACTGAAGGGCTCAACGATATGGTGGCCGACGTGACCGATTTGGTGCGCGACCGGCATCGCATTCGTGCCGACGATCAGGACGATTTTCGTATCGTGAATTTTGGTGAGTTTGCGAAATCAGGCGAGGCGATTGCAACAGGGCTCTCGATTGCGCTCGGTTTTGTCGGCGCGGTATCGCTGGTAGTGGGCGGCATTGGGATTATGAACATCATGTTGGTGAGCGTGACCGAGCGCACCCGCGAAATCGGCATTCGCATGGCCATCGGCGCGCGACCTGCGGACGTGTTGTGGCAGTTTTTAATCGAGGCAGTTTCGATTTGTTTGGTGAGCGGCATCATTGGCGTGGCGCTCTCTGCTGCGCTCGCAATGGCGGTAACTTCCACCGGAAAATTTGAGATGGCTATTGGGCCTAAGGCGGTGGTCATCGCCACCGTGTTCAGCTGTGTGGTGGGCGTATTTTTCGGCTTCTACCCCGCGCGACGCGCATCAAAATTGCAGCCTGTGGAGTGCTTGCGCCACGAGTAGGTTCTTTGCTAGTCGTCGACTTTTCCACGCAACGCCTTGATCTGCCCGCGTTGCGTTTTGCCTTCCAGCCGACGTTTTTTTGAGCCGAATGTTGGTTTAGTTGCGTGACGAATCAGCGGTGGTTTGGCCACGCTTTGCACCAGCTCCAGCAGACGTGCAATCGCCTCACGTTTGTTGGCCTCTTGCGTTCGCTGGGTTTGCGCTTTGATCACCAGCACGCCCTCGATAGTGATGCGCGAGTCAGCGAGCGCTGTGAGCCGCGTCTTTACGCCGAACGGCAAGCTCGACGCCGCAATGTCAAAGCGCAGCTGCACCGCAGACGATACTTTGTTGACGTTTTGTCCACCCGCTCCCTGCGCGCGGATGGCGGTGAACTCAATTTCGGTGAGCGGAATTTCGATACGCGACATAGTCGGTGGCTGGATTACCCGTTGATGAGCGGGCTGTGGCTGGTGAATAATGCGGTGACAACCACATCTATTTCAACATGCTTTCAGACATCGATATTGCGCAGCGCGCTACGTTGCAACCCATACACGCCATCGCCAGTAAGCTCGGTATTCCGGACGAGCATCTTGAGCCGTATGGCCGCACTAAAGCTAAGGTGTCCTCCGAGTTCATCGCCTCCATCAAGGATCGGGCCAACGGTAAGTTGATTTTGGTGACGGCGATCAGCCCAACGCCAGCCGGTGAGGGAAAGACCACCACCACCGTGGGCCTTGGTGACGCGCTGAATCACGTGTTGCAAGGCACCGGTAAAAAGGCCGTGGTGTGCCTGCGCGAGCCGAGCTTGGGGCCCGTTTTTGGCATGAAAGGCGGCGCTGCGGGCGGCGGCTATGCGCAGATTGTGCCGATGGAGGACATCAATCTGCATTTCACCGGCGACTTCAGCGCCATTGCGCTCGCGCACAATTTGCTCGCCGCGTTGCTCGACAACCATATTCATCACGGCAATGCGCTCGGCATTGACGTGCGCCGCGTGACTTGGAAGCGCGTGGTCGACATGAATGACCGCGCGCTGCGGCTAATCACGGTCGCGCTGGGCGGCCCTGCCAACGGCTATCCGCGCGAGAGCAGTTTTGATATTGTGGTGGCCTCTGAGGTGATGGCAATTTTTTGCTTGGCCACATCGCTGCACGAGTTGCGCGAGCGTTTGGGCGACATTGTGGTGGCCTACACGCGAGAAAAGCTGCCCGTCACGGCGCGCGATTTGAAGGCGCACGGAGCCATGACGGTGCTGCTGAAAGATGCGCTGAAGCCTAATTTGGTGCAAACGTTAGAGGGCACACCCGCCTTCGTTCACGGCGGACCATTTGCCAACATCGCGCACGGTTGCAACACGGTAATTGCCACACAAACTGCATTGAAGCTTGGTGACTATGTGGTGACCGAAGCGGGTTTCGGTGCTGATTTGGGTGCAGAAAAATTCATCGATATCAAGTGCCGAAAGAGCGGCCTGCGACCCGATGCGGTGGTGATTGTGGCCACCATTCGCGCGCTGAAATATCACGGTGGTGTGGAGCGCGCCGATTTGTCTTACGAGAATCTATCGGCGCTAGAAGCAGGCCTTGCCAACTTAAATCGCCACGTTGCGAATCTGTGTGATGTGTTCGGTTTGCCGTGCGTGGTTTCGATCAATCGCTTTGATGCCGACACGCCCGCAGAAATTGAGCTGTTGACGCAGCGTGTGCGGTCGATGGGCGTGCCAGTTCATCTAGCTACGCATTGGACGGACGGTGGCAAGGGTGCTGCCGATGTGGCGCGCGAAGTGATCGCGCTGTGCGAGCAAAAGACGTTGATGAAATTTGCGTATGAAGATGCCGCTACGCTGTGGGAAAAACTGCGCGCTGTTGCGACGAGAATCTATGGTGCTGCTGAGGTTCGTGCCGACGCAGCGGTCAAGGCGCGCATCGAACAATTGCAGGCCGACGGCTACGGCAACTTGCCGATTTGTGTTGCAAAAACGCAGTATTCGTTCTCAAGCGACATCACGTTGCGCGGCGCACCCACTGGACACACGTTGACCGTGCGCGAGGTGCGGCTGGCTGCGGGTGCTGGCTTCGTCGTGATGGTGTGCGGTGAGGTGATGACCATGCCGGGGCTGCCCGCCGTGCCGAGCGCTGAGCGTATTGATATTGATGAGTCTGGGCGCGTCGTGGGCTTGTTTTGAGCGGGCAAGCATTGGCACCACCGCAGCCTATCGTGTGGGCCGTACCGGTGCGTGCGGCTGCCGAGCGCGAGCTGTGCACCGACTGTGGCATTTCGCGCTTGTCCGACCCCAAGCAATGTGGCACCGCCTGCCAATTTATTAAGCCAGATTACGCGGGCTTAGAGACGCAAGTGCACGGTCGCGCGCGGGATTCGTCGCGCATCGACGAGCAGTTTTTCGGGCCGTTTCGTCGCATGTTGCGTGCGTCGCTCGCGGTGCCGAGTGCGGGCGCGCAGTGGACCGGCATCACCACCCGCATTGCCGAGCGCTTGCTAGAGACGGGCGCGGTGGAGGCAGTGCTGACCATGGCAGCCGACCCGGAAGACAAGTGGAAACCGATGCCTGTGCTGGTAACAAAACCGGAAGGCATGGCGCAGTGCCGTGGCATGCGCATGGGCTACGCGCCGCTGTTGGCGCTGCTGGAGCCGGCGCGTGAGTTGGGCTACACGCGCCTCGCAGTGGTTGGCATTCCGTGTCAAATTTATGCGTTGCGCGCGCTGGAAAAATCGCTCGGTTTCGAGCGGTTGTACGTCATCGGCACGCCATGCTCAGACAACACCACCACCGCCCGTTTTCACCAATTTCTCGAATTGATTTCAGAGGAGCCGGACAGTATCACTTACCTCGAATTTCGAGCCGACTATCACGTTGAAATTCGCTACGTCGACGGTCGCGTCAAAGCCATTCCGTTTTTGATGTTGCCGCTGTCGCAGTTGCCGAACGACTTCTTTCCGCTCACCTGCCGAACCTGTGTCGACTACACCAATGTACTCGCCGACATCACGGTGGGCTACATGGGCGGGCAGGGTGAACAGTGGCTCATCGTGCGCAACGAGCGTGGCGAAGAATTGCTCGGGTTGCTTGGTGATGAAGTGCGCACGACCGCGCCTGGCACGGGCGGCAAGCGGGCGGGCCCGGTGCGCGGCTTTCTAAAAAACGTGGAGCGTGCAGCCGGTGGATTACCGCTGCGGCGTATGCCCAATTGGCTGCGGCCCATCGTCGGTTGGTTGATGCCTAAAGTCGGCCCTAAAGGGCTTGAATTCGCCCGCGCGCGGGTGGAGATGAAGGCGGTTGAAACGGTGCTGCATCTGCGACGCGAAAAACCTGCGCGAATGAAAAATATGGTGCCCGACCATGTGTGGCCACTGGTGGCACCGTACGGCTTAGTGCCGACTCCTGAGGAGCGCGGCAACCGCAACAAGGATGCGCTGTAGGAGCGGCTCTGCCGCGACCCATGCTGCTGCTCGCCACAGTGGGTCGCGGCAGCTCCACTCCTACACGCCGATCAAAGCATGCAGCTCGTGCTGCTTTGCTTGCAACTCGGCTGACGTACCGTTCAGCACCACGCGGCCTTTCGCAAGCCCGCTGTGATGGTCTGCCAGCGGCATTAGCGCCTTCAAATCTTTGTCGATCACCAGCATCGCCAGTTTTTCGGCTTTGAGCAGGCGTAGGGCGCGCCAGATGTCGGCGCGCACCAGTGGCGCCAAGCCTTCGGTGGCTTCGTCCAAGATCAACAGGCGCGGGTTGGTCATCAGCGCGCGGCCAATGGCGAGCATTTGTTGCTCGCCGCCAGACAACGTGCCGCCGAGCTGATTCATGCGCTCACCGAGCCGTGGAAACAGGCTAACAACGCGATCAATAGTCCATGCGCGCCCGTTGGCGGTGCTGGCGGTTGCCACTAAGTTTTCGCGCACAGTAAGTGTGGGGAACACCTGCCGACCCTCGGGCACCAAACCCAGGCCGAGGCGACCGATGTGGTGTGACGACGCGCTAGAGATGTCGTCTCCGGCGAATGTGATGCGCCCGCCGCGGGGCGTGAGCCAGCCGCACAAGCATTTAACCAACGTGCTTTTGCCCATGCCGTTGCGGCCTAGAAGCGTGGCCACTTCGCCTTCGCGAATGCTCAGGTTGACATCAAATAGCACCCGGCTTGCGCCGTAACCAGCGGATAAATTTTCTACGTGGAGTAGGACGGTCATCGCAGAATTCTCGTTTCAGCTGTGGGAGCGGTTCCACCGCGTTGAGCGGGTTTAGCTGCGCAGGAAATCGTGGTGGAACCGCTCCCACAGAAACGCACGGGCTGATACTTCACGCGACTTCTTCCTCACCCAAATACGCAGCACGTACTTCGCGGTTAGATCGAATATTCTCGGGTGTGTCAGTGGCAATAATTCGGCCGTACACCAGCACGCTCACCCGATCAGCCAGCTCAAATACGGCGTCCATATCGTGCTCCACCAGCAGCATCGGGTAGCGGCCTTTCAACGACTTAAGCAGCGCAATCATCGCGCTTGATTCAGCTTGACTCATGCCCGCCAACGGCTCGTCTAGCAGCAACAAACGCGGCTCGGTCGCTAGCGCCATCGCAATTTCAAGTTGTCGTTGCTCACCATGCGCCATGGTTGCAACCAACGTGTTGCGCTGGCCGGTAAGCCCGACAGTGGCGAGCGCTGCATCAGCTCGTTGCGTGGCGTCCGCATCATCATGCGCGTTCTGCCAAAACTGAAAGTTGTGCTTTTTGTGACCCGCACGCGCGTTCACCGCGAGCAGCACATTGTCGAGCGCGGAGAACTCTTTGGCGAGTTGGGTGATTTGATAGGTGCGCGCCAAACCGAGCCGCGCGCGCTGATGGGTATTGAACCGCGTCACGTCCTGCCCGAGCACCTGCACGCTGCCTTCATCGGACGCTATTTCGCCCGCTAGCTGGCCGATTAAGGTGCTCTTGCCTGCGCCGTTTGGGCCGATGACCGCATGCAGTTCGTGCGTCTCAACGGTAAGCGAAACGTGATCGGTCGCAAGCACGCCACCGAAGCGTTTGACCAGTGATTGCGTGACCAGCGCGCTCATGGTTTGAGTGACCCGAACACACCGCGCTTGAGCACCAGAGCCACCACAAAGATGAACAAACCGAGCAGCAGCATCCAGTTCGATTTGTAGTCGGGCAAAACAAGCTCTACCAACGTGGGTAGTGCCTCTTCGAGCACCAGCAAAATGATCGCGCCGACCACCGGCCCGAACACGGTGCCGAGGCCGCCCAAGATCACGATCACAATCAGCTCGCCCGATACCGTCCACGCGCCGTAGGAGGGCGAAGCGAACAGCGTGAGATTTGCGAGCAACACGCCCGCCACCGCGCAGACGATGGCCGAGGCGATGTACGCAACCAGTTGATACTGAAAGATCGGATGGCCCAGCGCGATGGCGCGACGCGCGTTGGCCTTGCTGCCGCGCAGCACCAAACCAAACGGGCTCAATACGGCCCGCCATGACAGGTACAACGCAACGAGAACTGCGACGAACGCAGCGTAATAAAGCGTGACGTTGTTCGACAAATCGAACAAGCCAAAACTGCTGCGCGATGCCACCGTCAGGCCGTCGTCACCGCCGTAGTCTTTAAGGCTCACCGCGCCAAAAAATAGCATTTGCGCAAACGCCAGCGTGATCATGATGAAGGCGATGCCCGTGGTGCGCAGTGACACCGCACCGACACCGGCGGCGAGCAAGGCGGTGCTGCTGACGGCAATTGCCACCTGCGTAAAACCAGATGTGACACCATGGCTCGCTGGAATCGCCACGGCGTACGCGCCAAGCAACACATACATCGCGTGGCCCAAGCTCACCATACCGCCGAATCCGAGGATCAAGTTCAAACCAATCGCTGCGAGCGCGTAAATCAGGATGCGGGTGGTGAGGCTGACGTAGTAGTTCGCGTCGAAGGCAGCGGCCACCCACGGCAACACGGCGAGCGCCGTCAGCACGATGATGGCGGTGATGGCGCGCGGGGACGACCACGTGATCGCAGTTGGAAAAAACTTCATCGCGTCACACCCGCACTCGCTGGGAACAGCCCCTGCGGTTTAACCGCCAGCACCACCGCCATGAACAGATAAATCAACATTGATGCCAACGCGGGCCCTGCCGCATCGGCCGTGCTGCGCTCGAACAATGTGCGCATGACGGTGGGCATAAAAGCGCGGCCCAAGGTGTCGACCACACCCACGATCAATGCAGCCAAAAACGCGCCACGAATGGAGCCCAATCCACCGATGATGATGACCACCAGCGTGAGAATTAACACCGGTTCACCCATGCCCGGTTGCACCGAAACAATGGGCCCCGCCATCACGCCTGCAAGGCCGGCAAGCGCCGCGCCAAGAGCGAAAACAAGCGTGTTCAACCACTTGATGTTGATGCCGAGTGCGGCCACCATACTCGCGTTGGTGGCTCCGGCGCGAATGAGCATACCAGCGCGCGTTTTTTGTATCAATACATAGAGCCCGAAGGCTACTGCAATACCCACACCGATGATCGCGAGGCGATAGCTCGGATAGGTGAAGCCGAAGATATCCACCGTGGTTGATAGCGCCTGCGGCACCTGCATAAATACCGACGACGGCCCCCAAATAATGCGAATGAGTTCATTGAAGAACAGAATCAAACCGAAAGTCGCGAGCACCTGGTCGAGATGGTCGCGCTGATACAGCGTGGTCAACGCAAACCGATCCAGCAGCAGGCCCACAATGCCCGAGCCAAGCACTGCTGCAATCAACGCAAGCAGGAACGAGTCGGTGTGCGCAAACGCCGCCGCACCGAAATACGCGCCGAGCATGTAGAGCGAACCATGGGCAAGATTGACGAAGCTCATGATGCCGAACACGAGCGTCAAACCGGCGGCGAGAAGGAACAGCAACACACCGAGTTGCAGGCCGTTGAGCAGTTGAGAGAGGGCGAGTTGGGCAGTCATGGGTTTTGTCCCCTCTCCCTCTGGGGGAGAGGGGAGCCGTTTGGCGCAGTTACGTTTCGGTGGGCACGGGATGCCCACCTTACGAATGCAATTGAAGCCCTCTTTACAGCGCCTTCATCACGCAAGACGCCGCATATGCATCCACATGGTTGACCAGCGGCTTGGAGACGGTGCGCAAGCTCACGCGGCCCTTGCTGTCTTTTGCTACGTCAAACATGTACATGTCTTGCACCGGGAACTGATTGGTGCCGAACTTGAAATTGCCACGAATTGATTTGAAATCAGCGGCTTTGAGTGCTGCGTGGAAGGCTTTTTTGTCATCCACTTTGCCTTTGACTTTGCGAATGGCGCTGTCGAGCAACTGCGCAGCGTCATAACTCTGCGCGGCGTATTGCGATGGAATGCGGTTGTATTTTTTCTCGAATGCAGCGACGAATTTTTGATTCGCATCGTTCGGGAAATCTGGGCCCCAGAAGGTGCCGGAGAGCATACCTAATGCCGCGTCGCGAAGCGCTGGCAAAGTGCTGCCGTCAACCGTTGACGTACTCATCACGGTGATGCTTTTGTTCAAGCCTGCTTGCTGAAACTGCTTCACAAAATTCACCCCAAGGCCACCTGGATAAAAGATGTACAGCGCGTCAGGCTTTTTGCTGGCGACCTGCGCGAGCTCAGCCGAGAAATCTTGCTGGTTGAGTGGCGTGTAGATTTCGTCAGTCACCGTGCCGCCCTTAAAGGTGCGCTTGAAGCCGGACACGAAATCCTTGCCCGCCTGATAGTTCGGTGCCATCGCGATAACGTTTTTGTAGCCCTTGTCGCTGGCATATTTGCCAACCACTTCGGCCTGATTGTCGTTCTGCCATGAGGTGCTGAAAAAGTAGGGTGAACAGGCGGCACCGGCAATAGGCGACGGCCCCGCGTTGGAGCCAATCAAGAACACGCCTTTGTCGGTGATCTTCTTATGCACTGCCATCATGACGTTCGAAAACGTCACGCCAGTGATGATCTGCACTTTGTCTTTTTCAAGCAGTTTGTCGACCACCTGATTGGCCACATCGGGCTTCAGCTGCGAATCTTCTTTGATGATCTGCACCGGCACGCCACCCAGCTTGCCACCGTTTTGCTCGATCAACATCATCAACGCATCGTATTGGTCTTGCCCGAGCGGGGCTTGCGGGCCAGACAGCTCAGCGACGAAGCCGATTTTGAGTTGCGCGTTAGCTGCACCCGATGCACCAAATGCCATGGCTGAAACCACAGCTAGCGAAAGAAAAGACCGTCTCATACCACCTCCGTTTGCGAAATTATGGTGAAGTTTAGCCGCAACATCCGCCCTGTGCGCCGGGAAAACCCAGCGCAGCGGGCGGGGCGCGATTCGTGCGGTTATCGAACGCCGATTAGAGGCAAAAAAATGCCTGCGCGTTGTCGCGCAACATGCGCTGTCGCGCTGCATCATTGACGTCGGGCTGAGCGCGCACCAAATCGCCAATGTGTTCCTCGCCCAGCGGGAACGGCGCGTCGCTGCCGACCATGATGCGATCGGCACCCATGGTGTCGATCAACAGCCGCAACGCTCGGGGATCAAACACGGCGCTGTCCACGCTGAAACGATTCAGGTAATGACTCGGCGGATACTGCGATTCGCCGCGCACAGTATCGCGCCGATGCCATGCGTTTTCCAGTCGCCCGAGCAGATACGGAAACCCACCGCCACCATGAGCAAAGCAAATGCGCAGCTCGGCAGGCAGGCGATCAAACGCGCCACCCAAAATCATCGCCATGATGCCAAACTGCGTCTCGGCCGACATCGCTACCGTCCACGCGCTCATCCAACGCTTGAGCCGCTCACCACCCAGCATGTCCCACGGATGCACGAGCACGGCGGCGTTTTCATCCGCACAATGCCGCAGAAATGCGACGATGGCCTCATCATCCATTTCACGCGGGCCCACATGGTTGCCAATCTGCACGCCGACGCAACCTGCCCGCATCGCGCGCGTAAGCTCCTTGCACGCATGGGTTGTGTCTTGCAATGGCACCTGCGCCAGCGCCCGCAGCCGACCGCCACTGTCCGCGCACATCACAAGCGCTGCGTCGTTGTAGGCGCTCGCAACGTAGGCCGTCTGCTCGGCAGGCGCGTCGTAGGCAAACATCACCGGCGTGGCGCAAATGATTTGCGTTTCGACGTGGTTCGCGTCGAGTTCCTTGATGCGAACCTGCGCATCCCACAACGCCGAATGCACCGGGCGAAATGGCTTGTCACCCAGCATCATCACGCCAGTGCCATCGCCGTGGTCTTGCAACTGTACCCAGGGGCCGGACTGTTCACCGAATTTCTTCGCGAAATCAGGCGCGTTTTTTGGGAAGAAGTGGCTGTGGATGTCGATGCAGGGGAAAGGCATCGCGGTACGTTAGCGCACTACAGCTTCAGAAGTCTGAGCGCTTCTCATTCCCGCTAGAAAAAGTACCCTGTCGAAGGGCCGAACACGTGTGATCGCCTTCCTGCCCAATGGCTCGCTCGAGGCGCGTAGTGTCAGCCCCGGCTGCGAGCAAATACCTTCAGTTGCATTGATCCATCGACGTTGACGCTGTCGGCGCCCACGTATTGACGGTTTGGGCCGCGATCGAATGCCCGCACGTTGAGCAAGTTGCCGGTCGTAAACGCTGAGGGCTCGGATTACTCTCCGCGCGCCTGACTGTACGTCATTTGCCATGGCAATAGTGCCGTTCTTGGGAGGGCCACACCGACGGGAAGCAGTCCAAAAGTTCCGCCTTCGCTGAGCACGGCGGCACCTACACCAGCTGCAGATCGCGTGGCCACGCTCGCGAGATCAACCAAGCGCACAAACGAAGCATGTTCGCACACGCCGACCCCATCTAAACATCGCGAACTGAAAAGCTCCGACGTGTCGAACCGCGAAAAAAGTGGACTAACCCGCAAATTTCATAGCTACCGGTTGGCTGCCGCTATTGCGTGATGCGAGGGGTTTTCTGTGCTGATCGTCTGGCTGTAGCGGACCGAGACGGTGATTTGTCAAAGCGCAGACGTGTTTCCCCAACCCCCGTTATTTATAGCGTGCCGGGGACGGCACTTATCTCGCTCACGGAAGGGCGAAAGCGCTTGTCGGGGTGGCGCTCGTCAGTCGGGCTGCCGCCAGCGCAAAGAGCTCGCGCAGCGGATGACTCGTGGCGAGCATCAACACGATGCGCCGCGTGTTGGTCATGATCGAGGCCCCCATCTTCAACAACCGACAGCGGATCGTGGCACTCGTCGCACGTGCGAGCTCGGTGCCGTGAAGTGCATGGCGTTTCATCGCCTGCATCAGGGTGTAGGCGAGCGCTGAGAGCAGCAACCGGAACTGATTGACCATAAAGCGGTGGCAGCTTGCGCGGGTGCCGAAGAGATCAAGCTGCGCCTCTTTGATCCGGTTTTCGGCCTCGCCGCGTTTGCAGTAAAAGCCGTCGTAGAGCGCATTAGCGTCCGCGCTTGATTCGGGGATGTTGGTGACGATGAAGCGTGGGTTGATGCCCTTGTCCCCGTATTCGAGCCGTGTCACCACCCGGCGCGGCTTGTCCCAGCTTGCCGCCGCGTAGACGAATTCGCCCACCTCGCGCTGCTTCTCGCCGGTGGCCTCAAAGCGCTCCTGCATTGCAAGCTGCACGAGTTCGACCTGTTGATGCAGCCGCTCGTTCCTGGCCAAACCGATGACGTAGCCGACGCTCTGTTTCTCGCACCATCGTAATAGGCGCTGGCGGCAGAACCCCGAGTCGCCGCGCAGGATGATCTGCACTTCGGGAAAGTGCTGACGAATACGTTTGACAAGCACTTTTATCAACGCGGTGACATTTTTGGCCCCGTCGATGCGACTATTGCGCAAGTACGCCGCGAGCAGATGATCGCCACAGAATACGTAGAGCGGCAGATAACAATAGCTGTCGTAATAGCCATGAAACTGCCGCGCTTCTTGGTCGCCGTGCAAAGGGATGTCGGAGGCGTCCACATCGAGCACGACCTGCTCGGGGGCGTGGGCAAAGCTCGCAAGAAACTGCTCCATGAGCACCCCCGAGAGCGCGGCACAGTCGGAAGCTTTCGCGGCATTCTCCAGACGGCACAGCGTGGGGGCCGAGCCCAGTGCGCACTCGCGCGACACGGCCGTCTGCATGAGCCCATCCAAGCAAAGGCTCGTGTGATCGTTTAAATCTTCATAACCACAGCAGATGCCGAAGATGCGTTGACTCAAAAGCGTGCGCAACGGATATTCAATCAGACCCGGATCGCGCCGATCTTTAACCGCAGCGGCTGCGGCGCGTGCCAACCCAACGACATCATCGACGGCGTTAAGCACAAGAAATCCGCCGTCGGAGCTTAACTCGCCGCCGTTGAAGTTCGCTTCGATCCGCTTTCTGCCGATGCGGTCGAAGAAGGATTGGTTACACTTTGGCATCGGCGGAAATCTTTGTTAATCGGGCTGCAATCCAATAAAAACGCGCCTCGCGGCGTTTCCGCCGACCACCTTTGATGAAATATGCGGGCTAGGTTACGACGATCTTTGACAAATCCTGCACTGGCTTGGGGTATTTCGGGTTGATTGCGTCGAGGGAGTCGGCGAGCAGTTGCGCGACGTATGCGTTGCGCGTCGACTTCGAATTTGCCGGAATGACGTACCAGGGCGCATGCGGTGTACTGGTCGCGCGGATGGCTTCTTCATATGCCGTCATGTACTTGTCCCAGAATTTACGCTCTTCAAGGTCGCCGACATTGAATTTGTATTGCTTCACGGGATCGGTCAGTCGCTGTTGCAGGCGCTTTGCCTGCTCGTCCTTGCTGATGTGAAGCATGCACTTGATGATTACCGTCCCGGTTTCGGTGAGCATGCGCTCAAAATCGTTAATGTGCGCAAGGCGCCGCACCACTTCGCTGGCGTCGATCCAGGCGTGAACGCGCGTGATCAACACGTCCTCATAGTGACTGCGGTTGAAGATCACGATTTCCCCCTTCTGCGGCACTTCAGCATGCACGCGCCACAGATAGTCGTGAGCGAGTTCACGCTCTGTAGGTGCTTTGAATGGCGCGACGCGTATCCCCAGCGGATTGACCGAATCAAAAACCGCCTTGACAGTTCCGTCTTTGCCCGAGGTGTCCATGCCTTGAAGCACAAGTAGCAGCTTTGTCTTTTTCTCGGCGGCAAACCGATCCTGTAACGCATTGAGCTTTTCGCCGAGCTCTGCTGTCAGCGCATTGCGAGCTGCCTTGTCGTCAGGCAGGCCTTTGCGATCAGCAGGATCGCGCTTCGCCAGAACGAATTTGCTGCCGGCCGGTGCTTTGAGAATTTCGGAGATCATGAGAGCCATTTAACGCATGTTCGAGCTGACGTTAATCGCGCGGAGCTTAAACACTGCAACCCGCGCCAGAAACCTCGCGAGCGGCAACATCTGATTTGCTTCTAGTCATCGTCACTCCCCGCTTAAGCGCCGTCATTTCCGCCAGTATCGAAACTGCAATTTCGCTGGGCGTCTTCGCGCCGATGTCAAGCCCCACGGGTCCGCGCAAATGCTTCACTTGTTCCGGCGTCACATCGAATTGCAGTAAGCGTGCACGCCGCTTGTCGTTGTTCCCTTTTGACCCCAATGCACCCACGTAAAACGCCGGAGATTTCAACGCTTCCATCAGTGCCAGATCATCGAGCTTCGGGTCGTGTGTGAGTGCCACCATCGCGCTATTGCGATCAAGATTCATGGCGATGACTGTGTCGTCGGGCATCTCTTTGGTCATCGTGACTTACGGCAAGTCGTGCCACTGTTCCTGATATTCATCACGCGGATCGCACACCGTCACTTGGTAATCAAGCGGGATCGCCATCGTCGCCAGATACTTCGAAAGCTGGCCCGCGCCGATGATCAGCAATCGATATTTCGGGCCGTGAATCGTGGTCAGGGTTTTGTCGTCGAAGCTCAGGATGTCCGCACCGATCGCGGCGTTGCGATGCGTCACAGCGGTGGTCATGTCGAGCGTGCGCTTGACAATTTTGTGGCCCTCAAGATCGGCGAGCAGGCCGCGAATGTCGGAGAGCGGAGTGATCGGTTCAAGCACCATCTGCACAGTCCCGCCGCAAGGCAGGCCGAATTGTTGCGCCTGATCTGCAGCAACGCCGTAAGTCACCGATTCCGGCAGCCGCGCTGCGAGCTTTGCGTTTTTGACCTGCGCGATCAAATCATCTTCGATGCAACCACCGGACACCGAGCCGATCACCTGGCCATCATCGCGAATCGCCATCATCGCGCCAATCTGTCGCGGCGCGCTGCCCCAGGTGCGCACGACGGTGCCGAGCGTGGTGCGGCGGCCCGCTTCAGTCCAGGCGAGTGCAGTTTTAAGTACATCGAGATCGAGGTTGTCCATGAGTGTTGCCTGGAAATATCGGTAAGATTTGGATGGCTGATGCGCTCACGCAAGTCGCGTGCGAGACAATGCGTATCGCAAAGCATAGCTGGCATCGAAACTGCCCGCTGCGCGGCGACCAATACAAACGATAGCGTGAGGGGAGATTCGGCCATGTCCGTCCGTGATGCGCGTTATTCACTGCCGTTGCTTACAGCCACAGCACTCGGTGCCGGGGTCATTCAGGCGCAGACGGTTGCCACCGTGACGGTCGCGCCGGTAGTCGTCACCGCCACCCGCACTGCTGCTGATCCGTTCAACTTGCCGATGGCGGTAAGTGTGGTCGATGCCGAGGCGATCAGCGACGGGCAATTGCAGGTCAACGTGTCGGAATCGCTACAACGGATACCCGGCGTCAATGCTCAAAATCGCAACAACTACGCGCAGGATGTGCAGCTCTCGGTGCGCGGATTTGGCGCACGTTCGAGCTTTGGCGTGCGCGGCGTGCGGCTTTTCACCGACGGTATTCCGGCGAGTCAGCCGGACGGGCAGGGGCAGGTGTCACACTTTTCACTCGGTAGTGCCGAGAGGATTGAGGTGTTGCGCGGGCCGTTTTCAGCGCTGTATGGCAACGCAGCGGGGGGCGTGATTCAGGTGTTTACGGAATCAGGTGTGTCGCCGCACACTGTTATGGCGACCGTGGTTGCGGGCTCGAATGACACCTTGCGCGTCGGGCTCAAGGCCAATGGTCGTCAGGGCGCGGTGGACTACGTCGCGCAGGTGGATCGCTTTGAGACCGACGGACCGCGGCCGCACAGCGCCGCGACTCGCCTTGGCGCAAATGCCAAGCTCAACGTGCAATTGGATGATGCCACGACACTCACCGTGCTCGGCAATCACGTCAATCTGCCCGGAGCACAAGATCCGTTGGGGCTGACGAAAGCGGAGTTCGACGCCAGCGCGCGACAGGTCAATCCGCTGGCGTTGCAGTTTGACACGCGCAAGGACGTTGAGCAGACGCAAGGCGGCCTGCGCGTCATTCACAAGTTGAATGCGCAGCAAGCGGTGGAACTGGTGGTGTACACGGGCGAGCGCGCGGTGCGGCAATTTCAGGCCATTCCCGTGGCCACGCAGGCCCCGGCGACTAACCCCGGCGGCGTGATCGATTTTGATCGCAATTATTTCGGCGTCGATGCGCGCTTTGTGCAGTCGGGCGATTGGGGCAACGTGGCTGTTGGCGTGTCGTCTGACGTCCTCAATGAAAATCGTCGCGGCTATCAAAACTTCATCGGAACCGGTGTCAACGCATTGGTCGGTGTGCTCGGCGCTTTGCGGCGCGACGAGACGAACAAACTCACGTCCGCCGATGGTTATGTTCAGGGCGAATGGCGCGTGCTTCCGAGCGCCAGTATTCATGCGGGCGTGCGCGCCAGCAGCGTCAAGCTCACGAGCAACGACAAGTACATCGTGACGGGGAATGGCAACGACAGCGGCAACACGCGCTACAGCGCCACGCTGCCAACGCTGGGTGCGAGCTTTCGCGTGATGCCTGCGTTGACGCTGTATGCGAGCGCAGGGCGTGGCACCGAAACACCGACGTTAAACGAGCTGGCGTACCGCCCTCCGGGCAGCACACCCGCAACAGGACTCAACTTATCGTTGCTGCCTGCGAAGAGTGACAGTATTGAGGTTGGCGCCAAGTGGCGACGCGATGGCGTTGCTGCAGAAGTCGCGCTGTTCGACACCAAGACGAAAGACGAAATCGTTGTAGTGTCGAACAGCGGTGGGCGATCCGCATTCGCCAATGCAGGCCGCACGCAGCGGCGCGGCGTTGAGCTGTCCACCCGCGCGCAACTGCTGCCGGGCCTGCAATGGGAGCTCGCGGCCAACACGCTGGAAGCACGCTATCGCGACGCTTTCAAAACGTGCGGCGCACCGCCGTGTCTCGCGCCCGCCGTCATCGTTGCAGCCGGGAACCGCTTGCCCGGCGTGCCCGACCGGGCGGCGTGGACGGAGCTGAAATGGACGCACCCTAGCGGCGTCTACGCCGCAGCAGAGGTGAAATATCAGGGACGCATTTTCGCAAACGACGTCGGCACTGAATGGGCTAAGGCATTCACCTTACTTGGCGCGCGCATCGGTGTGCAGCAGCAGTGGCGCGGCGCAAAGTGGAGCGTGTTTGTGCGAGGCGACAATTTAAGTGGCAGGACGTATGCAGGCACGGTCATCGTCAACGAAGCGAATCGTCGTTACTACGAGCCGGCGGCGGGACGAACCTGGTTGGCGGGGGCCAGCGTGGCGATTGCCTGGTGAAAAAACAACCCGTCCGTTGGGCTGCGCGACTACAGGCAGCGATTTATCCAGGTACGGAGGAAGTGCCCGCCCAAGATATTGTTGCCACCACTCGTCAATCGCGCACTGTCGCGCGTCAAGCCACATTGAGCGATGGCCGCACGAGCAAGACGGTGAGTCAACCGCTGTCGCGCTAGTTCCGTGACCTATCGCTGATCAGTTGCCCGCGTATCCAATATTTCCGGACGGTGACTCAAGTGGTGCTGACGAGCACAGCTTTTCACTGAAGCAATTGCTACAAAAAGACTGTAGGCCACAAACGCCTACACATCGAGATCAAAGAAATTTTTGATGCTAGCTTCGTTAAACAAGGCACGAACGGAGCAGTTACCAAAAAAACGTTCAAACACTGAGTCGAAAGATAGCGTAGGAGCAGTCTTTTCTCTTGTCAGATCAATGCCAGAGGCATAAATTCCGATAATGAATCGATTTTGCGCTTTATTCGCCCTGTTCAGCCTCTCCTTACTCGCGAATCGCGTTGATGCGCAGACGCTGCCTTTGGGCTTTTCTGACGCCCTGGTGACCGCCGTAGGCGCGCCTACGGCTATTGCTTTCACGCCGGATGGCCGAATGTTGATTGCCAGTCAAAACGGTCCGCTGCGCGTATTCAAAGGCAGCGCTTTGCCGCTGGTCACGTCGTTGAGCTTTGACACCGGAACGAACACCGCCAATCCCAAAATTTGTGTGGGCAGCGAAATGGGCGTGCTCGGCGTCGCGGTGGATCCGGCGTTCAGCGTCAATAAGTTTGTGTACATCTTCTACACCGCCCGTAACGGCAGCAATTGTGCCGCACCGAACTACACCGCTGCCAACCCGCCGGACACCCTCGTTGATGGCAGCTACTCGGCATTGAATCGCCGCGTCAACCGGGTGTCGCGATTCGTTCTGGGAACCACTGGAGTCGGTGCCAACGCCGACGTAATCGACCCGGCCACCGAGGTGGTGCTGGTTGATCGCATGCCCGCGCGCGGCGGCAATCACGATGGTGGCGACGTGCATTTCGGCAAAGACGGACTGCTCTACATCAGCATCGGCGATGGCGGCACCGACTACAGCGGCGTCAGCCCCGGATCGGCGGGTGGCAATGATGCCGCGCGCGACAAACATGTGCTGACCGGAAAAATTCTGCGCGTGACCCGCGACGGGGCGATTCCCGCGAGCAATCCGTTTGTTGCGGGTGGCGCACGACGCTGCAACGTCACGGGCAGCACCACCGTTGGCCAGCACTGCGAGGAAACGTTTGCGTGGGGATTGCGTAACCCATTTCGCTTTGCGATGGATCCGAACGCCAGCGCCACGCGCTTCTACATCAATGATGTCGGGCAAGGTGCTTACGAGGAAGTTGACGAGGGGGTTGCCGGTGCCGACTATGGCTGGAACTGTCGGGAGGGGCGACACAGTTTCAACACCAACGGGCCGTGCTCGCCGACGCCTGCCGCCATGATTGACCCGGTGTACGAATACAGCCATAGTGGAGCCGTACCCGGCACCACAGTGAGCGGTTGCGCATCGATCACCGGCGGAGCATTTATACCTAACGGGCTGTGGCCTGCAGCGTACGACAATACTTTTTTGCTTGCTGATTACGTCTGTGGCGCGCTGTTCCGCATTCCTGCGAATGGCACACCGACCGGCGCGCTGCCCGACGCATTCGCTTTCGCCAGAGGCCTCGGCAGCAGCAGCGCCACCTCGCTCACCTTTGGCCCCGACGGCAACGGTCAGGCGCTGTATTACACAACGTATGCGGGCGGCGGCCAGATCAGAAAAGTCAGCTACGCGACCGTCGGCAACACCGCACCGATTATGTCGTCGATTACCCCCAATCCTGCCGCCGGTGTGCTGCCACTCAACGTTGCCTTCACCGCTGACGCGAGCGACGCTAATGGCAACGTGCTGACGTACTTCTGGGACTTTGGTGACGGCAGCACCGCTATGACGACGACCGCAACGTCCAACAAGACCTACACCACGGCCGGCACGTACACCGCTTCGGCCAAAGCACGGGACAGCAATTTTGCGTTTTCAGCGGCGTCGACGACCATTGTCCGCCCCGGTAACGCGCCGCCCACGGTCAGCATCATCTCTCCCGCCAGTGGGTACTTGTTCAACGTGGGCGACACCATTACGCTCACCGCCGCCGTGACCGATGCCGAAGACGGCGCATTGCCTACGAGTGCGTTGTCGTGGCGGGTGCTGTTACACCACGACGCTCACACCCATCCGTTGCTCGCCCCGACCATCGGCAACAGCATTGCCTTCACGGCACCGGCACCGGAAGACTTGGCGGCTGCGGTCACGAGTTACCTTGAAATCATCCTCACCGTTATCGACAGCGGCGGCGCGACCACCGAAATTTCGCAGAACGTGATGCCGAGAAAAGTGTTGTTGACGCTAGCTGCCGCGCCTCAGCCCGCTGCCAGCGGCGCGCGCATTTTGGTCAATGGTGGCACCACTGTTGTCGCTGGTGCAACGGTCACCGCGTGGGCCGGCTGGGCGCTGCCGGTCACCGTCCGCGACCAGAATCGTGGCAGTGGAGGACTCAGTTTCGTCAGTTGGTCTGACGGCGGCGCACGCACCCACAGTTTTGTGGTGCCCAGTAGCAACGCCACACTCACGGCAACGTTTGCCCCGGGCAGTTTTGTGCCCAGCATCGACATCGACAACAACGGAATTTTTGACGCTGCAACCGACGGCATTCTGCTGTTGCGCCAGCTGTTTGGCATGCGCGACGCAGCGCTGACCCAAGCTGCGCTCGGTGCCAACGCAGAGCGCAACGCTGGTGCCATCAGCAGCTACGTAGTCGCGCTCGGAAACGGATTGGACATTGACGGCGACGATAGCGTGAAGGCAACCACCGACGGTCTACTGGTGCTGCGTTACCTGCTCGGGTTGCGCGGCACTGAATTGACCCGCGGCGCGGTCGCGAACGGCGCTACATCGACGGCGATTGAAGGCAAATTGTTGACGCTGTTGCCGTAACAGTAGCCATCCGCGTTATTGCCCACCCGTCATTGTGAAGGCACACACAAGCGCACGCCTTCGCCGTCCCATCCGAGCGCCACGTATTCGTTGTAGAGCGATGTGCTGACCGTGAAGCGGTGATTAGGATCATCAGGAAACCGCACATTGCCGCGAAAGAGTCGATACACCGGTGTCAGACCCGTGGCACAGAAGCCGGTCGGTCCAGTGACCAGTGGCAAATAGGCCCACGAGTCGACGCCCTCGTTTAACGGCAAACGCGGGATGGCCGCGTTGGTTGGATTGAGCGCGTTGAGCTGGTTTTTTTCGTCGTCAAGCAGCGTGTAGAAATGGCTGCCCCGCGACCCAGCGACGGCCACCTTGTCAAAGTAAAAACGCGCAATGCTCTTCGCAGTAGGCACCTCGCTCGCCAGCACCGGAAACGATTGCCCGGTGCGCCTGAAATCGGGAATGGCGTCAAGTATCAGCTTGTCGGCCTCCCGCGACGTGACGAAAAAATAATTCAGTGGCTCGTACCGATACTCAACCATTGTCTTGATGTTGCTTGGCGGTGGCGTGGCACCCGTTCCGGTCAGACTGACCGCAGTTGCAGTTCCAATTGGCGCTGGACTCGCGTTACTTCCGATGTTGAGGACGCCGCTTTGCGCACCTTCTGCAGTTGGCGAAAAGCGCAGCACGAGCGTGCAACTGGCGTTAACAGCCATCTGCGCGCCCACCGCACAATTGCCAGCCACCAATGCAAAATTAGGCCCCAAGTCAGACAATGAGGTGATGACCAGCGGCGCGGTGCCAGCGCTTGTGACGATAACCGGTAGGGCGTCAGCAAAATTACCCACCATCACCGCGCCAAAATCAAGGGCGGTTGGCGACACCGAAATGCTGGGTGTCAACACGATGGGCGCCGTGGCCAACCCGCTCACGGTGACCGTGCTGCTGCCTCCGGTCGCGTTGTGGTTGACTGTTACCGTCCCGCTGCGATTGCCAACGGCTTTCGGCGCGAAGCTCACCGATACATTGCAGCCAGTTCCTGCGACCATTGTTGCGCAGCTGTGGGTCAAGACGAATTCTGGATGGCTGCTGCTCACCGAGCTCACGATAAGGGGGGCCGTACCGGTGCTGTCAATGATGAACGGTTGGGATGCCGAGACACTGCCGACAAGCGTTGACGCAAACGCCAGCGACACTGGAGAGAGGAGCACTGACGGTGCGCCCCCAGTTGTCGCAGAATTGGCGATATACGCAGCGAGATCACCGAGTTGCGAGAAATTGAGCTTACCCTGCAGAAAGGCCATTTGAACCTTGGTGTCAATCGCGTTCGCAATGACACCGGGACTGTCGGCCCCCCGGAAAATGTTGTTCTGGTTCTGCAGGCTGCTGGGATTGGCTCGATGGCAGGCACCCGATGCGCACGTAAACGTGTTGGGAAGCGCAAGCGGCGTTGTGTACAACAATTTGCCTGCATTGGCGTCCCTCGTTTGCGCGTGGGAGGCCGCAACAAAAACCGCAAATCCCGCTGCGAGCAATGCGTGAAATGCACTTGAAAATGGTTGCTGATGTTTCATTAACTACCGATTGCCCTTTAAGGCGAGTAAAGCGAGCGTTAAATTGTCTTCGAGTCGCACGGCAATGCAAGAAGCCAGTTTCTTTGATATCACGCCGACCCGTCGAAGAGACCGGGATCAGGTGGCATCCGCGGTCGGGCGGGCGCTACATCGTCAGATTCATGAAGCCCACATCAGAGCCCGTCGGGTGCGCCGTCGCCAATGTCGGGAATACGGACGCCAGATCGGTGCTCTGGACACCGAACCAGCGCGCGATTGTGGCGATATACGCATCGCCAGCCATGGTGGGCAACATTTCACCCCGATCAAGGGAATGGTTGAGGCCATTGCACTTAGCACCAGGTCCCGTTCCGGTGGCGTTGTCGTACCGGTCAGGTGGTATGCCCGTTCTAGGCACCGCGCCAGCCGTGGTGTCCTCCTTCATCCAGCGGGTCTTGTTGGCGGCGTTACCGGTGTCTTGTGGCAGCTCTGCCGTGGTCACGTTGTGGTTTTTTCCGTATATCGATCCACCTAGGACGGCTCCACCCATTACAAATTGATGGCTGCCCCATCCGTGGTCGCTGCCTTTCCCGTTTGAATCAAGTGTGCGCCCGAAGTCGGTCGCAGTAAAGAGCGTGACGCGATCTCGTGCTGTGCTGCCCGCTGCCCCTTGCACGGCGATATTGCCCATCGCATCCCAAAACGCTTTTAGCGCATCGCCGATGCGGGTGTTCTGCGTCGGGTTGTTATCCCAAAATTCATCGCCGTGGGTGTCAAAACCACCGATTGAGACAAAGAAGATTTGTCGCTTTACGGGCGTAACGCTTGGCGTGGCGGGGCCGAGCGTTGCGCTGGCGCGAATCAGCCCCGCCACCATTCGCAGTTGTGCGGCGAGCGAATTGAAGGTGTTGCCGGTTCCGATGATCGGCTGGAACGGGCCCACAATGTCCTCGGTCAGCGGGCTTGCCAGCAAGGCTGCGGCAACCGCTTGCTCGGTTTTGATCGATTGGTCTGCGGTGTCACCCCATTGATCCAAGTACAGATTCAGCGGGTTGTTGGTTCCACCCACGCGGCTTCTAAACGCGTTGTACAGCGTTGTGTTGAACGAGTAGCCGTTGGTGATGCGAATGGGTCCACCAGAAATGCAGTAAGCCGAGGTCGGGTTAGCCGTAATGTAGGAGCTACTCGTATTGCACGTGGCGCCGACAGGCAGAGGCGCAGAGGGGGGCGTGCTCGGAGTAATTCGCCCGATATTGCCATAACCGACTTGATAAGGAATGGCATTGAGGCCCGAGGTCAACTGGAACGTATTGCTCCCATCGACTGAAACTTGCAGCGCAATTTGCGACGCGCCGTTCATCCCTGCCAGCAACTCTCCGATGCGCCCGCCGATTCCGCTCGCAGGCGGCGTGGAAACATTTGCTGTGCCGCTCATCCAGCCTTTTTGCTGGTCGTCGTGCGAATACAAATTAGCTGGCCGCGCCCCGCCTGTACCCGTGTATACATTGTGCCGCGTAAGTGGCGCGACGAGCGGGCCCACGTTGGCCACCACTGCCAGTTTGCCCGCATCGAAAATGCCCTTGAGCTTCAGCAAACTGGGATGCAACGCGAATTGACGGCCATGCGTATTGGTTGTGAACCCACCTGTGGCAGCGACCGCGCTGACGCCATTGGTTGTTCTGGCCGCTAATGCAGTGGCCGCGAGAGACGATCGTTTGAACGACAGGTTGCCGGTGCGCGGGTTGCCGACGCTGCCCGCCTCGTTCTGCGCCGCGCCTTCTCCAGAGCGAGCGCTCGCATAAGTGTCATATTCGATGTTGGTCGCGGCGGTGGCGTTGCCTGCCGCATTACCGTCAAAGTAGGGAATCAGGACATTGGATGCATCCTGACCCCCATACAGAAAAACGCAGACGATAGCTTTGTATTCGACGCCAACGGAGACGGGCTCGGTGCTGCCAGCCGCGTGGGCGACTTTCGTAAGACTCTCTATCGTGGACAGGCTTCCCGCGATCGCAAAGGAGCTTGCCGACAGCAAAAAACTGCGCCTCGGTGGGGCAGTCTGCAGGGTATCCGCAGTTTTGGTGGTGTGGGGCATTGAGGTGTTGGAGGCTTTTTTCATGGCACGGTCTCAGTGCTGAATCTGGAATTCGGGGGAATGCACGGCAAGCCACACGGCGGCTTTGACGCGGTCACGCTTGCGTTGCGCGAGGGCTGTTGCGCTCAGCCCTGTCACGTTCGGCGAGAACTGACTGTTCAGCGCGGTGACATATCCGTCCTGTGCGGATACCGTCAGGCGTCCGCCCATCAAGACCAGATTGATGTACTCAAATAACGTGGTGGAATCGTTCCACACGCCGTCAAGATACAGATCGGAGTAGTTAAGGTACATGCAGTCGGTATACACACGTGGCGTGCCATAACGGTTACAGGAGCCGCGATAACTCACGTCGACAAGACCATAGTCTTTGTACGGCGTGTCGGGCGAGTCCCGAACTACCGCGTTACCAAAATAGTTCTGTGTAGCGGCGATTGATGTGGTGGTGGTAATTTCGAACTCTGGGCCCAGCGCATTGTTGAGCTTCAAAGGACCGGGCGGCGAAAAGTCGGGGTGGTAGAAGTTAAACACGGTGGGGCTTTGTAATGGCCCTTGGTTGATGCCGTACTCAAGGCTGTCAATATCGTGAAGCTTGTACTTGCCCGATGGCGGAGGCGTGCCGGGGAAGGCGCGCAACAGCGCGCTCAATCGCAGGATCGGCGCTTTGAGTTTGCCGAATTTGCGCCGCTCCAGTGTGACTAGATTTTCTGGCGTGATCGCTTCGTCGTCGAGCAGAATCGTCTTCAGGACGGTAGCCATGTCGCCCCGCACGTTGCTACCGTTGTTGTTGAATTTAGAGGTAACGCGAGAAACGTAGCCGGTTGATGGCGTGCTGGTGACGAGAAGCTTGATGAGATGCTTGCTAATGAAGGGGCCGACGTTGGGGTGACAGAAAATATTGTCGATAGCGGAGTTAATGGTGGCGTAGGCTTGTGTTGTTGTGACGCGCGTGCCGCTGCCTGTCGTACCCACGGTTAACGCTGGCAGTAATCCGCCCGCCGCCGCTTGGGCAATAGCGGCGGAGCAACTGGCCACCGCGCTTGGGTAGATTGTGTACGTGAGTAGTTGCTTCGACAGCTTGCTGTGTCTGCCAAAAAACGGCACCATGGGGCGCTTCCAACCCGCCATGACGGGGGGGAAATTGGGCCCGCGGTCATCGTTATCGGGCGACCAGCCCCAGTCGGGATGCGTTGTGTTGTAGACGTCTACACAACTGGCCAGCGGAATCGCGTAAGATACATCCGTGGTGTTGCAATACGGATCGTCATACGAAAACCCGGTGAACACCTTCGCGAAGCCCTTGACAGTACCTTCGTCATAGCTGGGTGGGTTGCCAGACTTGGGCGTACCGTCGTCGTTCAGCAGCACCAATCCGACCGAGAACAATTGCAAAATTTCGCGAGCGAAGTTTTCGTTCGGGTTGCTGTTGCCGCCGTCGTTGCGCAGGTGACTCAGAAAGCGCCCCATCGCGGGCGACAGCGCCGTGTTGTAAAGCAAGTCCCGAAAATTGCCGAATGCACCGTCGTTGAGGATGTCAAGATAGGCCGCCAGTTCAAACGCATCCTGCGACGCGCCGTAGGAGGAAACAACCAGCACTTCGGACAACGCAAGCGCCGCGCGTTGTCTGAGTTGGTCGTTGCCTGTGATCGCCTGATTCCAGAACGACTCGCGCATCACCTCGTTGCCGAACGTTGTGGTGGCATTGTTGGCAAGATTGTAGGCGTCAACCTCCGCCTTCTTGGTCACGATGTAGTCGTAATGCTTGCTCGAACGCGCCGTCGCCATCTGAGCGGTGACCCAAGTGGATGCCTTGCGCTTGTGGCTATCACCCGTCACAGCATTGTCTTCCGCCAACGCATTGAACGCCTCTATTGAAGCCGCACTCGCGCCAAAGGTGGTTCGCGTCAGGAAGCGTGAAGCGCGCTGCTGTTCGGCGCTGTAGATTGAGCTGCATCCGCCTGCCACGTAAGCATTCATGACCGCAACGCTGTCGCGTGTCGAAAACGCGGCAACACTCATCCCGGCGGTCAGCGCGCCGCCGCCGTACCCGAACAGCACCCGACTGATGACCGCCGCGTCCGTCGTGTCGATCACGCCATTGCCATTAATGTCAAGCAGACCAGTGCGCGCCAGAATGGTGTTTTGAACCGTTGTGAAATCCGTGATGCCGGTGCCCGCTACAAGCGCAGCACCGCGCAAACCATTGGCGTATCTAACGAGCAACACGCCGTCGCGCATTGCGTCAGCATGGGTGCCGCCCGCCACGTTAAAAGGGCAGGCGGCGTGAGCGGACGTGACCGCGGAGAGTCCGCAGATTACGGCCCAAAGCCGCCAGTGTTTAACCATCATTGCAAGTTGCTCCCAAACTTGGCTTGCGCCGAATTTTTGTTGACCGATTGGGCCGATTCGGCTGAAGTATCGATGTGCTTACATACGCATTGATGTGTCAGCTGATCCGCCCAGAAAATGACCGAATTTCTCGCCGGATTAAATTTTTTAAATCGCCACTTTTTTGAGCACAACGCACATAAAAAGTTATCAATCGCCGACCGAAGTTTATGCTGTTGGCATGACTTTGAATAGCCCCCTGTAGCATTTTTTTACAACGAACCGACGCTCTTTGCCGGAGCCAACCGCTCAAGGCACAGGTTTAAAAGACCTGCGCACGTGTCAGACCTTTTCAGCAGGGAGAATGTCTGTGACCGTCGCCCCGATGTCTCCGTGGCGCAAACGGATTCGAAGCGCTACACCGATGGCGACTGCGATCGAGTTGAAATCGGTAATGGGCGTACCGTGGCCGTCAAATACCAGCGCGTAGCCCCGGTCAACGACATGCTGCGGGTTAAGCAGGTGTAGCGACAATGCTGCCGATTGCAGGCGGGCGTTCTGCCGTTGCACTAAGGCGGTCAGCGCGGAGTCTAGTCGTGGTCGCAGGGGTTCGAGCTTCGAGCGCGCCGCTCGTGATTGCAGTAGTGAGTGCGTCAATCTCTGCTGGAAATGGATGACGCGGGCACGCTGCGCCGGAAGCGGCGCCAGCAGCGCGCGTTGCAGTCGACTCTGTTTGCGCAGCAACGCCTCGCGCCATGGGGCGAGCAAGGCGCGGCTGCCTACTAGCCTCGCAGCCGTCCTGTCTACGCGCTCACCCAACTGGTCGAGTCGCCGCCGCATGAGCCCGTGGATCGTTTCATCAAGGCTCGCGACATAGGCGAACATCTCCTCGCGAGCGGGGGTGACTAGAACCGCAGCAGCGGTTGGCGTGGCGGCGCGAACGTCGGCGGCAAAATCGCACAGCGAGAAATCTGTTTCGTGACCGACCGCGCTGACGATAGGGATCGTGGACGCGGCCACGGCGCGCGTCAATGCTTCGTCGTTGAATGCCCACAAGTCCTCGATACTGCCGCCGCCGCGCCCCATGATGAGTACATCGCATTCCGCGCGCGTGTTCGCCGCGTTCAACGCGGCCAGCAATTCGCGCGGTGCGTTCGCGCCCTGTACCGTCGCGGGGTAGACGATCACGTTAGCCCTTGGCCAGCGATCCCGCAACACGCGCAACATGTCGGCGAGCGCGGCCGCCTGAGTTGAAGTGATGAGGCCGACGCGCTTGGGGAAGGCGGGCAGTTCACGCTTCAAAGCTTCGGCGAAGACGCCCTCCGCCTCAAGCTTTGCCTTGAGGCGCACGAACGCTTCGTACAAGCGCCCGATACCCGCGAGTCGCGCCTGTTCCACCGCAAATTGCAAGCTCCCGCGAGGCTCGTAGATGGCGGGCCGCACGCGTAGCGCTACCTGCGCGCCGTCCTTCAACTCAAAGCCGATCAAGGCGGCGCGATTGCGATACAGCACGCACGCGATTTGCGCAGCGTCGTCCTTCAAATCGAAATAGCAGTGACCCGACGGGGCTCGCTTGAAGCCGGAAATTTCGCCGTTGACCCAACATAAAGGCAGCGCGCGCTCCAGCGCATTTTTCGCGCGACCGATGAGCACGCTGACCGAAATGGCATCAGCGCTACCGACGCTTTCTGAGGATTCTGTCCAAGACATGTCGTAGTGGTGGTGTGCGAGAAAACTCTTATGTGCAGCCGGTTGGCATCGACTGCAAACGCAGAACGTGTGGTGCAAGTGGTTGATCGAGTTTACTTTTTTCGAGGCCAGCGAGCGAGCAGAAAGCGGAATCACGAAGGCGCGCGGGCTGGGGCCGAGTCCGAGGAGTTATCAGATGAGTTATCCACAATCGTTGTGGGCAACTTTTTCAATTCGGAGAGCCGCATGGCGCGGGGCGCAGCGTTCGGCGGACGCACCCAAATCGTTGCTGGACGTGCGCTCTACGACGATGAAACGCACCGTTACAATGCGGCAATCGCACAAAGACAGTTTGTCCAATCGGAAATGAGTTCACTGACCCAGATCGGCAAGCCCGGTAACAACGGCAAAGACGACATCAAAGCAGCGCCAGCGCCCTCGAACTTCATTCGACAGATTATCGATGCCGACAACGCGAGCGGCAAACACGGCGGCAAAGTGGTCACCCGTTTTCCACCAGAGCCGAACGGTTATCTGCACATTGGTCACGCCAAATCGATCTGCCTGAATTTCGGTTTAGCTACGGACTACGGTGGCGTGTGCCACTTGCGATTCGACGATACCAATCCGGTTAAAGAAGACGTTGAATACGAAGCCTCGATCAAGGAAATGGTCGAATGGCTGGGCTTTTCATTTGAGAAGAATCTGCATTACGCCAGCGACTATTTCGATCAGCTTTACGCCTTTGCACAGCACTTCATTGAACGCGGTTTGGCTTATGTCGACAGTCAATCGGCTGACGAAATTCGCGCCCATCGCGGCACGCTGACTGAACCGGGGACAAACTCGCCGTTCCGCGATCGCAGCGCGGAAGAAAACCTGCACCTGTTCGACGAAATGAAGCGCGGCGTACATGCTGATGGTTCGCAGATTGTGCGCATGAAGCTCGATATGGCCTCGCCGAATATCAATCTGCGCGACCCGGCGATTTATCGCATTCGTCACACCGAACATCATCGCACTGGCAACGCGTGGTGCGTGTATCCGATGTACGACTACACGCACTCGATCAGCGACGCCATTGAGCGCATTACGCACTCGCTGTGCACGCTCGAATTTGAGGCGCATCGGCCGCTGTACGACTGGGTGTTGGCCGAACTGGTTAGCGCTGGCAAACTGCCGAGCCCAAGTCCGCAGCAAATTGAGTTTTCGCGGCTGAACTTGAGCTACACCGTAATGAGTAAACGGAAGCTTTTGGAGCTGGTTGAAACCGGTCTCGTTAACGGCTGGGACGACCCGCGCATGATGACGCTGGCGGGGCTGCGGCGACGTGGGTTTACGCCTGGATCGATTCGCTTGTTTACCGAGCGGGTGGGCGTTTCAAAAGCGCATCAGTGGATCGACATGGCCGATTTGGAGCGTGCGCTGCGCGATGATCTTGACGCCACCGCGAAGCGCGCAATGGCGGTGCTTGATCCGGTGCGTGTGGTGATCGAAAACTATCCCGAAGATCAATCTGAACCGTGCGCTGCGAAGGTCAATCCGCATGATGATGCGGCGGGTGAGCGCCACTTTAAGTTTGCGCGCGAAGTGTTCATTGAGCGCGAGGATTTTATGGAAAACCCGGTGAAGGGGTTCTTCCGTCTTGTGCCCGGTGGCGAGGTGCGTTTGCGTCATGGTTTCATCATCAAATGTGAGCGGGTTGAGAAGGACACTGCGGGCAACGTGACGACGATTGTTGCGACGTATGATCCGGCGACCAAGAGCGGAAGCGGCGGACGCAACGTTAAAGGCGCGATTCATTGGGTTGCCAAAATCGATGGCATTCAGGTGGAAGTGCGGCTGTACGACCGCCTGTTCAAGGTCGAAAATCCGGACTCGGGCGCCGGCGATTACCGCGAGTATTTGAATCCGAAATCGCTGCAAATAGTTACTGGTTGGGTCGAGCCGTCGCTCGCGAATGCCATCGCCGACGAAAGCTACCAGTTCGAACGTACGGGCTATTTCACCGTGGACCGCGTGGATTCAAAACCGGGCGCATTGGTGTTCAATCGAGCCGTCATGTTGAAGGATGGCTGGAAGCCGGGTTGAGTGGGTGCGGCTTGCCTGACCTAAGTACGACATAACAGCTTTTGCCTTGATGTGTTGTTCTATATGGGCTAGTGCTTAAAAAAGGCATTTATCGATATTTGGTAAAAATCGCTGTTAGCCCGCGTTAAATAGGCGCTTTAGCCAAAAGCTGTAAGCAAATTGGTTCGTTCTCGCAACTGCAAAACGCGAGTTACACTGCCGTCTGAATTTACTACCGAGACTTCGCTGCATGTGGGACATTATCAAGGCGGCAGGCTGGCCGATCTGGCCGCTTATTTTCACCTCTGTCGTGGCGCTGGCGCTCATTATTGAGCGTGCTTGGACGCTGCGCCGTGCGCAGATTATTCCGCCCGGTCTGGTTGATACGGTGATTGCCGAATACAAGAAAAAAGGCCTCACGCAGGAGCTGGTGGATCTGACTGCCGGACAGGGGCCGCTGGGACAAATCCTCGCGGCGGGATTGGTTAATATCAAGTCGCCGCGGGCCGTGGTGAAAGAGACGCTTGAAGAAACTGGCAGCGTGGTCGGTCACGGGCTAGAAAAATATCTCAACGCGATCGGCACGATTTCTGCCGCAGCGCCGCTTATGGGCCTGCTGGGCACCATCATCGGCATGATCGAAATTTTCGGCAGCACTGGCAGCGCAGGCGTAGATCCCGCCCGGCTCGCGAACGGTATTTCGGTGGCGCTCTACAACACCGCGATGGGTATCATCGTGGCGGTGCCGACGCTAATGTTCTATCGTTACTTCCGTGGCAAAGTGGATTCGCTGTTGATCGAGATGGAACAGCAGGCCACCCGCATGGTGGACATCCTTCATGGAGATCGCGCCAAGTGAACTTCCGCCGAGGCCGCTTTCGTGAAGAGCCGGAGATTAACTTTATTCCGTTGATCGACGTGCTGTTGGTGGTGCTGATTTTTTTGATGGCATCGACGACGTACAGCAAGTTCACCGAGCTCAAAATTTCCCTGCCGGAGGCGGACGCCGAGAAGCAGTCGCAGCGTCCGAAAGAGGTCAACGTTGGCATCGACTCGGCAGGAAAATACGCGCTCAACAAGCAGGTTTTTTCGTTCACCGGCGTGAACGCGTTGGCGCAGGCGTTGAAAGAGGCCGCCAATGGTGTGCCCGATCCGGTGATCATTATTAATGCTGACGCCGCGGCCAAGCATCAGGACGTGGTGCATGTGATGGAAGCGGCACGGCTCGCGAACTTCCCGAACATCACGTTTGCCACGCAGACCGCCTCACCACAGAGCAAGTAACGGTCGCGCTTTTGCTCATCGTCGCATGTCGATTGCGTCATACTTCTCGGCATGATGCTTCCGACATTGCTTGAAAAAACGTGGTGGGCCAAGGAGCCGACGCTCCTCGCTAAGGTGCTGTCGCCGCTATCGTGGCTTTACGGCAGTGTGATCGCAGCTCGCTGCGCGCTGTTTCGGCGCGGTGTGTACAGGCGCACGCATCCCGGCGTGCCAGTGATTGTGGTGGGCAACATCGTGGTGGGCGGCGCGGGAAAAACGCCAGTGGTGCAGGCGGTGGTGCGCTGCCTTCAACAGGCGGGCTATCGGCCTGGCATCATCAGTCGCGGCTATCCGGTGAGCCCGAAAGCGCCGCGCAGCGTCAGCGCACGCTCGATTCCATCGGATGTGGGGGACGAGCCGCTGCTGCACTTTGCGCTCGGCGTGCCGGTGGAGGTGTGCGCGGATCGCGTGGCCGCTGCGATGAGTTTGCTCGCGAAACATCCCGACGTCAATGTGCTGGTCGCCGACGACGCGATGCAGCATTACGCGTTGATGCGCGATATCGAGATTGAAGTGGTGAGCGCCGAGCGTCGCTACGGCAATGGCCAATTGCTGCCCGCCGGACCGCTGCGCGAACCGAGGGCGCGCGTGCGCGATAGCGCCCTACGATTGATGCCGTCGTGGATGACCCTGACCGGGGGCGACTACAAGTGCGGCAATCACCACGTAGTGCGCCGCAAACTAGGTTTGCCTTATGCACTGGTGGAGCCCGCGCGGCAGGCAACGTTTGCCACGTTCGCACAATCGCGTCCAGCGGTGGTTGCAGGCATCGCCAATCCGCGCCAGTTCTACGATGCGCTGCGGCGCGCCGGTGTGCATGGCCAGCTTTACCCGTTTCCGGATCATCATGCGTTTCGGGCCAGTGATTTCGATGCACTCGGCGACCGCGCGATTTTGATGACCGAGAAGGACGCGCCGAAATGTCGCGCCTTTGCCGATCACCGCATGTGGGTGGTGCCGTTGACCGTGCATCTCGCGCCGGAGACCAAGCGTAAACTTCTGCGACTCGTGCGCGACGCACGGGAAAATTATCCTGAAGAGTTGCCCGCCGATCATGGACCCGAAACTACTTGAAATTCTCGTCTGCCCCGTCACCAAAGGGCCGTTGATTTACGACAAAGCGAAGCTCGAGCTGATCTCAAAATCAGCTCGTCTTGCCTATCCGATTCGGGATGACATTCCGGTGATGCTGGAAGAAGAGGCGCGCAAGTTGACCCTTGAAGAAGTGGACGCGCTGCATTGAGCTTCACGGTCGTGATCCCAGCGCGTTTTGCGTCAACGCGCTTTCCCGGTAAGCCGCTGATTGATTTGCAGGGCAAACCGATGGTGGTGCGCGTGGCCGAGCGGGCTGCACAATCGGCTGCCACGCGGGTGGTGGTTGCAACCGACGACCCGCGCATAGCGGACGCCTGCACGCAGGCACGCATAGCGGTGGCCATGACGCGCAGCGACCATGCCACCGGCACAGACCGCCTGAGTGAAGTGGTGACGCAACTGGGCCTGCCTGATGATGCCGTCGTGGTCAATGTGCAGGGCGATGAGCCGCTGATGCCTGCGTCCGTAATCGATCAAGTCGCAGCGCTGTTGCAACAACAGGCAAGGGCCGCGATGGCGACGTTCTGCCACCCGATTCACGATCTCGCCGACGCGATCAATCCGAACGTGGTCAAGTGCGCCTTGAACGAAGCTGGCGAGGCGATGTATTTCAGCCGTGCGCCGATTCCGTATGCACGTGACCATTGGAGTGCTGGCATTGACGCGATGCCTTCATCGTTGCCTATGTTCCGTCACGTCGGGCTCTACGCGTATCGCGCGTCATTTTTGCGCGTCTTCCCAACGCTGGCGATCCCGGCGATTGAGCGGTTTGAGGCGTTGGAGCAGTTACGCGCCCTGGCGCATGGCTATCGAATTGCGGTCGCAATCGTGGATGCGCAGTTGCCGCCGGGAATTGATACGCCGGAGGATTACGCGCGGCTGCGCGATCGCTATTCAGTCAGCGGCGAGAGCTTTTTTACGTAGTGCCGCGTTTCACCGAAGCAGCTGGTAGGTAAACCCACTTTCTCAACGTAATGCAGCGCCACGCGTTTGCCGACGTTGCGGTTGATGATCGCTGCGGTCGTCTCATCCCAGACCGTGAAAAAAAACTTGTCGGGCAGTCCACCGGGCAGCACGACCATGTTTAGTTCGCCTTCCCACGTCTTGCAAACCCAGCCTTTTTTGGAGAATTTTTGAACCACGCCAGCCCGTTCACCCTCGGAATAGTTGTAATTCCATACAGCAAAACCGTAGCCGATTGCGACCACAGCTGTTGCCAATAGGATAAAAAGCAGCGGCAAAATGAACCCGCGAGTAGTGGAATTTCGTATTTTCATCATGCGGTATTGGCGAAGAATCGTCTTTTGAGACATAATGTGTGCCGTTGAAAATACAAAGCTTTTATTGCAGCGAGCTTGCAGAAATGTGATCTAAATCGAGTGTACGACACCCTTTTTACATCAAATCTGACGGTGCGATGTAATCGGGCGAAACTCAAGGTGTTGATGTCTATGCTCGATCCAAATCAGATCGCCAAATTTCGTCAACAAACGGCGACGCCGCGCAAACGCTCGGTGGCCGGCAGTTGGACCAGACTCTGCGGCACATGCAAGCAGCCCGCGATTATTCGCGGCGGCAAAACGCGCAAAGTAGGCGGGCGCACGGTCTTCACTTGTGCCGGTTGCCTGATCAAGCTGCTCGAAAAGCCAGACGACGAGTCGAGTGCCATGACGGGCACCGGCGGCGGCTAATCGCCGACTTTCAGAGTAATGAGCAAACAACAAGCTAACTGCTGCGTGCGTCCGCTAATTGCTACCGTTTTTTGTGGGCGCGGCAAGCCGCTCCCACGTTTGACTGCCTAGTCGGCGTAAGCCTTAGCTGCTTGAATAATCGGCGACCATTTGGCGATTTCGCTGGTCAACAGCGCTTTGGCACCGGCTGAATTTTGGCGATCAATTGGCATGATTTCTGCGCCAAGTTCTTTCATTTTTCCGGCGAAAGCAGGATCCTTGATCGCCGCTTGCAACGACGCTTGAAGTTTGGTTACGACGTCCGCCGGCGTGTTTTTTGGTGCGTACAAAATGTGCCAAACTCCTACCTCAAAACCGGGTAACTCGGTCGCTAGCGGAGGCAATTCAGGAAAGTTAGGCAGCTTGGCTTTGCTGGTCACAGCAAATGCCTTGACCTTGCCGCCTTTGATCTGCCCCGTGGTGTTGGTCGTCTGGTCGCACATGATGTCGACGTTGCCGCCGAGCAACGCGGTCATCGCGGGGGCAGTGCCTGAGAAAGGCACGGTCGTCAAATCGGTCTGCATTGCGCTTTGCAGCAACAATCCGCACAGGTGCGAGGCGGCACCGACGCCCGCGTTGGCCAAGTTGATTTTGTCTTTGTTGGCACGAACATACGCGAGCAAGTCCTTCAGATTGGTCTGCGTCATTTGCGGCTTGGCGATCAGCGTCATGGGGACGTCGACCACCGCACCAATCGGGATGAAATCTTCGAGCGGCTTAAAGTCGAGCTTGCGGTAGAGCGAGGGTGCGGTGGACATGCCAATGTGGTGGAACAGCAGCGTGTAGCCATCGCCCGCAGCGCGGGCAACCTTACCCGCACCGATGGTTCCGCCAGCACCGCCCACGTTTTCGACGATCATCGAGCCCTTGAGCTGCGTGCCCATCGCCTGCGCTAGCGTGCGTGCGACGACATCGGTGGGGCCGCCTGCGGCAAACGGCACCACCACTGCGATGGGCTTGTCTGGATACGCCGCAAATGCGCTGCTGGCCGACACTGCGCACGCGACTGCTGCGGCGAGCATCGAAATTTTCTTCATGAACATAAGACAGGTTTCTCCGAAAGGGTTGTTATGCAACGGGATTTAAAAAAGCTTGGCAAGACCGCGCTTGGGTACGCGTGTAACGCGTAACGTGCGCATTTCGCGTACGTAACTTCACTAGATTTTACGAAGCGGGCGGGCGTCGCCATGCGGGTTTCCACTCGCAAGTCATGCCAGCTTGACCGGGCGCAACGTTAAAGGCGCTCGCTGTCGCAATGCCGACTACGGCGACGATCTCATCGTCGCAAGTCAGCAGCGGCCACGTGGCGCGCAGCCAAGGCGGAATGTTCGCCTGCTGAAAGATATTTTTCAACGCGACGTGTCCGGAGCGCGCGGAGAGTGCGACACCGTCGCCGTCGAGGCGCGAGCGTACTCGCCAGATTTCTGTGAGTCGCGGTGTGCGGAAGGCACGCAGCGCATCCGGCGCTGCAGCGGGCAAAAACTCAATCTTCCCCGCAGAATGCAGCCCACTTTGCAGCGCGAGCAACGGCTCGCCCGTCCATCGACACGGCAGCCAGTGGCGCACGTCTTCGACTACATAAGCGCGGCCTCGAAACACGCGAACAACGCCGTCATGGTTGCTGCCACGCAATTCGATGGCCTGAATCGCCGCAACGCTCGCGAGTTGTTTTAGCCATTCGCGTAGGGTGTCAGCAGCAAGCGGGCCGATGCCGTTGTCCAATAGCCAGTAACGCAGTAAATTGGCGCGACGCTCTAAACTGAGAGCGTTGAAGTTTCTCAATTGCAGCGCGTTGTCGACAATGCAAGTTGATGCGTCAAGCGAAGCGAGGTCGTCGAGCAAAATAGAGGCTTCTGCCTGCAATTGAGCGGCACGAAACAACGTCGTCTCCGCAGCCGGAAACGCATTAACCAGCACCGGCCACACCACATTGCGCAGTCGATTTCGGGAGAAGCGATTGTTGCGGTTTGATTCGTCTTCAACCCACTGCAAATGATGCTGCTGCGCGTAATTCAACAGTGCAGATTTAGGCACGCCAAGCAGCGGACGCAGATAGCGACCTGCCGCTGCGGGCATCGCTGCCATGCCTGCCGGGCCTGAGCCACGCAGCAATTGCAGCAACAAGGTTTCGGCTTGATCGAGCGCGTGATGCGCAAGCACCACTAGGTCGGCGTCAATCTGATCGAGCGACGCAAGACGTGCATCGCGCGCGGCAGCCTCGATCCCCGCGCCCGTGTGTTGATCGACGGTCACTTGCTCAGTTGTTAGCGGCACTGCTAGCGCTACGCAAACGGATTCACAATGCGCCGCCCATAGGTCTGCGTTGGGGCTGAGTCCATGATGAACGTGATGCGCTGAAAGTGACCATGCAGCCGTGCGAAGTGTGGCCAACGCATGCAGCAACACAATGGAGTCAACACCGCCTGAGAGCGCCACACAAACACGCGTGCTGCGAGCCCAACCCGCCGCCGCATGGGCGACAGCGGCGGTGACTAGTTCCGCTGCATCAGTGGATGACTTTGAACGCGCCATACCCCGCTAGCCGTTCGCGTCGTGCGGACAGCCGTTTGTCGGGCGTCAACGCCGAGAGGCGCACATATTCGCTGGTCAACACCGTCTTCAAATTGCCCATCATCGCCACCGGATCGCGGTGCGCGCCACCCGGAGGTTCGGGAACGATATGGTCGATGAGGCCGAGCGATTTCAGGCGCTGGGCGGTGATGCCGAGGCTCTCGGCGGCCTCCGGCGCGCGCTCGGCGCTCTTCCACAAAATGGATGCGCAACCCTCTGGTGAAATCACCGCGTAGGTCGAATATTGCAGCATGATGGTGACGTCGCCCACAGCAATCGCCAACGCGCCGCCGGAGCCGCCTTCACCAATCACGGTGACGATGATCGGCGTCTTGAACGTCGCCATTTCCAGTAGGTTGCGACCAATCGCTTCCGACTGTCCTCGCTCCTCGGCACCAACGCCAGGGTAGGCACCGGGGGTGTCAACAAAAGTAAAAACAGGCAGTGAAAATTTCTCCGCCATCTTCATCAGGCGGAGCGCTTTGCGGTACCCTTCGGGCCGCGGCATGCCCCAGTTACGCAACACTTTCTCTTTGGTGTCGCGACCTTTTTGGTGGCCGATCACCATGCAGCTTTTGCCATCGAATTTGGCGAGGCCACCGACGATGGCGGCGTCGTCGCCATAGCTGCGGTCGCCGTGCAATTCAACAAAATCGGTGAACAGCCCGTTCGCGTAATCCAGCGTGTACGGGCGCTGCGGATGTCGCGCCACTTGCGCCACTTGCCACGGCGTGAGCTTGGCGTAAACGGACTTGTTCAGGTCACCCAGTTTGCGCGTGAGTTTCTTCAGTTCATCGGACACATCCAGCTTGTCAATGCCGTGACGCAGTTCGGTCAATTCATCGATCTTTGTTTGCAGCTCGCCCAGCGGCCGCTCAAAGTCAAGATAGGTTTGTTTTGCCATAGCCAGGATTGTAGGCGGCGGGCAAGCAGCAAACACTCAAATGCAACCGATCACGTACAAGCGGCGAAAGGCACTCCTGAGCACAATCGAAGAACAGCGCTCACCGAGCCACGCCTGTCGCGGCTCTCGCCGCTCCTGCGATGCGCTTACTTATCCCTGATTTTGCTCGCGGCTAGCGGCGCAAACCGCGCTGCCAGCATCATCAAACCGGCAAAAATCATCAGCAAAGGAATAATCAAGCGCGAACGCCATCCAAGATCGAAGTAACCGTACCAGCCGATGCCCATCGCGATTAGCACGGGGCCGGCGACAAACGACTGTTTGGTCAAACCGTCGAGCAACATGATCGCGACACCGGCACCGACCAGTGCCAAGGCCACCAGCGTGTTCCAGTTCGGAATCCAGCCATAGTTCCAGCCCAGCATGGCAAGGCCGCCAGCAATCAGGACAACGGGTAAGGTGGCGTCACGCATCGGTGTTTTCTCCAGAGGTCAAGTGTCAGGTTTCAGTAACGGGCGACTGGACTTTGCGTTGGCAACACTGGATTGTGTCGTGTTGCCAACCGAACTGCAATGGTTCGCGGCGAGTAGCTAAATCTGCCACGTTGCGTTGTGCTTTCTGGTGTTCAGTCAACGCTACTTTGCGGTCAGCATAGCGGGATTGATGACATTGATCGGATGGCCGTTTCCATAGGCCACCACCTGATCAAAAATGTCTGAAAATTGCAGTTCGTACTCGTCACGCGTGACGTAGCCGATGTGTGGCGTGGCGATCACATTGTCCATGTTGAGTAGCGGATCATCGCGGTTGGTCAGCGGCTCTTCGTCGAAGACATCCACGGCTGCCATACCGGGCCGACCGCAGCGTAACGCTGCGACCAGCACGTCACCTTCGATCAATCCCGAGCGGCTGGTGTTGACCAGAAGTGCAGTAGGTTTCATCTGCGCCAAATCCGCTGCGGTGACGATGCCGCGCGTCGCAGGAACCAGTCGCATGTGCAGCGACAACACGTCACAGGTTGCGAAGAATTCAGTCTTCGACGTCGCCACCGTCCAGCCCTCGGCGACCGCTTTCCCGCATGACGCCTGGCGCGCCCACACGATCACGCGCATGCCAAACGCCTGCGCATAACCCGCCACCGCGCGCCCGATGCGGCCAAAGCCATAAATGCCCAGCGTTTTGCCGCGCAGCGTGTGGCCAACGCCAATTTGCCAGCGTCCGTCGCGGAGTGCTGCCATCTGCTGCGGAATCTGGCGCACCGCTGCGAGGATCAGACCGAACGTCAGTTCCGCCGCCGCATACGACGGCGTGCCTGCATGCTGATCGAACGACAGGATCACGCCATGCGCGGTGCAGGCATCAACATCAATATGCGGATACACGCTGCGCTGACTGATGAGCTTGAGTTTCGGCAACCGCGCGATCAATGGCGCACGAATGGTAGTGCGCTCGCGGATCAAAACCAGCACGTCGGTGTCGGCCAGCCTTGTGGCGAGCGTGTCAATGTCGTCAACGTGATCGTTCCACACCGTGACATCATGTCCGTCAAGTTTGCTAAAACAGGCGAGCGTGCGCAGCGTGTCAAAGAAGTCGTCGACGATAGTGATGTTTATGATCGCGCGCCCGACGAAAAGAGCTGATCATGCACTTTTGTGCCGCGCCAGATGATTCGCAAACGGAAGTGTCGGTGTCGCTGTGTACGTCGCCAAGGGCATTGGCCTGTTGCGAAGACGCCCGTTTAACATGGGCTAGTACCAATAAAACGTCAGAAGTCGATAACGGGCCAAATATGCCGTTAGCCCTTGTTCAGTAATGACTAGGCTGAAAAGTTGTTAAGTTCTTGCGTACGCACATTTCAGCGTGCCGACGGCGCATCAGCCTGCGCCACCATCACGGGTGCTACGACGTGCGGCGCGCTGACCGCCGCATGAGCAAGGCGTACGCTGCCGTCAATTTGCGGCTGCATGGCAGGCGCGACCACAGCGCTGAACAAGCCGAGCGTCACGCCAATGGCGACCACAGAAGCGATGAGGCGCGGGGCGAGGGGGGAAGTGTATGCGTTCATTTCAGTGTCCTTTTCAGAGAGATTCGGGAGAGGTTCTAAGGGACGCCGCGTCGTGCTTCGTCCATGGAGCAACTATCTTCCGAATGCCGCTTAAGGTCTTTGGGCAACGCTTTATTTGTGCTTAAAGCTCCTTAAGTGCGCTTAAACCGCACATCGCCGTGAGCTTTACAAGTGACGCGGGTGATAGCGCGAATTTCCTTAGTCTTAGTGGTTGTGCTCGTCACACCGCCCTCTTTCCGACCGATAGCGATTGCCTGCGATGAGTGACGATACGATTTGGCTCGTTGTGATTGATTGTTCATCGGTCGTAAAAAAAGCAGAACGCTGACTTCGCATAAAAAGTTCTTGCTACTTTCCTTCTCGTGCTGGGTGCGGTTTCGATGACTGCGACTGCGGTCGCTCAAACGTCGACGATGCCATCGTCGACGCCGTTAACCCAGTCGCTCGGCGTCGAAGACATCTGGAAAAATCCGCAGATCGCTGGGCCGACGCTTTCACGTTCGGGCAAGTACCTTGCGGCCACCGCACCTAACCGCGGTCGCATGAATTTGCTGGTGCTCGACATGGAGACCCGTAAGAGCGATTTGCTCACCTCGTTTGATGACTTTGATGTCATCAATGTGAGTTGGTTGGGCGATGATCGACTGATGTTTTCACTTGGACAAAATAACTCGCCAACGGGACCGGGACAGTTTGATAGCGGTGGTTTGTTTGTGGTCAATCGCGATGGAACGAACTTCCGACGACTTGGTGCCTCGGGTGCTGGTGGCGGGCGTGAAAGACGCGTTCACGCGGGTCACTTTTATCGCAAGGATGTGGACGTAGCATGGTCTGAAATCGCCCGCTACTCGCGCGACAAAGGAGCCGTATTTGCGCCGCTCGCCTTCGAGTCGGACGACCAAACCCTGCAAATGGCGACCAACAAAGATCGCGACACGATGGCGGTCTACCGTTACAACCCGAACGAAAAAAGCTCGGCGAAATGATCGCCTCGCATCCGCGCTACGACATGGGAGAGGACTCGCAGGGCGAATCAGTCCCCGGTGTGATCGTCAACCCGTTTGACGACAAAATCATCGGTCATCGCGTTGAGAGTGATAGGCCAGAAACCGTGTGGATTGATGAGGAGCGCGCTAAGACGCAGCGCACCATCGACGCGGCGCTGCCGGACACTATCAATCGTTTTCAGCGCACACCCGACGGCAAGCGACTACGGGTGACCTCATTTTCAGATTTAAAAAGCACGCGTTGGTATTTGCTCGATGAGCAGAAGCGCACGCTCGAGGAAATGGGTGCGTCGCGGCCTTGGCTCGACGGTAAGTTGGTGGAGCAACGGCCAATTCGCTACAAAACGCGTGATGGCCTCGAAATTCCCGGCTATCTCTTCTTGCCCCCAGGCTTCAAGGCGGGCACCAAGCTGCCAACCATTATTCATATCCACGGCGGATCCGCAGCGCGTGCTGATACGTTTGGCCGCGGCTTTGGCTACAGTGAAGGGCAGCTCTTTGCGTCGCGCGGCTACGCAGTGGTGGTGCCCAATTTCCGCATCACCTCGGGCATGGGTAACAGGCTTTATACCGCAGGTTTTGGCACCATCGGACGGCAAATGTCAGAGGATCATGAAGATGCATTGAAGTGGGCCGTGGACGAAGGCTTTGCTGATCCGAAACGCGCCTGCATCTCGGGTGCGAGCTACGGCGGCTGCGTCGCGCTACAGGCCATGGTCAAGACACCAGACCTGTTCAAATGCGCCGTGGCGAGCCTTGCCGTGACTGATTTGGTTTATCAAAACACGTGACTCGAAACCGATTAGGTGAGTAGTGAAGCCGCAGTGGATTTTTGGCGCGCCATCATTGGCGTAAAAGATTTGAAATCGCAACTGGTGCGTGATTTGTCACCAGTGAATAACGCCGCAAAAATCAAAGGCGCGGTGTTTCTGTATGCCGGGGACGACGACATTCGCGTGCCGATGGATCAGGTGAGACGCATGGACAAAGCATTGAAGGCAGCGGGCAATCCGGCGAAGGCGTTTGTGGCCAAAGCGAAGGAAGGCCACGGCTTCGGCAAGCTTGAAAACAACGTTGACCTGCATACGCAAGTCCTCAAGTTTTTGGACGAGCAGATCGGGAAGTAGCGGGACGTCCTGTCATAGCGAACGCCATTCAGCTTTTAGCTGAAATGGCGTTTTTATTGGCGCGTTATCGGTAAAAGTGCGTAAGTCGAGAACATGATATTTGCGCCGTCAGCTCATACATATAAAGGCGTTGACGAAAAAGCTGCTGATACTCGTCAGGCGCATAGCAGGCTCTAGTAGGGATACGTCCGCGATGTGTTTCTACGCTGTCTCACCCAGCTGCGTGTACAGCGTCGGCCACGTCAGCGCTGGGGCAGTTCCGTGCGCAGCCACTTTTCCAAGCGAATGCCGTCGGCAACGCCGCTGTACATCGCCCGTTTCAGCCCGCACTCGTGGTAACCGTGTTCGATATAAAAATTGCGCGCCGACGCATTGTCGTGCCGTGCCTCGACCTGAATTCGCCGTGTGCCAGCCGCACGCGCTGCGGCTTCCAGCCACGCCAAAACCGCGCTGCCAACCCCGACACGACGGCGGGCGCTACGCACGGCGAACAACAACAGATGAGCATCCACGTCCGCATAGGCCATGATGCCGAACGCTTGCAATGCCCCGTGTTCAGCGACCACCGCGACATTGGTCTCGGCGTTTATGATTGCAGCGGCTACGCGCTCACGCCGCCAACGCCACGGCAATCCGTGCTCAATGGTGTCGCGCGACATTTCCGCGATTTCCGCCGCGTCAGCAACGGTTGCAAGGCGAATGGCAACGTCAGCGATCATTGGGTGTTTAAGATGTGTGAGGCAGGCAGCTCATTCACACCGCTCTGCCATCGCCTCGCCACCGCAAGGCAATAGTCAACAGCAATCCCGCTGCCAGCATCCACGCTGCAATCGGCAGCCACGGCTGAAGGGTGGCGAAAACGGCATCTTTGTTGACTTCAGTCCATACGATCATCATGCGCGCAAACGTGGCAATGGCGAGCAGCGAAAACAGCGCGCCGGTGATGCTGCCTTGGTTGCCGACTTTGCTGTCGCTACTTCCGCTGCTTGCGGCATTACCGATGCTTCCCAAAGCGAGCGCTGCGCTGACCGCGCTCATCATCACGCAGCCCCACGCGCCGCCAGCGATAAATTGTGCGGCGCTGAGCACGGTCAGATTGCCTGCGTGCAACGCAACAAACGCCGCCTGCGCGCCGACCACGCCGCTGGCGGCCATCACGCAGAGCCCGCCGTAACGTTGCGTCAGCAGGGTGCCGGGCAGCATGAGCACGCTGAAGCCGATCCAGAAGATCGGCATGAGCTGTTCGAGTTCGGGCGGTGTGGCGAATTTGAGAAACATCGGCGACGTGTTGAGCGATGAATGAACCTGGAAGCCGAGCGCGAGCAGCGCGATGGTCATCAAAAATAGCGCGACAGGTGAACGCGCTGTCGTATGCGACATGGTTGATGTGGGTTGCTCGGACTCAGTGGGTGGCGGGGCCGCAGCCAAGTGGCGCTCGGCCCAACCGAGACCCAGCGTCACCACTCACAAGGCAATGCTTGCCAGCGCAAACGGCAGCCGCGGGTCGGTGCCGCGCAGCGTGACCGTGAGATAGGGGGCCAGCGCGCCTGCAATGCCAATGCCGACCATGGTGAGCGCAGCGAGCCGCGGCACAGCGGCGCGTGACGCGTATTTGCCGAGCAGCGCCAACGGTGGCGCACGCAGCGCTGAGGCGCTGGCTGACCACAGCACGGTGAGCGCGAGAAACAGCGCCTCGCTACCCGTGGGCGCGACCCACGGCAGCAGCAAGAATGCGAGGCAGGATACTGTTGTCGTCACCACCACAATACGCGAGAGTCGCCCGATCACCTGCGCCCAACGATCAGCCATGCGGCCCATCAGCCAATCCATGAATGCGAAGATGACCTGATCGAGCATGAGAATGACGATCACTGCCTGCGGGCGAATCCCGACCTGCGCCGCAAGCTGCGGCAGGAAGATCACGTAGACCGTCCACGTCAGCGCAAAGAAGAGTTGCAGGAAGCCAAGGTAGACGCCGATGCGAGTCTGGCTCAGCGGGCTGGCTGTGGCGGGCTCCATGAAGCAAGGCTCCTCGTTAATGTCAGGCGACGCGAAAGCTTATCAGGGGCATTGCGTTGGGTGCGCCCCAAAGCACGCGATGCACTGAGCAAACGAGCGACCGCGCCTACGCGGCAGAAGCGACGACACGCACGGCGCTTTTGGGGCGAAACGCGCGGCAAATCGCGTCAAAGGTTTCGATGTAAGGGCCACCCATCAAATCAACGCAATAGGGCACCGCTGCGAAAATCCCCCCTGCGTTGGGCACCGCCACGCCGTCGCCATCACGCAGTCCCTCCAGCGTCTCTTTGATGCTCTTGGGCTGGCCGGGTAAGTTGACGACCAGCGTGTTGCCGCGAATCACGGCGACCTGCCTCGACAGGATCGCGGTGGCCACAAAATTTAAACTGATCTGGCGCATTTGCTCGCCAAAACCGGGCATCACTTTGTGTGCAATGGCAAGTGTGGCCTCGGGGGTCACGTCGCGCCGCGCAGGCCCCGTGCCGCCGGTGGTCAACACCAAGTCACAGCGCTCGATGTCGCACAGCTCGATGAGCGCTGATTCGATGACAGGCTGCTCGTCGGCGATCAATCGCGTGGCATAGGTGATTGGGTTTTTGACCGCGCTGGCAAGCCATGCGTGCAAAGCGGGAATGCCTTTGTCCTCATACACGCCGCTTGACGCGCGATCCGAGACGGAGAGAAGGCCAATTTTTAGGGGGGCGAACATAGGTGGGGCGAGGTGATGGACGTGATGGAGGCGACGGGATTGATGCAGGTGATGCAGGTGATGGAGGTGACGAAAGTGACTTAGGTGACGGATTGGCCCTCACCTGCGTCACCTATGTCACCCCAAGTCACCTGCCCTAGCCGACTACACCTGCAACAACACCCGATAAATCACCCGGAACACCTGCCGTGACGCGGCGGGCGCTTCGCCTTTGGCTGCTTGCAAGCGGGCACGGGTCAGCATATCGTTGAGTTTTTCGCGGTCAATGCTCGGCTGCTCCGCCAAGAACAGCGCCAGCGCATCGGGCTCGGCGATCAAGCGGTCACGCCACCGCTCGCTCGCCTTAAACGCGGCTTTGTTGGCGCGGGTGCCCATCTCCCAGCGGTCAAGCTGGGCGCGGATCGGTGCGGGGTCGATGCCGCGCATCAGCTTGCCGATGTACTGCATGTGGCGGCGTGTGGCCTCATGCTTGCCGACGCGACTTAACTCATCGAGCGCGTCGCGCATCAGCTCTGGAAGATCGAGCTGATCGAGTTGATCGTTCGACAACGTGGTCAGCGTTTCGCCGAGCAGCTGAAGCTCGTTTGATTCTTGTTTTAGCTCAGTCTTTGACGGGCGATCTTCAATGACGCGGGGAATTTTTGGGGGTCGGGACATGGTTCAATTTTGCCGCAATCGGCGGATTGCGCTGAATGTGTGGGCCTCCGCTATGCTTCAGGCTCGTTTTCGTCCGGTGTTTCTATGCCCTTAGCCCTGTCCTCCGATGCTCTTCGCGACGTTGCGCTCGCAGCCCTTGATCGGGCAAAACGCGGTGGTGCCGATCAGGCCGAAGCCGAGTCGACACAGGGCTTAGGCCTCAACGTGACGGTGCGTTTGGGAGAGCTTGAAACGCTGGAACACAACGTCGACAAATCGCTCGGCGTAACCGTCTACGTAAACGGCAGCAAAGGCAACGCGAGCACCGGTGATTTTTCTGCTGCGGCCGTCAACGCCGCGGTCGACAAAGCGCTTTCCATCGCCAAATTCACGAACGCCGACCCACATGCGGGCCTTGCCGACGCGTCGGCCATGGCCACAGACATTCCTGAGCTTGATCTTTACCATCCGTGGGCATTGGAGGCCGACGCGGCTATTGCCATTGCCAAGCGCTGCGAAGACGCAGGCTTTGCGGTGGACGCGCGCATCGACAACAGCGAAGGCGCATCGGTCAGCGTGAGTGAATCCGAATTTATATACGCCAATTCGCATGGCTTTGCCGGTGGCTACAAAGGCAGCGCGCACTATATCGGCTGCGCCATGGTCGCCTCTGACGGCGACGCGATGGAGCGCGACGATTGGTACACCTCGCACCGCGTTCCGGGCGAGCTGGAGGCCGCCGAGTCGGTTGGCAAAAAAGCTGGTGAGCGAGCCGTTGCACGGCTTAATCCACGAAAGCTCGCCACGCAGTCCGCACCGGTGGTCTTCACGCCGTCGGTCGCGGGCGGATTTATCGGCCATGCGATCGGCGCGTTATTTGGCGGATCGCTATATCGCAAGACGACTTTTTTGCTCGACAGCATGGGGCAGCACAAATTTGCTTCGCTGTTGAATATCGTTGATGATCCGTTCATACTGCGGTCCTACGCCAGCTCGCCGTTTGACGGCGAAGGCGTGGCCTGTCAGCGTCGCGCAATCGTTGAAAACGGCGTGGTGCGCGGTTACTTCTTATCGACCTATTCCGCGCGTAAATTGGGTTTGCAATCCACAGGCAACGCGGGCGGCAATCACAACTTGCTGATCGCGCCCACCATCAAAGGTGACACTGCCGCGCTCGCCAAACAAATGGGCCGTGGGCTCATCGTGACTGAATTGATGGGCCAGGGCGTCAACCCCGTCACGGGCGACTATTCGCGCGGCGCAGCGGGCTTTTGGGTGGAGGGCGGCGAGATCGCGTATTCCGTCTCCGAAATCACCATCGCGGGTAATTTGCTAGAGCTATATCAGCGCATCGTAGCCATCGGCGACGACATTGATCGACGCGGGTCGAAGCATGTCGGGTCAATGTTGATTGAATCGATGCACATTGCGGGCACGTGAGGGTGGCGTCGAATGTGGCCGGCGCAATGAAGTTTGACGCGGCCGGACGCACGTCTACGCGAACAGGGAAACCCTCTTGCCGCCAGTTTTCTGGCAGCTAAAATTTATGGAATGCGGTTCCAAAACGCATTGAAATCGACATCGGAGCAGGTATGAAAATTTTGTTGGCGTATGTAAAAGCGATTGACTGGTTAAACGTGAGACTGGGCAAACTCTCGGCGTTTTTCATCATGGCGTCGTGCCTGATAGCGGCGGGCAATGCGGTTCTTCGCCTCGCATTCCCAAGGCTGAGCTCCAACGCACTTATTGAGGTTCAGTGGTATCTATTTGGGGCGGCGGTAATGCTTACCGCGTCGTGGGTGCTCATGGTCAACGAGCACGTCCGAGTGGACGTGGTGTACGGTCGCTTTGAAAACCGTGGCAAGGTAATCCTTGACATCTTCGGCTTAATCTTCTTCTTGTTGTCGATGAGTGTCCTCTGCGCGTGGCTGTCGTGGCCGTTTTTTCTCGACAAATTTAACAGCGGTGAGATGAGTCAGAATGCTGGCGGACTCATTCGTTGGCCGATTGCGCTGATGCTGCCGCTGGGGTTTACTTTGCTGTCGCTGCAGGGGATATCCGAGGTAATCAAACGCGTGGGGTGGCTCAATGGCAGCTACAACATGGACGTGCATTACGAAAAACCATTGCAATAACGGCTCGAGTACAAACATGAACGTAGGAATTTTGTGATGGTGATGGAAAATTTCGCCCCGATAATGTTTGCGGGCCTCGTGTTGATCATGCTCATCGGTTTTCCGGTGGCCTTCTCGATCTCGGCCTTGGGATTGGGCTGCGGTCTGTTCGCAATTTGGATGGGGTGGTTTCCGACCGCCTTCATGTCCAATTTGCCGCTGAATATTTTTGGCATCTTGTCGAACGAATTGCTGCTGGCGATCCCGTTTTTCACCATGATGGGCGCCATCTTAGAAAAGTGCGGGCTCGCCGAAGACATGCTCGATTCAATGGGTCAACTGTTCGGCCCGGCGCGCGGCGGACTCGGCTATTCGGTGATTATTGTTGGCTTCATTTTGGGTGCCATTACCGGGACGGTGGCCGGGCAGGTGATCGCCATGGCGCTCATTTCGTTGCCTGTAATGGTGCGCTGGGGCTACGACATGCGCTACACCACCGGCGTACTCGCAGCGTCCGGCACCATCACGCAGCTGGTGCCGCCTTCACTTGTTTTGGTAGTGCTGGCCGATCAACTGGGCAAACCGGTGGGCGATATGTACAAGGGCGCATGGGGCCCGGCGTTGATCCAAATTGCATTGTTCATGGTCTACACCTTCCTGCTGTCGCGACTTCGGCCGAGCTACCTGCCAGGCATTCCCAAAGAAGCGCGCACCATGTCGGGCTCCGCACTGTTGCTCAAATGCATGAAAGGCATCATTCCGTCGTTTGCTTTAATCTTTATTGTGCTGGGCAGCATGGGCGGATTGCCGGGTATGAACTACGCGATCGCGACCCCGACCGAGGCGGGCGCGATGGGCGTGGTGGGAGCGCTGATTTTGGCGGCGATGCAGAAGCGATTGACGTGGCCGCTGATTTGGGACGCGATGCAAAGCACCGCGCGATTGACGGCGATGGTAATGTTTATTCTGATCGGCGCACGCGTGTTTTCGCTGGTGTTTCAGGGCGTTGACGGTGCTAAATGGGTTGAGCATTTGCTGACCGGGCTGCCCGGCGGACAAATCGGTTTTTTGGTCGTCGTCAACGTCTTCGTTTTCTTCCTTGCGTTCTTTCTAGACTTCTTCGAGATTGCCTTTATCGTGGTGCCGATGTTGGCACCGGTCGCGCAAAAACTAGGCATCGATCTGATTTGGTTCGGCGTACTACTGTGTGTGAACCTGCAAACCAGTTTCATGCATCCACCGTTCGGTTTTGCGTTGTTTTACTTACGCGGAATTTCGGATCAGCTCTATAAAAATGGCAAGCTCGAGAAGAAGGTCGAATCCAGCGATATTTACTGGGGCGCGGTGCCGTGGATCGTGATGCAGATCATCTTGGTGTGCATCGTGATTTTCATCCCGCAAACGGTGACCGCATTTCTTGACAAAGAAATCAAGTACGACCTCGATAAGGTAAAAATTGAATTCGATACTGGCCAAATTGCCCCGCAAAAGACCGCTGACGAGATGATGCGCGGCTTTGAGAAAAGGGACGACGCGCTCACGCCCTCGCCCACGCCGTCTCCAGCAGCGGACGACCCGATGAAGGCCATTCTTGATGCGATGAAAAAGGACGAGGCGAAGAAGTAGACTTCACATTCACCGCAACGCTGAAAGAGCACCCGCGGGTGCTCTTTTTTATGCCGATAACCTGAACTATGACTGAATCCATCCGCCTATCAAAACGCATGAGCGAACTGGGTCTGGCGTCACGCAGAGAGGCCGACGCATGGATTGAGCTAGGTCTGGTGCGCATCGACGGAGTGGCCGCTGTACTCGGTCAGAAGGTGCTGCCGCACCAGTTGATCACCATTGACCGTTCGGCCACCAATGAGCAGGCCGAGCGCGTCACCATTTTGCTCAACAAGCCGATCGGCTATGTAAGCGGGCAGGCAGAGGACGGTCACGAACCCGCCGTCGTGCTCATCAGAGGCGAAAATCGCTGGCGTGATGATGGTTGCGCGATTCGTTGGAGTCGCGAACACACGCGAGGCATCGCTCCTGCTGGACGACTCGATATTGACTCCACCGGCATGCTGGTGCTCACGCAGGATGGTCGCGTCGCTAAGCAGCTCATTGGCGAAAACTCGTTGGTCGACAAAGAGTATTTGGTGCGTGTCCAATCGGTGCGCGGTGGACGCTTGCATGAGTCCGACATGCGCCTGCTCAATCACGGTCTCTCGCTCGACGGAAAAGTGCTCAAACCAGCCAAAGTATGGTGGCAAAACGACGATCAGCTGCGCTTCGTGTTGCGCGAAGGCAAGAAGCGCCAGATTCGCCGAATGTGCGAGTTGGTCGGGCTAAACGTCGTCGCGCTCAAACGCATTCGTATCGGCGGCGTGGTGCTGGGCGACCTGCCGATTGGAAGTTGGCGCTATTTGGGGCATAAAGAGGCGTTTTAGCCCTGATGCTGTCGTCGACACGTCGGCTGCGGACTTTCGTGAGCCTCACACTTGCGCGGCTGACTTCTCTCAGCCCTCAATTACTATCTGCCTGAGTCGTTTATTGGGAATGAAAATCATGAAGCTTGTTTCTGAATTATTAAAAAAACGCGACACGCTCTTTTGGTTCGTGCGCCCGGACGACACGGTGTTCGATGCGTTGAAACTGCTCTCAGAGCACAGCGTGGGTGCACTGGTGGTTATGGAGCAAGGCAAATTGGTGGGCGTGATCTCCGAGCGTGATTACACCCGGAAGGTTGCGCTGCAGGGCCGATCATCCAAAGACACCAAGGTGGCCGACATTATGACCCGTGACGTGCTCGTCGTGTCGCCAAAAACGCGCACGGGCGAATGCATGGCACTGATGAGTCAAAAGAAGATTCGTCACCTACCTGTCGTCGACGGCGACACCGTGATTGCGATGCTCTCAATCCGCGACATCATGGACGATATTATCGTCGAGCATGAATTCACGATCACGCAACTAGAAAGCTACATCAATCAGTAGTCGGAGTTTCACGGAGCGCGCCGCGCGCCGTGGCGGCCGACCGCTGACGCTGGAGTCTGCGCACTAGCTCGACTTCGATAGTTCGGCTAGTGTCGTGTCACGTTAAAAATGACGGTATATCGCGCCGCCATCGGTGTGCAC
>ENA-OFCX01000008-OFCX01000008.1-metagenomes-genome-assembly--contig:-NODE-8-length-97691-cov-4.976515_pt1 | contig 97691 bp, 85 predicted proteins | sample MGYA00153384_OFCX01 | MGnify analysis MGYA00153384
CCTAATGCCCTGAAGTTTCGCTTAATCCGCTGTCTGAATTTGCCGAACCACTTCTGTTCATCGCCTTTAACGGCAGACGAAACTCGAGCGCTTTACGGAATCCCGCTCACTGACCGATGCACCGACCACGAACTCAAAGCGAACCGCCCAATTCGCTTAAAACATGTCGCCCAAGAGATAGCCGAGAACGCAGGAATACAACGTCCGAGCGACGATGAACGTGTTGCGCAGGCGCAACGTCGGGCATTGGAGTCTTGACCTTGGAGCATGCGGTATGCGCGTAATCTTGCTCGGGCTCTCAGGCTCCGGCAAGGGGACCCAAGGTGCGTTAATCGAGCGCCGCTACGGTTTAAAGAAGCTGTCGCTCGGGGACTATGTTCGTCGGTGCCTTTCTCGCGACACGCATAACCTCCGCGCTCGACTTTCAAAACCCAACGGCAACGCCGAATGGGAACCGTTTCCGGACGACATCGCGTTTGAGTTGGTTGCGGGGCTGACGTCGTCGCTGTCCGGTTTCGTTTTGGATGGCTTTCCAAGCACCGTCGCTCAAGCGCAGCAAACGGCAGCACTCGTTTGTCCTGATCACGTGGTCTATCTTTCGTGCGCAAACGCGACGCGTGAACGTCGCATTTTAAGGCGCGGTCGCAGGACTGATACGCCTCAAAAAGTAGCAATCCGGTCTGAGCGTGAGTCGTCGCTGATGCCGGCGATTCTCGATGCGCTCAGAAGCGCGGGAATAGTCGTGGCAACTATTGATGGTCAGCATGGGATCGAGACCGTTCACGACCTGATCGTGGCGGCAATCCGCCCAGTCAAACGTGACATTTTTGAATTCGTTGGCACGGTGAAACGCGGGTTGTCTGTCGACGAGTCAGTGCCATCATCATCCGAAAGCGACGGCGAGGTTACTTTCAGCAAATAGCTGTCTTTTTACACATCGCGGCTTTAGGTGCTATCGCACAATCGCCGCTCAACGCACCAAGGAAAACTCATGGACGCCGACTCAAATTTGCAACTTGGATTTAGCCACGGAAATTCATCGTACACGGGTGACTTTGATGACAGCCCGCACTTAAGGGGTCGGGCCCCAGAGGTTGAAGCGGCAAGCACTAACGAGGAATTGAGCCTGTGTGATCGAATGATTACCAGCGCCGCTGATTTGGGGCGCGCCGTCTTTGGTTACCCCATCGACGCCTCCTCGCACATCACGTCAAGCCCTGGCAAGACGCACCTGCTTGACTGCGCCGCAGATTTTGTCGACGAGTGACGCGCGAAGTAGATGAGAATTTCCAGCTTAATTTCGGCCGCGCAGCCACAATTGTTTGACACGCCGACGCCGGTGCTCATTTCGCAACCCGTTCGTCCAACGTTCGCCCCTACCGTCGAGATGCAGCGCGCTGTGGATATGGCGCTCACCCGCGAAGACTTAAAAATCGTCGCTTATGCCGGGGCCGGCAAAACGTCCACCCTAGTATCCATTGCTCACGCCATGCCTCGCTCGATGCGAGGTGTCTACGCGGCATTCAACAAGTCGATTGCCACCGAAGCGGGACAACGGTTTCCAAGGTCTGTGAAGTGCAGCACTTTTCACTCGCTGGCATATAGAGCAACCCGGCCTCAGTTGCTGCAAAAGCTTCAATATGCCCGAATGCCCGGTCGGGACATCGCTTCAATCTATGGCGTTCGCGACACCAAAGTCAGGACGCTCACCGGAACGGACGCCGTGGTTGAGTCGCACAGTCTGGGCGGGATCATCGCCGACACAGTAGCCAGGTTTTGTCGTACCGCGGCGATAACGGTATTGCCCGAACATGTTCGCCTACCCGACTTGTTGGCTAACGAGGCGCGCGCAGAGCTGGTGACGTGGGTGGTGCCTCGCGCTCAGGCGCATTGGGACAACACAATGAGCGTTCACTCGCCGGTGCCGCTTTCGCACGATTCCTATTTGAAGGCTTGGGCGCTGTCTGCCCCGGATATTCGCGCGGATTTCATTTTGTTCGACGAAGCCCAAGATGCCGACGGCGTGATGCTCGACGTGCTCGCCAAACAACAGGCCCAAGTCATCTACGTGGGGGATCCGTATCAGCAAATTTATGAGTGGCGGGGTGCCATCAACGCTCTTGATGCGATTCAAGCCGAAAAAACCTATCTCACCCGCTCGTTCCGCTTCGGCCCCAACATCGCGCGTGCAGCAAATATTTTGCTCGGTTTTTTGGGCGAAGATAAGCCGCTTCTTGGCACCGACTCAATCGCCAGCGACGTTGCATGGCAAGTTGACGGTGGCCCCGAGCCGGTTGATGCGCTGCTGTGTCGCACCAACGCCGTGGGCATTCGAGAGGCGGTCAGCGCGCACAGCAAAGGTGTGAATATTTGCCTGCAAGTCAACACCGCAGAAATTCTCGGATTTGCTGACGCCGCTGAAGCATTGCAAGCCGGCCAACGGCCAGCGGGAAGCGAATTCCGTCTCTTCCGCGACTGGAACGATTTGGTCAGTTTCTCGGAAACCATCGCAGGATCAGAATTTAGGCCCAACGTGAAACTGGTTTCGGAGCACGGTGTACCGATGTTGCGAGATGCCATCCATCGCTCGGTGCCTGCGGAACGAGCGCAACTCACCATATCCACCGCGCATCGCGCAAAAGGGCTGGAGTGGGATCGCGTCCGTCTGGCTGATGACTTTCGTTTGGGACGGCAGGTCGATGGACACTATGTTCTCGATGAGTCCGAGGCGCGACTGGACTACGTTGCCTTGACGCGCGCGCGCCGCTTTGTCGATGTCAGTGCGTTGACGCCCCTGATAGAGGAAGCGTCTCGAGAGCTCAACGGGTTTTGAAGGCGACTATCGACGTGGCGAAAACGACCCTTATAAATTCCGCTTTCGCCGCAATAGGCTTTCTTTTACCCGTTTTCGTCACCCTAACTTTCGGTATGCCATACCGTGAGCTATTTTTTTAACCGTTGAAGCTCACCGACCTACCCCATGCCGAGCCCTTCTGGACGGCACTCGACGCCCTGATGCAGGGGGGACAACAGAACAAGACGTCTGTCAGAAATTCATATGCACGCTCTGTAGTCGCATCCATGCATGTCCTGCGCGACGAACTCAAGGTGCGAATTTTGCATCCTGATAGCTTGGGCGGCCGGCACATTCTTAAGCTGGTGGATCACTGGAAAACAAAGGGCGTTTCCGACGGCACGCTGTTGGTTCGCATTTACGCGTTGCGGTGGCTTTGTGATCTGATCGGCAAGCCTGGCATGGTGCCGTCCAATAAACAACTTGGGATCACCGTGCCCGCGCCCGCGCAAGGTGTCGGTGCGGTCGCGGCACCGGTGGACTTCAACCAAACGATATTCGTCAAAGCATTCCGCGAGGACGCGACACTCGCCTATGTTTTGTGGCTCCAACATGCCACAGGCTGTTCGCGCGAGCGCGCGCTTCGGGCGCGAGGCAGCGATATTAAAACGGTTGCATGGAACGCCGATTCGCGACCGGGCAAACAATCAACCAAGCTCACAATCCCACCGGAACATCAGGCGATGGTGCCCGCCGTGATTAAGCACATCATTGAGCAACACAAGAAGGTCGACGCGAGTCTGGGATGGTCGGGTCGCTACAGCAGATCAGACTGCCACAGTATTGACCGAGATCTACGTCGCATCAAGTACCTAATTAAAAAACTGGGACTGGTGGCGTGGTCAACAGGGATCGACTCAACCATAGTGAGTTGAAGTTGCACAGCCATCGAAGCGGCCCCACAGAGAGCTACTTCGATGGCCCCCCGCGTAAGCAGGGAGCGGCGGCGTAGAGCAAATCGCCGAAGCGGTTGTCCTAGTTCTATGTTTTTTGTAGACTTTGACGAATCGCATCCAACAATTGTGAATGCTTTTCGCCATCGATGATCACGATATCGCGGGTAGATTCCAACGCGGCACGAAGCTGCTCAATCGTTGCCCACCAAGATTCCACGCAACCGTTGGACTCTCCGATTGATGAGCGCCACCAAAATCCTGATCGCGTCACGACCAACTCGTCGCATTCAAGGCTGAGTTTGTCTCTGATGTTGACTGGGAACCAATCGCAGCTGCTGTTAGGCTCTCGAGCCTCGCTGAGATTGTGCTGTTCGCACAATCGCGTCAAGCTTTCGATGCGAGACACGAGCGTGTGAGTCATCGCAACCTTGCCGTATGCTGGCCCTGACTGGTATTCATCGGTGCAAAGGCATGCGAAGTACACGTCGCGCGCAGGCAAACTCGGCGTGGGTTCAGCGGCCTGCTTGTCAGCTTGATCAAGGCACACGAGCGTTCGTGCCCGTGAGATCAACGCGTTGAGCGCTGTCACGGCCACATCATTTTCCATGACCAGCGGTGTACCTGCTAATTCGCCCGCTCCAGCCTCCCCGTCCTGTTTCATCGTCGCGATTGATTCAACGAACTCGATTACAGAGTCAACAAGACGGATTTCGCTTTTGCTGCCTATGAAGTCCTCCAGCGATTCTTCCAGCGAGCCTTTCAGCTCGTCTAGTATCGAAAGGTTATTCAAGATCAACGCCGGCGAAGAGTTCCGACGCGCACGTGGCCGAATTGATGATCGGCGTAATCGCCACCAGATAGGCGTCTGTTAATGGCGCAGCCTGAATGTCTTTTAAATTTGGAATTTTCGTTCTCCTTTTTGGAGAGCACGCCCCGAAGGGACTGTGCCCACCGGGATTAGTGTTTAGCGACGACGCATGTCGCCTTTCTGTGCCCTCTAATGAGTCTGCTGTTGCAGGTTCAAAGCGAGACCACAACTCAGCGTTTGCAGGTGCCATGCGGGCTCAGCACCGTTGAGGTTTCCTCTCAGGACTAACGCCTCAACTTCAGCCTTGGAAACGCTCCAGTAAACGATTCGCGACCCCTGCAGGGCTGCGTGAACGATTCTGTTTCGCCGAGATACACCGGGGAATCGACTTGCAAGTGTGAAACTCTTTAGCGTAGTGCGCAGCATGCTTGAGCTACACGCGCATGGGCATGACTACAGCGCGCCACGTTGGGCAAGCTGAATCAAGAAAAAGCAAGCTCGCATCTGAACCTGCGAATCCCAACCGGAGATCATCGCCCTTCGTTACTTGTACCGCGCCTATCAGGTAGTCAACGTTGAAGCCCGAAGCGCAGGACGCTGTTTGCGGAACCTCCGCTTCGACCTCCTCTTCTCCCTCCTCTTGTGATTCGTTTGTCGAGCTGATCACAATTCGGCCCGGTTGCGGCAAAGTGCTCGCGTGAGGAAACAACGTCACCGCACGAAAACGTTCGTTGCACAGGATGGCACCGCGATTCAACGCGTCTAGCAGCTGCGAGCGATTGACCGTGGACAGCTCGTCACGCACAGGCAACACCCGTTTGTAGTCGGGGTACTGCGCAGCGATGGTTTTGCTGTGAATTTTGGTGTCGCCGAGATCAAAGAGCACGACGTTTTCGTATTCAATAATTTTGACTTCGCCCGATTTCGGCAGTAGCCGCAGCACGAGCTTCACGGTTTTTCCCGGCACGATGATCCCGCGTGAGAGGCGCTTTTCGCCCTCGCACACCACATCGACTTTACTCATGCGGTGGCCGTCGGTCGCAACCAACCGTACACCCTCGGTGATTGTGTCGATAAACACACCATTCATGTAGTAACGAACGTCGTTTACCGCCATAAAGCTGGCAACGCGTTCCAGCGCCGCCTTGAGATCCGTCGCGAGCAACTTAACCCCACCCATTGCCTCACCTTTGGATGCGGTTGTCGGGTAATCCTCGGACGGTAATGTGCGAAGACTGTATCGCGATTTGCCTGCCTTAAGGATCGCAGAGGATTCAGTGTCCGAGATAGACAAGGTGATCTTCGCGGCATCAGGCAATGCGCCCAGGATGGACACGAGCTTCGCCGCCGGAATCGTGCTCGCCCCCTCTTCGATTTCTGACATCTCCGAGCGTGTGCGCACGGTTACCTCAAGATCGGTTCCTGTGACGGAGACTGAATCAGCCTCGCACTTGATCAGCACGTTGCCTAGGATGGGCAGCGTGTTGGCACGGGCGATGATGCCGGTAACCGAGGCGACAATCGCCAGCAGTTTGCCGGCAGTGGTAGTTACTTTCATGGGTATTTCTTTCTGTACGCGTCAGCGGCGTACGACTAAAAAGGAGGAGATCGGTCGCGGCTATTCGCCCGCCTGATCCCCGTGGATGATCAAGTATTCACCGGCAAAGACCCCTCTATAAAGGAGCCTGTGTTGCCGCTGATTGCGCGTTAAAGCGCCGTGGCGAGCTCCATGGCTCGCGCCTTGAGGTTCGCACCATCACCGAACAATGCGCTGTCATAACGCTTATCGAAGTTGTCCGGATTTCGGCCATGGTCGACGTACTCTGTGACTGCGTTGACGAGGCCCCAACCCGTGCCGCGAACGGCGGGAATATCGGCACCAATACCCATATCGAAGAGGCGCTGCACTTTTTCGAAGGTACGGTGTTTTCGAGCCTCATTGATCGCAAGAGGCACAAGCTTGCCGTCAACGTTGGTTGCCAGAAGGTTCTGCATAAATCGCTCGAACGAAGCGTAGTTGACCTGTTTTGCAGCGAGTGCTTTTGAATTCGCCATGAAGCGTTCAAACGACGAGGCCACGTGCAAGCCCAGGTCGGAGCGAACAGCAGTCGGGTTAAACGCTGTGCGATGAACCACGCGCACCGAGCGGAATGCCTTGCTCGACTCTTCGTGGACGGCCATGGCAAGTGTGTTTTTGCAAACGACACGCACTGTGGTGGGGGTTACCAGCGTCGGGCTCGATTTATCGAACGACGTCGCCAACAGCAGAAACGGGGCGACTGCGTCTCCGCTGACTACCTCCTGCACGTCGCCCGCGCGCGCGAGGGCAAAGATTTTTTCGCCGTTGAACAACGCACCTAACGTTTCCATGCGGAAGCCGTTGTTACGGATGACTGCGCCGAAGAAGTCCATGATGGTGTCAGGCTGCACCGGTTGGTACTGCGCGGACACGACTTCGAACGGGTGGTTGGTGTCGCTCCGTGAAAGTACAAAGCGTCCGGGGACCGGCTTCTGTTCGCCGGTTGAGTCGATGAACAGAACCGGTTTTTTCTCAGCCGTCCAGTTCAGTCCTGCTGCCGTCTTCCAGTCTTCAAGCGTGGCGTCCGGTTCCATCCGCTGTCCGAGCTGATGCCACGGGGTTGCGCCAACGTATGCCATTGCAGCTTGACCGTTGGCTTTTTGGTTGAGTTCATGTGCCATTTTTTTGGTTTTCCAAATGATGAAGGCACACCGCCCGCAAGGGTAGGTATGCCCTCGTGGGTGAATTGCTGCGGATGCAGCTTTTTGTAAGAGCCCTACGGATGCAAGACTCGCGTTTTGCAAGCCCGAATGCTCATATCGCCCGGTTGCGCGGACGTGGAGTGGTGCTGTAGTGGGTTGATGAATGAAAAGCCCCCAACAAACGGCACAGGCTGGCCATCGCTGAGCGTTTTGCTCGGCACAGCCACGGTACCTTCGTACCAAGCACAAATTGACGACGCGTTGAAAGCTATCGTTGAACAGCAGCCCGACGACGTGTTTGACGAACGGCTTCGAGCGATCAATGTGGCTAAACGGCGACCTTTGTTGAGGCTCGCCTAGTTATCGAAGTCGCGACGGCTGCCGGACCTCAAGAAAATGCGCGGTGATGCGCGTGTCTCAGAAAACCTCTGAGGGGGAGTAAAGCGGTTCGTCGAAAGACGATTTCCAGAGCATCATCTCTGAAAATCGCCCTGCTAACAGGGCGAAAAACCGGGGCAATGGCCCCGGTTTTGGAATCTCATCCAATCAGATGAGAAACGACGTCGAACCCGAAGGGTCGTTGAATCAGTCAAGTCATTCGGTAACGGCTTCGACTGCTTTTGCGAGGAGGCTTGCCTTTTCTTCATATTTTTCGAACTCTGCTTTGAATTGTGCAAAGTCAGCCTTGAGCGTACTCACCGCCTCTTGAGCGGTCGGCAGACGCGCAATCAAATGCCGCAGCCGTGCCGCGCTTTCTTGCTGCCTTGTTGCGAACATCTTCGGCAGTTCTGACAATCGCCTGATGAGCGATTCGGGCTCAGTCATTGCGCTTGCGTTGCAACCCAATCGGCACTCACCGTACACCAGTTGCATGTTTGAGCCCGCTTTTGAGAGCTCTAGTTGATAGCCGGCAAAGGAGCCAATCTGACGCGACGCCAACGCTTTTGAAGCGCTGAAATCTGCCAAAAATTTGAGCAGGACGCCCGCGGCAGCACTACGGTTCGTATAGACCTGTCCATCGAGGGTCACCGTGAAGTCAGTTCGACTCACGTCCACCGCCGCAGATGCCGCCGCTGTCCATGAAACTAGACCTCGTTCGGCCGATTCGATCACCGTCGGCAACATGCGAACTTCATGCTCCAATTGTGCAACCATGCGCTGCTTGTCGCGGTATTGCGCATTGAGCATGCCCATCTTGTTTTGCATGAGTATGTGGTCACGAACGCGTGCGTCGCCGCTGGCGATCGCCTTGATTTCCGCATAGCTCATAACGCCCGCATCGAGATCCTCAACGGTTCGCTCAGCAACATCTGCCTTGCGAAACTGCGCAGTGAACATCGCTTTGCGATGTACAGTTTGCCACTTGTAGGCATCGAACGAGCCCTCCGTGACGTAGCGATAATTGGCGACCACTTTGTGCGTGTTGCCATGACGCATGCCGCGCCCGTCACGTTGTTCGACTTGATCGGCCCGGTAGGGCACATCAAGATGATGCCAGGCCAGCAGGCGTTTCTGAACGTTGCGTCCGATTCCGAGCACTGAGCTCGAGCCCAGTAGCACGCGGATTTTGCCCGCATTCATATCTCGATCCAGCGACATCAACTTCGCGTCAGTCTTGAAGTTTTGTGCAAAGGCGATCTGCTCTCGCGGAATGCCGCGATTGATCAACTTGTGCGCGATGTCTTCATATACCGAGAAGCCCGGCTGGTTTCCGACGCTCAGATCACAGAACACGATTTGCGTGGCCTTGAGGTCGGACGACTTAGCCCAAATCTCAAACACGTTTCGGATACATGCGTTGACCTTTGAGTCGGCATGATCTTCAATCGTCGGGTCAATGATTCTCATGTCCAACGCCGCTTTCGCGCCGTCAAGCACGATCGCCAGCATGTTGTCCTCTTTGGGGGACACAATGCGCTTTCTCACGTCATCAGCGCGATTTGACAGCATGGCTGTGTAGGCGCGTTGCACCGGTGATGCGGGCACGCTGATGATAATGGGCTGCCCGGTTTCCAATTCCGGTCGAATGAGCCCCTGGACATCTTCTGGCGTCACGGTGTCCCAAAATTCGGAACAGATGGTCGCCAACTCAGGCACGTTGATAAAACGTGCAAACCTCGCTTTGGTGCGAAAGCCGCTTCCGTCAGGGGCGACTTCAACCTCAGTCACTACGTTTCCAAAGTTTGCGGCCCACGCATCGAAGTGGCCAATGCCAAATTTTTGCAGTGTCACCGGTTGTAGATACTGCTGAAGCACGAACACCTCTGTCATTGTGTTGGTCAACGGTGTGGCCGTAGCAAATACGACGCCCGACTGTCCGCCGCGCAGCTCGCTGATGTAGCGTGTCTTTAGAAGCATGCCCATAGCGCGTTGCGATTCGTTGGTGCTGACACCAGCGACGCTCTGCATCTTCGATTGAACGAAGAGGTTTTTATACGCGTGTGCCTCGTCTATCAACACCATGTCGCAGCCTAATTCGCTGAACAGGATGTGATCGTCTTTGGTGGACGCATCAATCATTCGATCAAGCTTCTCCACTAAACTCTCTCGAGTCTGTTGAAGCTTCCGTTCGACGTTGCGGTCGAGCGAGTCAGACGCCAATTCGAGATCAATCGGATCGCACAGCTCCTGTGCGTACCCATCGATCATTTCTTTCGACAGCGCGAGACGGTCAAACACCGAGTGCGGCATGATCACCGCATCCCAGTCACCCGTAGCGACACGGGCAACGAATCGCTTGCGTTCGCTCTTGCTCATATCTTCGCGTCCCATCATAAGCACGTTGGCCCCCGGATATATCCGAAGAAACTCACCCGTGAACTGCGGCAATGTGCTGTTCGCCACCACGATGATGGGCTTTCTGGCGCGGCCAAGTCGGCGACTCTCCATGGCTAGTGCGCACAGCGTCAGCGTCTTGCCCGAACCCACAAAGTGGTCGAGCAACAGACTGCCCGTTTGCAATCCACGCCAAATCGCGTTGTACTGATTAGATCTGGGCTTGTAGACACCACTCATACCCGCAAACGTTAAGTGCGAGCCGTCAAACACTCTCTTACGCATGCAGTTGAACAGTTCGTTGTAAACGCTCTCCAGACGGGTAGTACGGTCTACGTCTGACCATAGCCACGGTCCGAAAGCTTCCTGTATTTCAAGCATTTTTGCCTGAGCAGCCAGCGTAGCGTCAGAGTCAACCACCTCTTTGCCATCGACCATTCTGGTGATACGCGGTTGCTGTTGATTCAGGGCGTGCCGGAGCAACGACCAGAAATCCATCTGGTCTGTTTGCCACAGCACCGGCGAGTGGCGTGACGCTGGAACTTGCCAGGTTGCTGTTGATGCCGCGTAGCTGATACGGCAGTAATCTTGCTTTGTTAAATGCTTGGTGAACTCGCAAATGTCGTCAGGCGGGATCCACGGCTGCCCGAGGCGGACACCAATCTGCTCTGCCGGAACCCAAGCGGGTAACACCGCCTTAAGCGCCACTACGTTTCGTAGATAGGACGTGTTCCGCGCTGCCGCATCCTCGGCTATGCCGAGTTTTTCACGAATGTTGCCCGACAAATACTGGTCAGCCGTTTCTGGCGCCACCGTTTGTGGGTTGATGAAGTAACCGTCAGCACTCGCAATTTCTGCGCGCACCGTTTCTTCGTCGCGTCCGATGAGGGAGGCGACATAAGCCACGTCAATTTTTCCTTTGGTGTCAAGACTGATCAACGCCGCATCAACCACCGTAGTGGCCGCGCGCGCGGTGTTCATCGGCCACGTCGTCCTCGCGCTCAATATCTTGGCGGGGACGTAGACTTCTTCGTTTTCGTCCCACGCTTCAAGCGACAGCAGCAAGGGATAGCTCGGGTCATCGTCAAAGGCGATTCGATTTCCGCGCGATGTAATTTGTTGAACCTCACCGCACAACTGATCGTATGATGCCCGTAATTTCGCGCGTTGTTGTTCTACTTCAAGCTCTGTTGCAACAGCGCTCACCTGTAATACCAATAGCTGCTTCAGCGTATCGCGCACAGCGATCAACGCCAACACCCGTTTGAGTGCCGCACCGGTTTTGTCGAAGACTGACAGCAGTCCATTCTCGACGACGTGCACGCGCCCATTAACCAGCTGGAAGGAACCCTCTGGCATTCCCGGATTGGCCATCGCGCGCGTATCAACTTCAGGCTCGTCGGACAGGTGACGTTGAAGCTCACCTGCACACAGAATGGAGCACATCGCCTCGATGTTCAAGTCACCGACGCAGGAAAGCTTGTTACCAAACTTTGAAGATACAGATTCGAGATCGCCAAGTACATGTCTTGGGTTATCAAGCCAGTACGGATTGATCGGAAAGTTCACCGCCTCAAATGCGATTACCGTATTACCAGTCCAGGTCGGTTTGTCGAACACACCGCGCTCGTTGCGAAAGCGACGAAAGACCAACAGATCCACCACCACGGACGCGCCATCATCCGCAAACACCGACGTAGGTAGGCGTACCGCGGTCATGAGCTCGGCACAACGAGCCATTTGCTCACGCGCTCGACTGGTGAGCTTGTCCATCGTGCCGGCAGTGGTGAGCAACATCACCAAACCCCCTGGGCGCACCTTGCGGAGTGCCTTGAGGATGAAGTAGTCGTGCACGAGTGCTGTCATGCCCTTCGTCTGTTTATCTCGGATCGTCGTTTGCCCGAACGGGACGTTGCCAATGACCAAATCGAAATAACTTTCGGGCAGGCGGGTGTCCTCCAACGCCGACTCAATGATCTCCTCAGTGTCGCCATAAAGCGCTTTGAGAATTGCGGCCGACGACGCGTCGCGCTCTACCGCTACAAAGGATGAGCGCGAACGCAGGTCGGTCGGACACAGCCCGATGAAAGCGCCCGAACCCGCCGAAGGCTCCAGCACTTTCCCGCCGGTGAATCCGTAGTGCCGAGCGGCAGTCCATATGGCGTCGACCACCGCCGGCGGCGTGAAGTAGGACGTCAACGATGCTGCGTTGGCTGATTCGCGTTGAGCGGGACTCAACTCTTTGGTCAACTCGTCAACTTCCTTGCGCTGCGGGGAGTAGTAGGGGATACCGCTTGCGTTGCCAATGAGCTTGCCAATGGCACCCCAGCCGGGGAAGCGAACCAGATCGAGCTTTTGCTCGATGGTCGGTGGAGATGAAACCTTCAGGGCGCGCAACGCGTTGATCGCGAGGCGCGTTTTCGAAAGTCCCATCGTCAGCGCATCAGCGGCGTTGTAGCTGAAGCCGACAAACGTTTGAACGGCGACAGCAATTGTCGTCAGCGCAAAGTCGGATAACGTAAAAAGGTCGAGCTGCCCTTCGGTCGTACGTTTACTTCGTTTCATCGCCATGCGCGGACTCCCTTTGAGCACGGTGTAAAGGCTGGCGTACAGCACCGGATTTGGCGCGCGTTCTCTGTCCAAACTTGGCAGAAAAGATCGATCAATATGGCCTTCATAAGCCCTCCTAATTGGGGACAAGCCACTCCCCGGTCGGGAAATGAGCCCGTCCGGGTTGAATTGATGTGACGCGATGTGCGTCGATAAGCGTGGCACTACGCTTCACGCGTTCGCAACACGAAGCGTGCTAGAGCTGTGGCATCACGTTATCGACGCGCTGACTATTTCTTCGTTTGAAAAAAGCTTTATGGCGCGCTTGAATCCGCATTGCGCGGCATGTTCATTTCGGCCGTGGAAACGCCGATCCATTAAAAAAGCACCCGAAGGTGCTTTCTTGGGGTGGCCGATCCTATAAGTAGGTTCGTTGCTGCCATGCGCCGATGCGTAGCGCCTCTTCTGCCTTCGCATGAGAGTGCCAATACTCTTGAGACTCACGGGTGTACGGCGTTGGAAATCCGATCTCGGGATCGGTACGGACGGTGCCCACGTAGAAACCGTTCGCGGATTCGTGAATCCCCAGTGGAAGCTGCTGCCCGCATTGCCGCGCTAAAGCCCCCTGTGCATTGTTTGCTGACTCAACCATGGCCGCGTCCAAACCCGACACGCATTTCAGAGAGCGGGGGATCCATCTCGCGGCCAATCTTATAAGCGGTAACCGTCACACCGTGAAAGTCACGCCTGACGTACAAGGTCACGCCAGACGTCGATTGTCCGTGCGTCGAAGCGTTGAGCCACAGCGACCCTGCGCCAATGTTGTAGGTATGGCCATTGGGTAATTCCAGGTGGCTATCGGGCTCGCGAAATGCTTGGCCGTCAACGTAGTCTTTATTGCTGATTGCATCGTCAACTTCTGCGAGCACCGGCGTGGCGTAAATCTCACCGTTGCCATCGGCTAACTTGTAGTCGATCACGCGAGAGGCGCATTGCTTGCCATCGTGTCGATACGAACCTTTAAGCGGTTCAAGTAGTTTGTTCAACACGTTCTCTGCGTCACTACCGCTCTCTGCGTCGACCAAAATTTGTAATGTCACGACTTTAGCCATTGTCTTGATCCATGTTTAGAGGTTGATGTTGGTCTATTTCAGGCCGCAGCCATCTCGCGGCGGAGGCTCGAGATGTCACGAGCACGGAGTGCTTTTGACGACTTGAAGTGCGCTCCAGCGCCAGAACGCTGATGCGAGTGTGCGACCAGTGCATTGCGCGGTTTGGCGATGGGCACCAGCAGCGTTGTTTTAGATTTCATGATTGTTTCCTTTGAATTTCTTTTGGCTCATATGCAAGCCAGTTGGTGGGTTGATGTGACGCCATTTCTGCGGTCATCACGTGTTTCATGTCCACAACATCACGAACATGCCAATAGGCGCATGCGCTGAGACGCTGTTGTTCGGCGACTGAAGTCTTTGCCACGATGGCCTGCGGAATCGGGCAACGTGCTCGTGACAGGCACTGAGTAACCGATTCGGCGACCTGAGTGCTCATAGCGTTGATTGCCGCCTGAGAGATTTTCCGACGCACCACGAAAGTACGAACGGCTTCTTTAAGTGTCATGATTGCTTTGCTTTGAAAAAAGAAAAGCATCACCCGCGAAGGAGAGCCCTTCTGGGTTGGGGAAATGCAGCGCTTTGAAGCGACCGCGTGCGCAGGTAAAACCACCGGCGGGGCGTAACCACTAGCGTATCGAATTCGACAGGGTCGGACGGGCGATACGGCTACCAAAAGAGCGTTCTTTTGGTAGCCACCCTCATTCGAGGGGGCAACGTTCAGACGTAGGAGCTGACTCAGACTGAACTTTAAGTGTCCAGTAGTGTCTATACATACATATGTTGAGCACTTTTTCAATCAGCGTAGCGGCGCAGCGTTTGGGCGTGACGGTAAAAACCATGCAGCGATGGGATCGCGATGGTCGCCTTAAGCCTGCTGCGCGCACTAGCACCAACAGGCGCGTCTACAACCAAGCGCAGCTACAAGCTTACTTAGGATTGAAGCAAACGGGCGGCATCAAGGCTACGCGCGTTATTGTTTACTGTCGCGTTTCGAGCGCAGCGCAAAGACCGGATCTACGCAACCAACGAAAGATTCTCGAGGAATTCGTGGTGGCGAGAGGCATCTCAAATGCTGAGTTCATCGAAGAGATCGGTGGTGGTCTTAACTTCAAACGGAAGCACTTCGTCGCGCTGATGGACGCCATTGGCCGCCGCGAAATCGCAACGCTCGTGGTCGCGCATAAAGACCGGCTAACGAGGTTTGGGTTTGATTGGTTTGAGCATTTTGTTGTACTGCATGGCTGCGAGCTTCTGGTCCTTAATCAGGAGCGCGTATCGCCCGAGCAGGAGATGGTGCAAGACCTGATGACCATCGTCCACTGCTTCTCATCGAGACTCTACGGGCTGCGCAACTACCGCAAAAAGCTCGATGAAGCCTTGGCACAGAGCGGCGCTACGATTCAGCGTCGTCATGATCCTCGCCCACAGAATTGCGCTCGACCCAACGCAGGAGCAAGCCAACTACTTCGCCCGCGCGGCGGGCACTCGGCGCATGGTCTACAACTCGGCGCTGGACGAATGGAATCGGCAATATGCCAGCGGTGTTCGTCCCAACGCGATGCGGCTTAAAAAGCAGTTCAACGCGATCAAGTACGCAGAGTTTCCGTGGCTCACCGAGATTCACCGCGACGCACACGCAGCCCCGTTTGACAACCTGAGTTCAGCTTGGAAGCAGTTCTTTGCCGACGTCAAAGCGAAGCTCTCCGCGCACGCCCCAGTCTTTAAAAAGAAAGGCCGCTGTCGCGACGGTTTCTACGTGGCCAACGACAAATTTGAGATCGACGGCAACTCGATTCGACTGCCAAAAATTGGCTGGATACCCCTCAAAGAAGCGCTTCGTTTCGACGGCAAAATCATGGGTGCCAACGTCTCGCGCACCGCCGATCATTGGTTTGTATCGGTGCAGGTGGACGTGGCCGATCAGACCTACAAGCGCCCCCGTACAGCCCACGACACCGTCGGTGTAGACCTCGGCATCACCACCGCCGCTGCTCTCTCCACCGGCGAGAAAATCGTCTCACCGCGACCCCTCAGAAAAGCGCTGCGTCGACTCAAAATCAGGCAGCGCCGTATCGGTCGCAAGGTCGAAGCCGCAAAGATCAAAGCCGGACTTACCCCCGGCGCACGCCTACCCAAAGGCACCCGTCTACCCCAGTCGGCCAACCGACTCAAGTCGGCTCGCAGTGTCGCCCGCCTCTACGAGCGCATTGGCAACATCCGCGCTGATTTCACTCACAAGCTCACCACTCGACTCTGCCGTGAAAACCAAACGGTTGTGATCGAGGATCTCAACGTCAAAGGCATGCTCGAGCACGAAAAGCTTGCTCGTGCCATCAGTGATGTTGGAATCGGCGAGTTCCGCCGCCAGATGATCTACAAGGCCCAGCGCTTCGACACCACACTGATCCTCGCTGATCGATGGTTTCCGAGCACGAAACTCTGTTCATCCTGTGGCGAGAAGAATGAATCGTTGACACTGAAAGATCGCGAGTGGACGTGCCAGAGCTGCGGCACGCATCACGACCGAGACATCAATGCGTCGATCAACCTGAAACGGCTTGCACCGTCACAACTGCACTACCCGTGGCGAGCTTTGCTGGCAACAGCGGCACCGTTGTTGGGGCAACCCAGCACCGGGCGGGAAAGTAACGTCTGTCAGTGATGAATTCGGTCTGTAAGACGGTTCAGGGCAGAAATGAAACCTGCGCACTTTTGCGTAGGTTTTTTATAGCAGGCCGGTGATTTAGACGCGACCCTTGAGTGTGATCTAGCCTAGTCCCGTGGAGGCGATGGAGTTATGTAAGGCGCGAAGTGGGTAAAGCTCGACCCGAAAACCGATACGTCTTCAACGCCATCAATAATCCATCGGTCTGGGCTTCCCCCTTGCCGCCATTCATAGCGCGCCTTGCGGACGTCTCCGCTCATCCGGCTAAATAGCCACACGTCCTGGTCGCCGTCCCTTTAAGAAAAAGCGTTGATGGCGTTCGTTGTGATGGGTGTCCATTCGATTGAAGGAAAGCTCACTGCTCCAGACTGAGCGTGTTCAATCATCCCCGGCTTCGCGACACAGCTCGCGATACTGAATTCCGCGCTTGGTAGGGGGTACGAAAAGTGGCAAGCGTCGGCCAGCGCCAGATTGATCGCGGTCTGCTGGTCGGGTGCATGCAGCCTGATCATCTTGCTATGCATTGCCCGCGACAAGACAATTTCAAACTCAACCATTGCCCGCTCCATCACCTTCAGAGGTAGTGCATTTAAATTCGACTTCGTTCAATCCGCGCGTAGCGTCTTGGTAAGCGGTGACGCAGTCAGAGAATTTCAGGCCTTCCCTGTCACTTAGGTTGTCCTCATCGAAGACGACAACTTCGATTGAATTCAGGTCGCTGGACAAGACGCTTTGCACTACGCCGCCGGACACGACTATCAAAATTTTTGTTTTCAAGTAAATTCCCCTTAATGGGTTGTGAGGACACGCGATCCTAGATCGAATGCGTGTCCGGGTTAAATTAAAGTGCTAGGCGCACGTCGGCTAAATATGTCTGCCGATATGCCCTGGATGTCGCGTTTGCAGCGCCACTCGGATTCGCAGGAGCTTGTCCAGGTCCGATGCGTCAAACGCATCCAGGCTCGCAAAGTAGCCGCAATTGCCACAGGAGGCGGTGCTGTCGCCCGTCCACTCTCGATCGTTGTCAACCTTCGAATCGTCAGTGCCTTCCAGATCGCCGGCGTCGGTTTGCACTAAGCGGCAGCGCCCTGTATAGACGACCTCCAGTTGATGCATGTCGCCACAGCTCGGGCAGATGTAGCCCTGCTTTTTGGCGTTGAGCTCGACCATCTTCAGCGCAGCCGAAGCCGGTACGCCCGCCACGAGCGCACGATAAAACAACCCAAACTCGGGTGCTTTTAAAGGGTCGGCTAGGTAGCGCTTAGCCATGAAGCGAAGCGGGACACCAGGCAACGATCCCAGCTCGTACACAAAGCCTGCGTCGAGACTAATAATGACCGTTTCGACGCCTTCTAAAAGCGAGGCGAAGTCAGCGGCTACGAGGCGTGTCTCCTTACTTTGACTGACCACCAGCGGCGTCAAGTCCATGTCATTTGTCGAGAGCCTGAGCGCCCTCAACCCTAGCGGCACATACCGATTGCGTGCGTGATTTTCCATAGGGGTGTTCCTCATCGCCACGAATAACTTTGTGGCCAATTTTTAAGAAGGTGAGTTGGGGCTTGACGCCTTGATCTTTCAAGGCGACGAGCAGATCCCAGATGTCTGGAGCATCCTGTTGCAGATGCTCCAAGGGAGTTTTTTTGACTAAGTGCGCGTCGTCTGACATGACGTCAAGAAGGCGTCGACGTCGCCCGTTTCAAAGAGGGGTGTTGCGCCAGCGCTACTCACCTTGAACTCAACGATATTGGCGTACTCGGTGGCACGCCCAACATTTTGTGTGAGATCGTCCTTCCAATCTGAGATGCACGCGAAGCCAGTGTTGGCCTTGAATGACGGGACTTTGTCATCGTCGAACAAGTCGTCAAAATTGTTCAATAGTTCGCCGTCGGAACCATACAGGCGAATCAACGCCTCACATGTGTTGACGCTGCGTCCATCATCGCCCCAAACGGCAGTTTGTTCAAACGAAAAGTGGGCGGACTGTATGACGCCGCCAATGACTGACGCCATGCTTGCAGCCAGTTCGGTGCGTGCGAGTCGCACATCGAACGCGTGAATGGCGCGCTTGATTTCGTGTGCCGCAAAAATTTGCGCGCTTTCGGCTGAACTCCGGCGCTTACCGCCGCGCACGACGGTGAGCGAAATCGCATTTATCGCAGCGACCATGCGTGCGACTTGTTGCTTTTTCATGGTGTTTCCAATTTTTCAATTTTGCTTTGATTGCCTTCTGAGAAGACAATCGCCGCCGTGTTGAAGTACGCGCGCAGTGCCCACCACCTAGGCCCAATGTTGAGCATCCGATGTTGATCGCCGCGGCCGTCGTTGTCGGACAAGTGAATCTCGATGCAGCGCTCACACGCCAACATCTCTCTCACCAAATTCGTTTCGTACATTCGGCTGTGATGCCCGACGATGTTCAGATGACTCAGGTCGAGGGCATAGGGAACGCCAGAATCAAAAAGCGAACGGTATTCCGCCCAGCTTGATATGTTCCAGCGATTGCCATCACGCGGCGTAGGGTAATGTCCTTCCACCGCAACAGGGCATCGGAATAAATCAGAGGCGCTGCGTGCTGCGTTGAGTACATCCGCGAAGCTGCCCGACGCGCAGCTACCCGCGTGTGCCGAGTATCCGTCGGCCTTGAGCGAGCGACTGATCGTGGCAAGTTCAGCAAAGTAGTCAGTGTGCTCAGAAAATGCGGACAGATCCGCATTCAGACGATGCCTATCAAGGACACGCACGTTGGCATGTAAGCGAAACTGCGAAGCGGGGAACCGATGCGCAATCTCTTCCGCCAGTTCGCGTGTCAGTTGTTCGCGACAGGTCTGCGGCACCAACTGGCAGTGGGCTGTGGACAGCACGCCCAACGCAGGTTCGCTGACAGCTTGGTTCAGTCCGCGTTGAAGAGCGTCTTCATACCGCGCGCCTGGAAAGGCGGCGAGCGAGACGTTAGCGTTCATTGGCGGTGATGATCGGCTCGGGTGCGGAGCCCGACCCGGCATACGACGCTGAAACTGACTCGACGCCGCTGTTTTTCATCGCCACGGCGAGGCGGCGTACGTTTTCTGCGCGGGCGGTAGTTGCCGTCCACGTCAATTGTGTTGTGATTGATTTATCGGTCATGCTTTTTGGATAAAAGATGACGGCTCCCCGGACGAGGAGAACCCGTCGGGTTAAAGATGCAACCTAAGGCGGCTGCTTGTACGAGTAAGCGACTCGCGGCGTTGAAATCATTGGTGTGACGCCCAGACCGGGGGAGTATCTTGAGCGTCACGCCAATGATGTCTACTTACGGCGCGCACCGTGCGCGCGGCGAGATGATTTCTGCAACGCGAAAGGAGGAGGATCGCGCTGCAGAAATCACCCCGAGGGGTGACCAAGTCAGAAGACTTATGTTGTCGGAAAAGCCATCCTTCGTTTTAACGAAAGTGGCTTTTTATTGATCGTTTTTCGACGTCTCTCACTTGTGAGTCACTGTGAAAGTTTGTTCGACGAAATGTATTGCGCCGTGTAATCGCTGATGTGAGCATCAGTCCAAACAAAGGACTCATCCAGTCCAAAGTAGGTCTGCACCACGTCCCAATCAGGTTTCGCAAAAGTGTCACCGTGGCGATCTGCGGCAGGCTCGCGAGGCGCGACAATCTGGCAACGCGCTTCAAATGCAAGGACGGCATTGGCGGTGCGACGATCTAGACCGCAGTGACGCGTCAATCGGCTGGGGTCAATGGTCTCGTTCTTGAGCGCGTCAGTCACGCAGCTTTCGTAGTCGACAAACGGGCCGTTCTCAGAGTCTTGGGCCTCGGTGTCTCGCCAGAAAAAAGCATCGCGCCCTTCGTCGGGACCGTCAATGACAATGCAAGCACGCCACTTCGCACCGGGCTCCAGTCCTTCTTTTAATACGGCTTCCCACGCTTCGACAGAAATGTAGGTGGCGTCGAAGGGAGCGTGGCCAGGGCCAAACGTCCGATGTGCTTCGAGACGTTTCAACATCTCGTCAGCCTGTGATCGCAACGTCGCGTCCTTTTCAGGAATGAGTGCAAGCATCTGTTCCACCATGTCCGCGAGTTGCGGCGCAGCTACAAGCAAAGGGCGAACGGTATCCCATTCGTTTTCCCGCTCAGGCAACGCAGGGTCGCGGTCAGATTCAGGTTGGTCTGTGTCGCTGGTGCGCCAATCCTCTAGAAATTGATCGGCGATTCCAACGATAAGATCAACGTCTTCAGACGTAATTTTCTTCATAGTTACCTTCTCTTTGTGGTTCGGGCGTCGGCACCTTGAAGATGCGACGCTCAGGCGGTTGGTGGTCGGTGGTTAGCCTTCCGCGATTGGTCGGTGTTCTTCAGCCGTCACAGGTGGACGTCTGGAGAAATCTTCAAATATCAAATCTGTGATTGCAGCCAAATGCGCTGGTGACACAACGGGCTCCAGCCACTTAACCATTTCGTCGCAGGCAAAGCGCTTTTGCGCGTACTGCTGGTCTGTACCGGTTTCGCCCAAAAATATTGGCAGCGATGCTTCATCTGGATCACCGGTATCGGGATCAAGCTGAATCAAGTAGTTCCCGCCATCCACGATGGGATTGAGGGCAAATTTGAGCAGCTCAACAAACTCGTTCTCAACACCACCGTAACAGCGGTAGTTCAGAACAACGTGCAGTTCCGCGCCGTCAAGTTCGACGGAGCATTTGGAACCTGCCGCTCGAGTGATGAACTCCGAAAAAGCTTGTTCGACCTGTGCCACCGTAACCTCGCCCTTTAGGGTCACCGTACCGACGATTGAGCATTCGTGTTTTGACAAAGTAAGTCCCTTTTGTTGCTACTAGCCCGTCGCTCGCGCGAGGCTGTAGCGAGAAGTTTGCAGCGCGTTTTGCAACGGCTGTTCGGGCTTAAGCAGGCATTCCGCGATGCGTTTACCCAGTGCAAAGACGGGCTTGAATAGCACCGACTGTCCGAGAATTTGGTGCGCCGCCGTTTCTGACAACTCATGAACTAGCGATGGCGGGAAACCCTTGATCGCGGCATGCTCTTGCGCCGTGAACTTACGCAACAAAGCGTCGTCGGTGGGATGCTTCAAGAGCGGATCTGTAGATCCGCCCTTGTGATATCCCTTTCGTAATGTCGGCACGCTGCTATCGCACGGCCTAATACTTTGCATCATGAATCCATTGCCCTTCGCAAGGTCACGTACTTCTTTGGTTTTTAGATAAGAAAACGCTGTCCAACGCGGATCATCCGAGTGGATCGTTTGGTCGATGACGTCAGCAACGCTCGGTAGTGACACTAGAGCAGGATGGAGCTGTGAAATGTCTACGGTTATCCCGCGCGTGGCGGCGACCATGAACCAGCGATGCCGGTCTTCCAAGACGCCGAAATCCTTGCCGTGAAGCTCTGTTTCGTGAACGACATAGCCCATGTCTCGCAGCGTGTGACGCATCATCCAGGCCGAGCCCGTGTTCTGATACCCAGGTACGTTTTCGGCAATGACGATTGCGGGCTGAAGCTTCTGCAAAAGCATCAGCGCGGCGGCGGCCAAGTGCCCCACTTCCGGGTGTTCCTCCATGACTGCAAGACCGCGCTTTGCCTTACCTGCGCTTGACGCACCGGAACAAGGAAGGCTCAGCTCGACAATCTCAACGCGAGGCAGCCGTGACATCAACCACACGTCCTGAACAAGCTCCTGGATCGGTGCGACCAATGCCAAGGCATCGACCGGTACAGCGCAATTTCGCTCAGTTGCAATCTCGACGAATTCTTCATCGATTTCGTTGACGATAGCGGGCGCCGTGTTGAGGCCACCGGCCCGGTAACCCGCCTCAAGCGCGTTAGCCATGAGTCCAGCGCCTGAACAAATGGAGGCAGTAGTGAGTGGTGTGCCGAGAGCCAGCTTTTCGTTGAGACGTTCCAATCGTTCCTGCTCGGCCAATCGCGACGCAAGGGGCAGGAATCGAACTGTGTTGTTTGTGACAACCATACGCACTGCGTCGTGCCCGTCGAATACTGATAATGATTTCTTGTTGTTCAGGTCAATTACAGCGCGTTCGCGCGAGCCCACCTTTCGGCGTGAGACCGTGTTTGTCCCGAGCGAATCGACTCGGAGTGAGACGCGGTGGTTTTCTGTGTCGACTTCAACGGTGAAACTCACGCCGGGTGCGAACCCGGCAGAATTCAACCGCAGGCCTTCCACGAAAATGCGCGGTGATCCTCGATGCACTGCGACCTTATGTACGCTGTACTGTCTCACTTGATGAGTCCTCGTTGGCGAGCGTAGTCGACTGCCAGAGGCTGCCAGTCTGAGGTTTGAGGGCGCGGGCAGCGAGGTGCCTTCAGGAAGCCGTCTTTGATCGCCTCATCAACGGCATCGTCCCAAAGGCAAAAAATCTCCCTGCCCTTTAGCGTTTCTAGTCTGATGTTTTTACGATCACGCTCAAACCATGTGTGGCACACGTATTCGTGATCAGCTGTTGGTTTGAACGGGGTGCCGAAGCTTACTGGGCTCATTCTTTGGCGCCCTGTGACGAGAGCAGGACTGGGCATGCGGGAGGCGTTTTCGCGGCGCGGCGCGCAGCCAGTTCGCGCATGATTCTTGTGCGCACGAAAAAAATGTTTGATGACATGTTGAGAGCCTTTTTCAAATTGTGTGAGTCGTGCGGCGGATGCCAGCATGCCTAAATTTGTTGCGATCATTGCGCCGAATGGCACTGGTCGTCGGATTACAGAACGGACGCCAAGGATTGATGATCCCTGCGCGTCGATTGATGCGTTCATTAAGGGGGCCGTAAGCAATGCCTGCGAGCCACACCAAACGCACGTGTGTGTTGTTGATCATCTCGCGCCCGCGAAACTCCCATTTTTTGGGAGCACGGGCGAGGTAGTCGCGAATTTCATTCGTGTGGAGATCACTCATGACGCGGCATCGTTGCGAATGAGCGCTGAGAATTCCCTTACTTGGCATAACGCACCGTTGTAGCGATCAACGTAGGCATCTTCACAGCTGACAATGCATGCCGCGAAGGTATGATTTTGAGCTGACCATCTTCGCCCGTTCTGTTAGGTCCAGTTCACTGTAATCGCGATTACCGAGTGCTGACGCCCATGAAGCAGGCAACACCGCAGCTTCGATAGAAAGGTTCAATTTTTTCTTTCCCGCGCAAACGCGCAAAAAAAGCAGCGTCCCACAGGGAGACGCCGCTGTGGGTTGTCAAATGCGAGGCAAGAGCCGCGCACGTCAAGCGTGAGCGCTTGTGCTCGTCTGTCGCGACGTTAGGACATGCCTATCGCCGTTTGAGCACTATTGACCATCGAGTGTTTCCTCCCCGTAATTCCTTTGTGCACGCTCTAGCGCGGCATCGAAATCAAAGTTGTTGCGGTCAGCCCAATGCATCAAGTTGCAGAGCAGATCACCGAGCGAGTTTTCCTCGTCGCACCCGCCGAAGCGGACAAACGTTTTGATAGCGTTGTCAGCAAAGCGAGCGCGCTCGTCGTTCATCTTCTCGGGATCAGGCGGCACCGCTGTTGGGGCGTCACCAACGCCCCAATCTGCAGGCATGACGCTCGTAGTGTCTTGAAGCGCTTTCACAAGCAGCTCAGGCGTTTTTTTGTCGTCTTCGAATGGCCAGGTGAACTTGAAATCAGCGGTCTGGATCAACGGCACAAAAGCACATACGGTGAGAGCACCATCGAAGAAATCCTCGCCGTCGGCAAGAAACACCTCGACCTCTGGCCATCTCGCTTGCAAGGCGCTCGCGAACATCATCCACGTTCGAACATGCGCGTTGTAGGTGGCGGCATCGCATGCGTAATCAACTGTTTTGGAGCGGTGCTCGATGTTTGCCCGAAGGGTTGGGTCGGTCACGGCCTTGCCCTCAAATAAGCCAGTTTCGTATTCGAACTGGATGCCAACTTTGCCGCGGCGCTCTGCGACGTATCCCATTTCATCGCGCAAGAAGTTGCGAGGATCGCCTGGGGCACTCTCGTCAACGCTATAGCATTGCGCTAGGTTGGATTCAACGTAGCTCACGATCCAACTACCAAAGCGATCCGAAAGGTAGCTCGTGCGTGAAAGTCGGTCCGTTCGTTCAAACAAAACTGTTTCGCTCTGTTCAGCTTTAGGCAGCGGCTCAACCGTTACGATCAGCCAACTATCTCCATCGTCGATCACAGCATCGCCGACATTTGCCAGTGCAGCGTCGTCTGCGACGTAAGGGCCGAACGCGCCAAACACATGCCCCTCCATCGCCCTCCCGTCCGTGACGAGGAGAACCACACGACTACCGAAGTCGTCTGCAAAGGGTAGCCCTGGTGGGGCGTCAAGCAAATTTTCTGTTTTGCGCAAAATCGCACGGATTGCGCCTTCGCCTCTTACGGCAATGATCGACGCATGCGACGAGCACACTCGAGCGTTGACGGGGCAACTACCCCAGCCGTCACTCCATCCGTCAAAGACAATCGCGTCCCGCTCTTCATAGTCGACCTCGTAGGCGACACCGTCGTGGGGCTTTTCTGTCACCAGATAGCCCATGCGATCAACAAGTCGTTTTCCTTCCACGATGAACAAGCCGTTATCAGTATCTACCAACGTCCAGCAGTGGCTTCCCAGCGTTTCTGCGGGGAGTGGGCGCGATTCGTCGAACAAGAGCGCGTCGCATTCGAAATCCGCACCGTTGCGGAAATAGTCGTTCCACTCGTCGAAGCTAATAAGGCCCGACTTCGGTTGTGTTTTTATGTTTTCCAATGGAGCTTTCCAGCGAGCCGCGAATGCGACAACGCTTGTTATTGCGCGGGCGATTGCCCGTTGATTTGGACGCAGTCGTGACACTTCCAGAGTGTCGTGATAGGGCGTCGAGTTTGCCCGCACGAAATGCAGGTTCGAAGACTTGCGTCTTCGTTTATGTCGTAGCCCTGCTCTTTGAGCGAAGGCTGTTTCGCGAAGCGGCCGACGACGCGACGAACTTCGCGACCGTTGCTGTACTTACTCATGGCTGAGCGGCATCAAAAGCTGCGGAAGCAGCCCAGCCGACGCCAGCGTGCAATGATTTCTGTGGCTAATGACGTGCAGGAGTCATCACTTCGCGCGTTACCAGGTTCATTTGATGTCAAATTTTTCTCCAAGTTGGAGACTGAGCACGCCGCGACGGGCATGACCCGTCCGGGTGATCTAGTGATAACGCCCGAAGGCGTGTTTTATTGGTGTCCCAACAGCGGGACAAGCCACGCGGGAGGATTCGAGATTGTTGCTATCAGAGGCTTGCCGAGGGTCTTCGACGCGACCAATATCGCGCCGCCAAGCGCGTCACTGTTGTCAAATATCTCGCTGGTGTCCATCAGTGGCAACACCTGCGGCAGCGATTGACGCATCACCTTTTCATAGCGCGAGCGAATTTTGTCCGCCGGTACGTCATGCCCGCCCAACGCAACACGATTGAGAACTCGCGCTACGTTGATCTCTGGGTCAGACGTCGTTAGAAAAAAAAGCGGAGATCGAACCCGGCTTCTTTCGCCTCAACAGAAAAATTTGTCCACCGCTCTGCATCAGACAGCACCGTCTCAACGGTCATCGGTATGGCCTGCTGGATGAGTTGATCGCGCATCGAATCGGCCGCTTTTGCGCCGAACATTTCAATAGGCCATTTGACGTCAGCAATGGATCCACGAAGCTTCGCGCGATGCACGATTCGATCAGCGTTGACGACCACGCCAAGAGCAATTTTTTGCTCAGCGGCGTATTCGATCAGTGTGGATTTTCCGGAACCTTTTGGCCCGGCGAAGATATTGAGGAAAGGCTTAGGCGGCTTGGCGTTCAAGACGCTTTCCCGTCGTCCGCAAGAACACTTCGGCGGTCAGCGTCGTAAGCTTTCCGTCGACCATACCAGTGATCGGCAATCCGTGCGCGGCAGCTTCTATCGCAGCGCTGCGCGTGGCTGCATTGGCGATCTTTGCGATTGCGCTCATCGAAGATTTGGCCGTGGTTTTTGTCGCTTTCATGCGATGTATTGTGCGCTGAACCTTTGAACTTGTCAAAACGAGAGGGCTCATTGAAGTCCTTAGTATGAGACGGTTCGCGCCCCGATAACGAGATGCTCCCGTCCGGGCTAGATTTACGTTCTGTTGGGAAACGCGTGTACAGGTTGAACCACCTGCGAGGTCGAAAATGGAATCCTATCAATAAGATTTGAAACCCTGCTCCAAATGAGCTACCAAAAGTACGTACTTTTGGTAGCCCCCCTCTATTGAGGGAAGCATCGAGACGACGGTCGTCGCCGCGCTCGGTATGCTTACCAGTCGTAGGTAGGCAAATGTTCGATCACGTCGCCACTAGAGTCGAGGCGTACCCAGTCGGACTTATTGTCGCGAGCCCAAGCCCAAACAGCAGCCAGATCGGACGGAGGTTCTTGACCCTCCGGCCATGACTCTGACAGCTCATCCGACGGCACTGAAACGAAAAAGCCGTCTTCGTATTTCGCGCTGGTCATCCAGAACAGCGTGTCGCCTTTTTCTATCAGCAGGTTGTTGGTTTCTTCGGTGATGTGTCCGATCGAGATGACCGGCGCTGTTAAAACCCACGGCTCGGAGAAAGGCTGCGGATTACCACGTATCTTTTGCAAGTTTGCACTGCGCGCTGCAGCAAGCAGCGCGTCGATGCCGATGGGCTCGGCGGCCAAATGGCCATGCTTTTGCAGCAGTGCACTCAGCAGTGTTGCAAGTTCAACGCCGTGGGCGGTGACACCGGTTAGGTTCATTTTTGCTTCCTTGATTGGTATGTTGATCAGCGGGAGACGATCGGGTCAAGACGCGAGTGATAGAAGCCTTGTTGCCTTGAGACTTGTAATGATGTGTTTCAAGGTAACTTTGGACACCCGGCGCTTAGCGCCATATTCAAGCGCAAGATCTCTCGATGTTTTGAGGGCAGCCCTCACGTCTAAGTGATCGCTGTGCCATTCGGCAAGATGATCGTTGTGACGGGTGTAGACGGACCAAAGTTTTGGTGTCTCGCCTTCTTTTGCGTTGCGAATCTCGCCTAAGTCGTCAAACATCGCGCAGATCTCCACGCGGGTTACGCGATCGCTTGGCTGCCCTCGATCTGGCAAAAGCGAAGCCTTATCAACATCTTGAGAAACTACGACCCCGAGAGGCGGTTTCGCAGTGTTTCTTTCCGAGAGGGGCTGCTGATCGTTGACGACCGGCATGTAGTTCTTCCGGAAGTTCTCGTCGGTGAAGACTTCGCATCGGCCATTGCCGTATTCGACAATCCAATTGCCGGGCTCAACTGGTGTGTACGCATAGTTTTCGTCGGTGATGACGTTTGTAGGAAACCAGTCGCCGAGGTTCAGATTGGGTTTGCCTGGCTCGGTGATGTACACCCAGACGCCACCGTTGTTGCGCCTCCAGGCTTGCTTCACCCATCGGTGATCGCCCGGTTGGTGCCACTGAATTGCTTCGATCACCGTAGGTTTGTGAACGAATTTCATGGCTTAGGAACTGGCGTGAGTAACAATTCACCGGTTAGAGAACGACAGTAGCGGAAATCAAATCCCGATTTTTCTTCACTCGCACTTGCGTAACAGTTGCCACGTTCCCAGTAGTCGGGATCACCGACAAAGTCTGAACCATCGGTACGCGTGTACATTGCGTTCACGAGATCGTTGATTTCGTCGTCAGTTGCGTCGACAGGCACGCTAACCGACGCCGAATACTGGACTCGTGTCATTGCCACCAGTTCGACAGTGACCACGCGAGTGGTTGCTTGGCTCATGGTAATTGCTTTCATGTTGGCCCCGTAGATTCGCCGTAAGCACCCTGCGGCAGCTTCCAGTCTTGAACGAGGATGGGGATGTCGAATTGGGAAGATCGCGCCACAGCAACCCATTCGGGTCCCATAGCGTAGGTCTCAGTTTGAGCGTTCGCTAAAGCGCGGATCGTCGTGTTGCGCTTGATGGTGACGCCAAATTCGCGCTCGAAGTTGGACACGCGCGCGAACTGCTCAGGAAGCACCACCAGTGCGCTGGAAAATTGCTTTGCAGAGCCGAAAATGCAGAGCGCGCAAGACGTCCGTCCCCAGCCGAGGTGGTAGGCGGGGTGTGGATTTACGGCCCATTTTTCAATGAGTATCCATATCTTTTTTTCGGTCCACTGATGAACAGGCCGCCGGTGGTCAATGTAGCGTGGCGAGAGTTTTCCGGCACGGTTATCGGTACGATGAGGCTCAAACGTCTTGTACTTGGCGCGCTCGCTAGATTCTTCCGCGCGCTCGCCGGTGACCACCAAAGTCTTCCCCGTTTGGAAACGGGGCTCATTGGTTAGGACCCGGCAGCCGACATCGATTTTTAGGTAGCTTGAGCACCAGCGAACCGATAAATCGGCGCTCACCTGCGGAAAGCGGCGACGGACGCCGAGTGGCCCTTCGCCGCCTTTCTGCCTAAGTGCACCGTCAGCAGCATCCCAGCGTATGGGCGCAGTGGGCGTGCCGTTGCGGTTCATCTCGCGCTCAAAGCCGCCCTCCTTCCAAGAAAAGAAAATGGGCACGCCGAACGCGGCCGCGAATTTGCGGCAGTAGTCTTCTGTCAACGGCCAATCCATCAACGGTTCGCTTTCGCGTCCGTCGACCAAATGGTGATGTAGCTCGATTTTGTTGCGCGGCACGCCCATATCCAGCAGGAGCAGGAAGCACGCGACTGAGTCTTTGCCGCCGCTGAAGAACACAACCACTCGCTCTTATTCGGTCACGGCGGGTTCGGGCGGGACGAAGCGCTCGCCGCACTGGTTTATCTCTTCAAAGAGCGACCCCTGTGCAACATCCATTAGCTCACCATCCGCGCCGCCGCGAGCAGGCAATTGGCGCGCCAGATCGCCTCAATGGGGATTAACGGCATGGTTTTCCATTCGCCATTGCTCCAGGTGCAGACCTCGGTGTCATCCATGGCGGAAACATCGAGTTGCGTTGGTACAGACGCGGTGTTGAAGACAAAAAATTCATCACCCTCGGTCCAACGAAGCTGATCGTAGACGTGTTTCGCAAGAGCCGCCGATTGTCCGTTCGCGAGATTGAATGAGGCGACAGTGTCGAGTTTTCCGTCATCACGGATTTGAGTGATAAGGAGATAGCCGAAAGCAGCAGGTTTCATAGGGAGGACTCCAAAATAAAGGAAACCACCCCGGCACGGGATGAGGTTCCCGTGAGGAAAATACGCCGCCCGGAATGTGGACGGTCGCGTGCTCGGTTGTGAAAACCGAAAAACTAAAGGTCTAGCTTAGACGAAGCTAGCCTCCGCTATCACAGTGAAGTGAGGCGATATTGACGGTGATTTGATGAGCGACAACGATCAACTAGGATCGTGCAAGCTTTGCGAGCTAGCGCCTGACGTTTTCGTTGGCGGACAACCGGCGGAGAATTTTGGCAGGAAGCTCTTTGCCGGCGACGTTGAATGCCATGGCAATTTCGCCGAGTGCGCTCTGCCGACTGGTCGCGGGAATGTCGATCACGTTGTCAAAGTATTTCTCGACGTCCATCAGTGGCGAATATTTTTCATCGATGATGCTCACAATCATGTCGACCTGAAGGACTCGTGACCGCACCAACTTGAATCCGTCGACGTCAAGCGGTATGTCCAGCGTTGACAATGACTCTATTCTGCGAATAAGCCCGACCCCGAGCGACGACAGATCGCGCTGTACGAGCCGCATTTCAACAATCCAGTCTTTACTGCCGTCCAGTCCCAAATCTAGGCTCGACTTCACATAGAGTGCGAACATCGCCTCCTGAACCTGTTTGCAAACTCGCGAAACTACATCGCATTGAAGCAAAATGGCGCGTTCGCCGCCTTCGATCCTCAAGATACCGTAAAGTCGTTGCGAAATCCGAACGATCTCGCCAATGTTGGCGTCTGAGGCAGGCCATTGAGCGATCATATCGCCAAATGTAGCTAACAATGATTCAAAGTCTTCACACGCGAAATGCGTCACACTCGCCTCGAGCGCGCCCAAACATTCGCTAACTTGTCGTAACGATGTGTCCACTAAAAGGACGCCTGTGTCGGTGCTCGTTGAGCATTCGATTCACGCTCGGGGTCTCGACTAAATTCATTGACTGTGGCGTAAAGTGACGCCAAAGTCCATCGGGGGAATCGTTCCTTCAACCTTCTGAAGCGTTCAACGTGAGCCAAGGTGCTTGTCTCGGCCCAAGCTTGGTGGATCTGTTCCCGCTCAAATACGCCGGGCATCGAGGGCCGTCCGCGCGGGGCTGTAATCTGTCCAAGCAAATCTCGGGCTCGGTCAATACGAGAATCGGTCACGCCAAGAATGTCGGAGATCATTCCGCGCGTTGCACCGTTATTCAACAAGAAATTCAGGTTGTCCGCTTTTTGAGAGTCGGCTGAGGCGGAATAAATCGCCTTCGCGAATTTGTCGCGATCAAAACGAACGCTGAAGCAATCTCGAGCGTGGTGCGCCACTTTTCTCAAATCCGAGGGACTTAAAGAACGCATCTTCAGCAGACCTTGCGCTAAACCAGGGGCATCAAATGCGAACGTGCCGTCATTTCCAACATTGCGAATTATCCACTCGAGAGCGAGCATCGTCATCAACTCGTCGGGCATGTTCACGGTGATAAATTGATTTTGAGCGCTCATTGTGATGCCTCGACGTTACCTAAGCTTTGATCCATGGACAAATCATGATCCTTTTTAAAGTACCTACTACGCCTCAACCGCTCAACAAAGGTTGCAAATTGCGCAGTAATCTCAGTCGAATACCACCGTCCAGAGGCGTACATTGCTCGGGCGATGAAGCTCCGATGGGCTTCTTCTGAAAATCCTGCGGCGGACAGTTGAAAGAAATAGTGTTCGCAAATCGAAACGATTTGGGCTTCCCGGCAAATGCTGTCAGATCGCATACCTTGCAGACCACTACCGTCAACACGCTCGTAGCGTTGTTGAGCAGTTTTAAATTCCAGCGAATCCTCGTCGAACCCACATTGGCTCAGCAATTTCATTGTGCTCGTTACTTCAAAGCTCGTTATCGCGGCTGAAGCGGCCGATGATGGTTCAAAAACCAAAGACGTATTGGTGAACTTACCCAAGTCGCGAAGCATCGCTGCGCGCTCAATTTGCTTACACCAAGGTGTGCCAAAACCCATATGTTCGGCGAGGCGGCTGCTCAACCCCGCGATCTCCTTACGCTGGCAATGGCTTGCTTCGCTTTCACTGCCATCAAGGATGCGTATTAACTGCTCTGCGACGACAGACCGTGGCCGCTCAGACTGATCACTCGCGAGGTTATGCAACACAGGTGCCAAAAGCTCGTTGATGGACAAGGAGTCGCGAACAACATTAGCGCGGTGCGCTATGACTTCATCGGACAAAAGGCCAAGTGTCTCCATCAGCCCAGCAGAGTCGTTGGCCGCTTCTTGCAGGCTGATTTTGAGAATCAGTGCGTCACGTTTACTTGCCAGAGCAGCGCTACCAGTCAGTATTGAGTCGATCAGCTCGGTGGCTCTTTGCCATTTAAATTGGTGAATCGAAATTGCAGCTTCTGCAAGTTTGAGCTGGATGGTTGCGCGCGGGCTGGCGGGGCTCGCAGGAAGCGCCTCGCTGAGCACCAATTCCGCACGGCTTAAATCTTTTGCAAATAAAAGGCCGCGTATCAGCATGTGACGGGCGATTGCATCATGGAGCAAATTTACTGCAACCCCTTCTGCACCGTTCAGTGAGATTGCCTCGTACCCAGATTCGATGGCAATGGAACCCGCGCGCATCGCAACAGCAGCCGATGCCCGATTCAATAGATACATACAGCGGATTGCCGACAGCGGTCCAACAGCATTGGGGGGAAGTCTCAGGGGATCAGTCAGATTCAATACGCGCTGATACTCGCCGCGGAGAAAGTAAGTCGAAATGGAATTGCTTTGGGTGCAAAAATAACCCACTTCGTCGCCAATTTCGAGCGCAATTTTTTTAGCCTCATCCAATGAAACAAGGGCTTCCGACCATCGCCCGGTGTCATTGAGCAGCACCCCGCAGGTCATCAGAAGACGGCGTCTATTGGTCTGGGAGCAGGATGAATCGAGATTTTCCAACGCCGAAATAACGTGGGGAAGCGCAATCCCCGGCTGCCCTGCGTCGTAAGCGCGTTGAGCGAAAGCCAGTGTCTTGGCTACAGTGACGTCGGTTACTGGTTCGATACCTGGCCCCTTCGAATTTCAGTATTAGGGCAAATGACGACTTATATCGCTTTTATGGCATTGTCATACATGAATTATAGTGGCAGACTCTAAATTTTAGACAACTCACCAGTCTTTATTTATGGACTCAGCTATGACCCCAACCCTTGCGCCAGCCTCATTAGACGTAGTGATGGCTCAACTTAAATCACATGAACTGCGGTTGCTGCTCGACCACGAAATCGTACTAGTGGGCGGCGGCGAAAACGTCGCTGGCTTCTTCTAGCGTCCTACTTCCCTCCACCCCATCCAACTTCTAGGATCAACATCATGAACACAACTTCCATCGACAACACCGTTGCAACTGAAATTACCGACACAGCTGCCATTGATCTTCGGCTTTTAGCTGAGTTCGAAGTCGCGCAAGTGGGCGGCGGCGAAAACGTTGCTGGCTTTTTCTAGACTCCCTCGCCCCCCTTCTGTCAAGTTACCCAAGGATTCCCAACATGAGCACAACTTTCATTCAAGACAACATCGCCACTGAAACCACCGATGCTACGGCTGTCGCGCTTCGGCTACTTGCCGAGTTTGAAGTCGCGCAGGTAGGCGGCGGGGAAAACGTCGCTGGCTTCTTCTGAGGTTTAAAGCGGGCACTTGTTCGACTTCGGTATGGCGTACCGCAAAAACAAGCGGGAAGAACGTTCAAAAAAACGGCTATTCAGCCGAATGATCGACGTATAGCGCAATTTCTCGAGTTTAATTTTTTGAATGATGTTCGAAGCGAGAATGCGCACCGAACTGCCACTTTCGCCTGCTTTTCATCACGCTTAGCCGCATGGTGAAAACGCTAGATAACGACGAGCACCTCCAAGACCGAGCGTAAGCGAGCCCTGCCCTCTCGGTCAGCAGCCCGATACGCCGCGCGTGCCTTCGCGACGAATGCCTCCTCACCCGGCGCAGGACGCGCTGCCGACCTCGACGTGTGCGCGCTTAACCATCCACCCGCTTTCTTGCCGCGCTTCTCGATCTGAAGTGCGATCGCGTCACTGATGTTGCGCGATGATTTGAGTTGACTCAGCAGCGACTTGCTCATCTGCAACTGCTCGGCGAATGCCTTCTCCGTGCCGTTAGTAGGTTCCCCCGCCGCGATACGCGCTTGAGAAAATTCGCGCAGTAACAACAGCAAATTTTCGCGACGAATTGCGTGCAGGTCTGTGTTGTTATTTTGCATTGATGTTGAAAATAGTGATCAACTTGATTTGACAATTCGTAAACAGTGTTTACAATTTTAACTGTCGCTTGAATCTTTGTTGATTTAGTGGGTCGTAACAGCAATATCGTCTGTGCGACCAAACGACACCCTATTTGGCACCCCTCAGGAAACCACTTTTCGATCATGTTCAGAGCATCCATACATCAGACGACAGCAAGGGCCTTACGGCCAATGCCTGTGCTCGCCTGTGCGATGCCAATGAATTCCTGGTCGAAACCATCCCTGTTGGGCGGACAACCTCAGCACAGTTTTATTGCGTCCTCAATCCCATTGGATCGCGGCTATGAGCCCCCGCCCCTGCATTCGAGAATTTCGGATAGCGTCGTGTAAATCACGGCACTCCCCCAAAAGCCCGGATGCTCCGAAAGGACTCCGGGCTTTTTGTTTTTTGGTGCGCAACGCTGTGTCGCTGCCGATCGCAAGATCGAGTGCGATCAGCGTATCTGGTGCGGTGCTGCATCGTCTCTCATAGCGGAGCCGGTGTGTCGGCGGTACAGCGTTGTGCATCGAAGCAAAACACTCTTTAACAATCAGCAATCGCAAAACCGTCCCCGCGTAGAAATACGTGGGGACACACGCGGACATAGCTCAATAGGCAGAGCGCGACGCTTCCAACGTCGAGGTTGCAGGTTCGATGCCTGTTGTCCGCTCCATACCGCAGTGCCTTCATGATGAGAGGACACTGCGGGATGGAAGTTATTCGGTGTGTAGGCTAGCCCGGTCGAAGTCGTCTGCTTTGGGAGCAGAAAACCGCAGGTTCAAATCCTGCCACACCGACCAAATGGGCATCAGACGAGATGGGCGACGAATGTCTACCCGGATCGTGTGATGCGCGAAGGTGATCACGGAAAGTACGGCAAATGCGGAACGTGATTGCATCGCTGCCCACGGCTGGTAGCCAACGGTAGAGGCTCAGCGACAGCACGCGATTGTCGCGGGGAGCCACCCTTTACGGAAAATTGGCAGAGTGGCTTATTGCACCTGATTTGAAATCAGTGATGTCCTGTGAACCAGGGCGCGAGGGTTCGAATCCTTCATTTACCGCCAGTGTTTTTTGGAAGATTGCCAGAGTGGACTATTGGCACGGTTTGCTAAACCGATGGTCGCGGCAATGCGGCACGAGCGTTCGAATCGCTCATTTTCCGCCACTATTTTTTTGGAGAGATGCCGGAGCGGTTAAACGGCGCACGTTGGAAACGTGATGGCCGCAGCAATGCGGCACCGGAGTTCGAATCTCCGTCTCTCCGCCAATTTCACGGAAGCGTGCCAGAGCACGGTTCAATGACGCTGCCTCGAAAGCAGATGGTCGTGGCAACACGGCACAAAGGTTCGAATCCTTTCGCTTCCGCCACAGTCTGCGGGATATATCAGTTGGCAGATAGTCGAGCTCATAATCCGAAGGTCGTCCGTTCAAGTCGGACTCCCGCAACCAGAAAACAGCACGCGGTTAGCGCGTGCCGCAGGCCACAGCGTCGGGTTCATCCGGGATGGTCGTCGCCATGACGTTAACTGGCATCGCCGCTAAAGCTAACCCGGTGGAAGCGCCTGTTTGAAGAGCAGGAGGGCAAGGCTCGACACCTTGTGGCGGCGCCATTGCTTTACTTTTTTGTTCCGTTCGATTTTCGGTGGGATTACCAGACTTTCAATCTGGCCAGACGGGTTCGACTCCCGTACGGAACGCCATGTTTGGGGTCTTTAGCTCATTTGGGAGAGCGCCTGTTTTGCACGCAGGAGGCGGCGAATTCGAATCTCGCAAGATCCACCATTTTCGGGTGCCTTAATCCAGTCTTCGGGAGAGCGTGCAAGATCGCGGTGGGTTGAACTCCCGCAGGTCCCAAATTCACTCAAGAGGGGAGTAGCTCAGTTGGTAGAGCATCGGATTTTGATTCCGACGGTCGCAGGTTCGAACCCTGCCTCCCCCGCCACTCCATCACCTCAATGGCGCATTAGCTCAGCGGCAGAGCACCGGATTGTCTATCCGGCCGTCGGCGGTTCGATCCCGCCATGCGTCGCCAACCATCACTGCATCGCTGGCGCAATCGGCAGACGCGCTGTTTTCAAAAAGCAGATTTCTCTCGGTTCGAATCCGAGGCGATGCACCACACAAAATAGTCAAAGCCCCAATGGTGGAATCGGTAGACACCGCCGCCTTAAAAACGGTCGCTATTGCGCGTTCGAATCGCGCTTGGGGCACCACGCAATTCACAACAGTTTCGCCCTCCTGGTGGAACGGCAGACACACCTGTCTTAGGAACAGGCGCACAAGCATTCCGAGTTCGAATCTCGGGGAGGGCACCACTACCGCTTCAGCGCAGTGTAGAAATTCTCGTGAGGACCCAGCGCTAGCAGCACAACCGTCTTCGGTTTGAGTTTACTGGGCACGAGCTCATACGCAAGCAAGGTTTCTTGCTTGTTGAGTTTGAATTTGTGAACGAACACACCCAGCAAGTCGCCTTCTTTCTCCTCGCCGATCGCTGGGTTTTCGGCAACCGATGCCACCTCTGAATCGACGACCTTTTTGTCCTTCACGTGCAGCTTTTTGACCACACGATCAAACGATGAAGTCGCGCTAATCGTCAGCGCCACGCCCTAGCCAAACTCATAGGGTGAAACATGGCCGGCCTTCACTTCTTCGCGCGAAAGCAGAATATCTTGCACCGTCCGAAGCGGAAGCTCTGGATTCTCCAGGACAGCCTTTCCGATTCGCGCCCAGTATTCAATTTGTTTTGGTACGGACCGATGTTCCGCCGCAGCGGCGACCTTGGCTACATCGACCAGTTCATCGGAAAGTTTCAGAGCAGTGGCCATGCGTGGCTCCTGTGAGCGTTGAATTATCAAGGTTGCATTATATGGCGACATGCAACCTTTTACTACTCACTGTGCCGATCGCCGCGCGATGGCCGAGTGGCCCAAGGCAACTGCCTGCAAAGCAGTCAAATCGCTGGTTCGAATCCAGCTCGCGCGTCCACCTCTGATTAGCGCGACATCGCGCGCGAATTCACAAAATAGGCATGCCTGCGTCAGTCAAACGCAGACGGTCACTTCTACGCCCCCGTAGCTCAGCCGGAAGAGCACTCGCCTTGTAAGCGAGCGGCCGCGCGTTCGAATCGTCGCCGGGGGCACCATTATTCCTCGATAGCTCATTGGGTAGAGCGCTCGGCTGTTAACCGAGAGGCGCGTGGGTCGGAGCCACGTCGAGGAGCCAATTACCGGAGAGTTGTCCGAGCGGTCGAAGGAGCCTGAATGTAAATCAGGTCACACAAGCGCGTTGGTTCGAATTCAGCACTCTCCACCACTTTTGATTCACGAGTCAGTAGCTCAATCCGGCAGAGCGCCGGTCTCCAAAACCGGAGGTTCGCGGTTCGACCCCGTGCTGATTCGCCATTTCCGATAGACGTGTAGCTCAGTGGCAGAGCGTCGCCCTCATAAGGCGAAAGTCGATGGATCGTTCCCATCCACGTCTACCAATTTTTCCTGCGTCTGTAGCTCAACTGGCAGAGCACCCGGCTTTTAACCGGTAGGTTGTCGGATCATCCCCGACCGGACGCACCAGCACACTTCCCTCGTTAGCTCAGCGGAATCAGAGCTCCCGGCTTCGAACCGGGCGGTCGGGCGTTCGAATCGCTCACGAGGGGCCACGCTTGTCTGTCCTTAGCTCAGCGGATTAGAGCAGCCGTCTTCTAAGCGGCATGTCGCACGTTCGAATCGTGCAGGACGGGCCAGTTTCAGGCGTCAAATGTGCTTTTTATCGATTTTGTCAACCAATGCTGCGTAGCTCAGAGGCAGAGCAATCGCTTGATAAGCGATAGGCCGTCGGTTCAATCGCGACCGCAGCAACCACTTTCATCAGTTCAACGGTGTTCGTAGCTTAATGGCAAAGCCCCAGATTGTGAATCTGGCGGATGCCGGTTCAATCCCGGTCGAGCACCCCAGTCCTTTATCCGCATTGCGATTGCTGATTGTTGCCCCGATACTTTATTGCACACGGAGATCATTGTGCGCGTCTTGAAACTCGACATCAGCGGTGTTCCAGAGTCCTGGATCACGCTGGAACACGCGGTTGGCTACTACGCCACCGGCAGCGTCGCGTACACGCTAGGCGACGCGATGAGCACGCTTCGCGGTGGTCACAATCACAGAGGCTTTCGTTCGACGGTGGACGTGCATCCGATCATCGCCGTCAATGGCGTGTCCGCCGCTGGGAAACTGCTGTCAGCAACGCCGCGACTGACGCGGCACAACCACAAGCTGTTCCGGCGTGATCGTTACACCTGTGGATATTGCGGTGGGCTGTTTCGTGAACATGAATTGGAACGCGAACACGTGATCCCGACCAGTCGCGGCGGCAAAGACACTTGGACGAATGTCGTCAGCGCCTGCCGCTCGTGCAACCAGTTGAAAGCCGCAAAGACGCCTGACGAGGCGCGCATGCCGCTGTTGTACGTGCCCTATGTGCCGTCACGTTGGGAGGACATGATCCTGCAGTCGCGCGCCGAGCACATACTTGCTGATCAGATGGATTTTCTGCGAGCGAATCTGCCGCGCGGCTCCCGGCTGCTGGTCTGAGCGCAGTGCGCTGATCTCGATGCAGTGGCACCGCCAGCTGAAAAACCTTACGAGGTTGCGTTCTGGCCGCTGTGGCCGATCATTGGGTGATGAATAAAGCAGTCGAACCCAAGTTCACCGTTTCACAGTTAATTTCCCTCGCACAAGATGCGGCAAGCGCAATTGCCGCAGGCAAGATGCGTCTGGATGAAAGCGTGTACGTGTCGCTTGAAGTCTGCAAAGACGGGAATGAGGATACTTACCAAAACCGGGTGCATGGCGGCGAACCGGTTCAAGTGTGCATCGTCAATGAGGCTGACGAAAGCGCCTACGTTCACATTCAACTTATCGGCCAGCCAAATTGGGCGGCTTATCCCGTAGATACTGCCCCGCAGGAAGCCCACGATAAACCCCGAAGAAAATCAGAATAAACGAGGGATGCACATCGCCCACTAGAGGTCGCCGCGCCGTGAACGTGAGGCGCTTTACGAAAACTCCGCGGAGCTTTCTCACGAGTTGCGACGTATCTCCAAAAAACTGCCTGCAAAAGAAGCCTACTTCCTAGACGAATCGGCACAGCAAATCTAATGCCTTTACCGAAACACCGTGGGGATGGGTGCCGAGTCACAACATTGATGCCGCGCTTGGCGCGCGGCGTGAGGAGCGCGCCGACGATAGGAGCTGCGCGACTCGAACTTGTAACAAATGTCGCGGCACTGCGGCTAGCTATTGACTTGCAGATGGCCTCAACGCGTCATGCCTCGGCCTTTACCGTTTCCGCAGGAACTTGAAGTCTCAGAGCGGCATCCGAAATCCTACCAATACCGCTCTCGGCCAAAATCCAAGTCTCAAGTTTTTCGTGCCACGACCTCAATAGATCAAGAGGTCTTCGGCGGTAGTGCTTCTCGGCTAAAGCGCTGGGTTTATGCCCCATAATCTGAGCAACAACTCCAGTCGGAGTTTCCGTCCATTCCGCCAAACTACCAAAACTCCGTCTCAGGCCATGCAATGTGACATGCGGTAGCCCAATCGCAACCAGTGCATTTCTATGTGCAATTCTCGGCTCGACGATATGCCCGTCGGTCGCGCCAGTGCTGCTGAACACCCATTCGTTGACGCGTGGCAGCGACGCTAACTTGCTTGCGACGTATGTGGTCAAAGGTATGGTTCGTAGCCCGTCAACCTTGTCGCGGATTGTCATTTTCTTCCACTGAAAGTCAACGTCATTCCACCTGAGGTGTCCCATCTCTTCACGCCGAGCGCCCGTCAAGAGCAGCGATACCAAGTACGCTGAAATAATCGGATTGGGTATCGCTAGGACGGCCCGGAACCACAACTGAAGTTGTTCACGCTCCAAACAGTCACCCGCTTTCGCTAGGCTAGGAGGCAAGGCTTCGCGAACGTCGCGGGCGCGGAAAATATCCTGATCGATGCAGCCTTTGTATGTATCGTGAGTTCGCGCCCAGCCCGCAAACGCTCGAAGTAGGCGATAGGCGTGAGCCGCGCCCGCCTTGCGTGTTTCCGATTCCTTCCGAAGCCATGATGCGATTAATCGCGGCGTGAGATCGACAAGTCGGGTGGACATCAACGCCGACAACGGGCCAGCGATAGTCACCCGGGGGCCAACCTTGTGTTGAAGACCACCGTCTTGCGACAACACGAGGTGGTCGCGATAGTATCGGGCGCTCCGCGACGAATGGATAACCTCCAGATACTCAAGCCACGCTTGGCGCAACGTGGCACCTTCGCGTCGAGTTGTGTGATCGCGAGCCTCCGCCTGAACACGCAGCGCTCGCAACTCCTCATCCGGATGTCGCCCTTGATCAACAAATTGCTTTAATCGGCGCGCCTCAGAGCGTGCCTGTTGAATGTCCCACACCGCAATGTCGCCGATCGTTCGTCGAATCGTCTTCCCGCGTAACTTGCTTTGAAAAACGTAGGCCTTACTGCCCGCGACCGTCATTCGCACTCCGAGTCCGGGTTGCCTGGTATCCCAATAGAAAGCTTGGTCCTTACCGACGGGACAGCCAATGGTCGCCAATCTTCCAACGGTGAAAATAAACCTGTTTGTTTCCATTTGCAGACCTTCTGACACGGTTCCATGTAGCCACCATGTAACCCGTTTGAAGGAATATAGACGAATATCGATCAACACGTCGGAATACGTAGAAAATCACAACCTGCTGTTTTTATTGATTTTTTATCCAATTTGTAACTGTATATCAACACATATCAACATCAGAAATTCTTGATTCGTAATGCGAAGGTCGGGTGTTCGATTCATCTTACCGGCACCACAAATTCTTTTGTGGATTTTGTGAACTCCTGCGCTGCTGGCAAAGACTTTAAGGCTGTAGCAGCGAGTAGCCAGTGCTCCGCCCGCCCGCCGAGTCTTTAACCAAAATGCCCTGATCAATAAGGCCCTGAATATCGCGCTGCGCAGTGTCGTGAGAGCATTTGCCAATGATCGCCCATTGGGTTGACGTCAGCTTGCCTTCAAAGCCATCGAAAAGTTTGTTGAGCATTTTCTTTTGACGCGCGTTGATCGTCCCGCCTGCGTTTTTGTCCCATTTGTCCCACAGAGTCGCTTTGCGAAACACCGCGCCCAGCGTTGTCTCCGTGGCCGTGATGGCGCGGTCGAGACAGGCCAGAAACCACTCCACCCAGTCCGTAATATCGAGCGTTGATTTTTGTGTGCGCTCAAGCATGTCGCGATATACGTCGCGCGCTTCGCTCTGCCCTGTAATCTGCGCCGACATGCTGTAGAAGCGCTGCGAGCTGCCTTCGGATCGTGCGAGCGCCCAGTCAGCAATGGCGCGCGCGATTCGACCATTGCCGTCATCAAACGGATGGATGGTCACAAACCACAAATGCGCGACCGCCGCCTTCAATACCGGGTCTATGACCTCGTCGCCACTGGAACTTTTGGCGTTGTTGACCCACGCAAGAAAAGCATCCATTTCATGCTGAAGCCGCTTGGCGGCGGGCGCTTCAAAGTGAACCTTTTCGCGGCTGATCGGCCCCGAGATCACCTGCATCGCGCCTTTTGAATCGTCACGCCAGTCGCCCGCGCGAATCGGATGAATGCCGCCGTACCCGGTAGGGAACAACGCTGCATGCCAACGAAACAGCCGCTCCTGAGTAAGCGGATCGGCAAACTGTTGCGTGGCATCCAGCATCATCTCCACCACACCTTCAACATCGCGATCAACCGCAATCGCGCCCGCGATGTCGATGCCCAGCCGCCGCGCAATCGACGAGCGCACCTGATCGCGATTCAGAATCTCGCCCTCAATCTCACTGGATGCAAGCACATCCTGCGTCAGCGTCGCAAGCACCGCCTCGTTTTGGTTGACGAAGCCAAGCCCTTCCATGCGGCCAATCAACCGCCCCTGACGATGCCGGACGTGGGCAAGCATCGACCCCAGTTTCTCGTGATTCCACGTAAATCTGGGCCAGTCGCTACGTTGATGGATGTACGTTATTCGCCGCATATTGTGCGTAGATAATGACGCATATTCTCCGCAGAGTCAAGATTAATCTCCGCACTAATGCGGAGATTCTCCGCAAAGCGGGTCAAATGACTTGCTGTTCAGGTTGCGCGCGGCGGGCCACCGGCTCAAAGAAACTTGGGAATGTCAATGCTCTGTCAAATTCATGCCCAATAAGTTGCGGGAGCGACTAGTAACTTTTGCCTATCTTTAAATCCTTGACTTGGCATGCCGAGTCAACAGGCTTCACAAGTGACGACGGTTGGTATCGCTAGACTGTACGAGCGACGCTTCGAATCGAAAGCCTCAGGCGGACATGAAGCGCTTGTCAAAATTTCCGTAGGAATTCGCAGGAGGAACGATAGTGCAATGGATTGACGAAAAAGGCCTCGAGAGCTGGGCTGCACGCACCGATGCGCGCGCATTGATGCCGGATTTGATCGCTGACCTGATTCGAGCGACTATTACAGACGCTAGTCGGTTCCGTTTCCCAGGCGGAGATGCTGGCGAAGTTCGTGGTTGGGATGGCGATCTCGAAACCAAGGATGCGGTGTCACTTGTGCCTGCGGGGAAATCGAAGTGGGAGTTCGGCGTCGGTAGCGGCGAGAAGAAGGTGTCGTCCGACTACGAAAAGCGCACAACAAAGACGTCCGCAGACGTCATGTCAGAAAACACGCTCGTGCTAGTGAACCTGCAAAAATGGGACACACCAAAGAAGACGTTGGTGGACTGGCAAATTGATCGAAAGAACGAAGGCAAATGGCAGGACGTTCGCTGCATCGATTCGGTAGCGCTTGTCGGTTGGCTGGACGAACACCCAGCAGTAGCCGCACGCTATGCTCGAGACGTGTTATGTTTGGCTCCAAAAGATGGCGCCTTGAGTACTGATGAGTATTGGGACGAATACAGCTTACAGTTCAAACCTCAACTAACCGAGAAACTTGTCATCGGTGATCGAGAGCAAATTGCGAACGCGCTTGTTGCCAACCTTGCCGGACCCGCGCGGTCAATATTTTTAGGTGCCGAATCCAGCGAAGAGGTCATCGCCTTTGCCGTAGCCGCCATTAGGAGCGCCGACACCGCACTAAGGCGCTCGCTCGAAAACAAAACATTCATCGTACGTACTGAGGAGGCCGCTCGTTTCCTTAGCAGGCATAGCAATCTAATATTCATTGCGATCAAAGCGGCTGAACAGCTTTCAGGAATTCTTGCCAAGAAAGGACCAACACTTTGTGCAGTAACTGGCGTGCAGGCACGAAACCACGAGTACCTTCAGCGGCAGTCCGCGTCGAGCATGGCTGCGGGGTTTGTATCAATGGGGTGTCAACACGACGCAGGATACGAACTGGCACTACGATGCGGACGCAGCTTTACTATCTTAAAGCGACTAATTCCCGGCGGCCCGATAGCGCACCCTGAGTGGGAAGCACATGCAATGTCCCTCAAACCGGCCTTTTTGGCGGGTGGATGGCTGGCTAATGCGACGCTTGATTGCGAGGTGATGACCGAACTTGGTGGGTATGCTAAATATTCAGATTTGGAAGATGTGCTGTTACCGACTTACTCGTTGAGCGATCCTCCCATAGATCGCGTTGACGATGTTCGGCAGGTGCGTGCGCCCGTTGATGCATTTCATTTTTATGGGGCTCTAGTAAGCGAAGTCGACTTAGGACGGCTACGGAATGCTGTTCTGAAAGTATTTAGTCATACAGCGGAAGGACCTGCACGCGATCAGCCGTTTAGCCTGAGTTATACGGCGCCTCAGGACTACAGTAAGTGGCTTCGCGATGGCTTGGCGTTGACACTACTCGTCTTTGCCGCAATGCATCGCGTAGGTGGCTTGCAAATCAGCGGTAAGACGCCGCAACAGTACGTCGATGAGATCGTAACCGGTCTCCCGGAGTGGGGAAGAAATCACCGGACGCTGCTTCGACTAGGGGATCAAACGGCGTTAATTGCCGAGGCAGCCCCAAACCCTTTTTTGACGGCCCTCGAGTCTATCCTCGAGGGCTGCCACGATGACGCGAAGCAAATCTTCGCGAGCGATGACCGCGGAATGTTTGCCCCCGCGAGCCCGCATATCGAAATACTTTGGGGCCTCGAAGTCTTAGCGTGGGATCCTTACTACTTGAACCGCGCATGTTTGATTCTCGCTAAGCTCGCGGAAATTGATCCTTATCCAGATTCAAACGTTGTCAATCGTCCAATAAATAGCCTACGTGCGATCCTGTTAGGGTGGGCACCGAACACCTACGCATCGTTTGAATCGAGGGTTGCATCCATCGACCTGATACTTTCGAACTGCCCTCATGTCGGGTGGCAACTATTGACGAAGTTGCTACCAAAGCCCCATGATTTCTCATCGCCAACCCAAAAGGCGAAGTTGAGAGATGTTGCGCCTGAGAAGCTCGAAACGATGACGTTCGGCCTAGTGTGGGACTTTGAAAAAGTTATTGTTGACCGTGCCGTTGCCTGGGCGACTGGTAACGAGTCTCGAATTATTACGCTCATTGGAGCGTTTGCCACATTTCGCCCCGAGAATCGTGCTGTGGTGCTCGTACTTGTTGATAGCTATCTCTCTGTGCATCAACCTCCCGAAGGAAGCGCGGTCTGGCACGAACTTAAAGCAGAGCTTGCGCGACACGAATACTTCGCTAATTCGGATTGGGCGCTACGCCAGGATGAACTGCAGCAGATTGCCGATTTAGTAACCAAGCACAATCCGTCAGACCCGCTGGCGCTGGAACGTTATGTTTTTGATGAGTGGATGCCGCACATCGGACGATACACCCGCGAAGACTCTGAAAGTGTAAACACCGACGATCTTCGCAAAGATGCGCTTGATCGCATCCTGATGCGAGAGGGATGGGCAGGAATAGTTCGACTCGCTCGTCTAGTGAAACTACCGAACTTGATCGGCCCGGCTCTTCGAACTACATCAATTACTCAATCTCAGCTAACCGAGCTTTTTGAGAACTCGCTTGACTCAACCGTACCAAAAGATATCGCTTTCCATGCTTCCGCGGCTGGTATCGAGCTTTTCGGCGACGCGTGGAAAGCGACGTTCAAGGCGCGCGGGCTAAGTAAACTTGCAACAGACTCCGACAAGGCGTACTTTCTCCTTGGGTGGCCTTTAAATGAAAAGACATGGTCATTTGTCAGTGGACTCGGCGACGGAGTAAGCGCCGAGTACTGGCGACAGATTCGATCCCTTCCGATGCAGGGTAACCAAGTCGAACTAATTTTCGCGATCACACAGTTCCGTCAGCATGGTCGCAGCATTGACGTTATTGGTCTTTTGTACCGACGCATCAAGGATCTCCCCACAGAATTACTGCTAGCGTTGCTTTCAGAGGGACACGAGCAGGTCGTTGCCGGGTTCAAACGAATCGGCAACATGCTTCCTTACTACATAGGGCTGGCGTTGACAGAGCTTCGAACTCGCAATGACGCACGAGAGCCTGATATCGCACGGCTAGAGTATGCCTACCTGCCTGTTCTGTCAGATCAGGAACCACCACTAACAATTTTCGGCATCTTGGCCAAGGAACCCACCTTCTTCGTCGAGGTTATTTCACATGCATTCAAGGCCAAGAATGCGCCTCAAGACATCGAACTCACTGACGAAGCCAAGACGCGTGCGCGCGTTGCATATCGCCTCTTATCGCAGTTTGACAGAGTGCCGGGGCTACATGACGGAGTTGTTGATATCGACACCCTTAGGCACTGGATTTCGGGCGCTCGCGCCGCCGCTAAAAGCAAGGAACTGGATGACATCACTGATCAGTACATAGGACGTGTACTAGCACACGCACCTATCGACCTACGGGAGAGATTTTGGCCACCAACTCCTATAAGCGCAGTGATCGAAGTAGAAGCGTCCAAAGAGATTGAAATCGGTATTAGCGTTGAGCGCTTCAACATGCGGGGGGTGGTCGGTAAGTCTGTCAACGAAGGAGGTAATCAGGAGCGGCAACTTGCTGCGCAGTACGAAGAGTGGGCAGCCGCAACCGTGCAATTTCCAAGAACATCCTCTTTGATGAGAGAAATCGCCAAGATGTGGATGCGGCACGCCGATCAGGAAGACGCGAGAGCAGAGAAGGGCAAGTTAAAGATGTAGCTTTCGCTTCGGCATTATTTTCAGAGGAGGGGTCTTGCCGCATGTCTCACATGATTTGTCTGTTCTAGCCCGCAACTTGCAAGTCAAACCATGTGACCATCCTGCGCATACAAGCAAAGCTGCGTCCAACTTGCGCGGTTCTCTATCATCAGCAGCGAAAACACAACCGATCCAGAGCAGATTGTCATGACGCAACTACCCATCATCGATTTACGTGCGCCGGCGCGCGAGATTGCGCAGCAGATCGCGGACGCCTGCAAGGCGCATGGCTTTTTCTATGTTGTTGGCCACAACGTTGATGAGGCGCTGGCGCTGCGGCTGGAGCAGCTGAGTCACCAGTTCTTCGCGCTGCCCGAGGCAATCAAGGCGCAGTATGCGATGTCGCTGGGTGGGCCGGCGTGGCGCGGCTGGTTTCCGCTGGGTGGCGAGTTGACGTCAGGGCGGCCTGACTGGAAGGAGGGCCTGTACCTCGGTGCCGAACTGCCGGACGAGCATCCCAGGGTGAAAGCGGGCGTGCCGCTCCATGGCGCGAACCTCATTCCCACGGACGCCGTGCTGCCTGACTTTCGGCGCACCGTGCTTGAGTACATCGATCAGGTGACGCGACTTGGGCACCGCGTGCTCGAAGCGATTGCCGGGTCATTGGGCCTTGCGCCGGATTATTTTGCAGCTCGCTACACGGCCGATCCGCTAATTTTGTTTCGCATTTTTTTGTACCCGAGTCGCCCCGTGCCTGATGATGTGGGCGCGTTGTATGGCGTGGGTGAGCACACCGACTATGGATTGTTGACGCTGCTGCGTCAGGACACCGTGGGCGGTCTTCAGGTGAAAACAGCGAGTGGTTGGATTGAGGCGCCGCCCGTGCCCGCGTCATTCGTGTGCAACATTGGCGACATGCTGGATCGCATGACCGGCGGGCTGTACAGGAGCACGCCGCATCGCGTGCGCATCAACACGAGTGGTCGCGACCGTCTGTCGTTCCCGTTGTTTTTCGACCCGGATTTCGACGCGCGTATCGAGCCGATCCGCACGGCGGAAACCGATGATGCGGCTTCACGTTGGGACGGTGCGAGCGTGCACAACTTCGATGGCACCTACGGCGACTATGTGCTGGCGAAGGTGGGCAAGGTGTTTCCTGATCTCAAGCGGGACGTGCTTTAGTTAAGGCGAGAGAACGTCCGATTTGCGCTGGTAGCGTTGATTATTGCGAACGTAATTTGGAGCAACGTCTTCGAGCGTTACTACGGCACTCACGCCAAACACACGCTCACCGCGCAGCTTGCCTGTGAAATTCAAAGACTATTGCGCCATCCTTGGCATGGACCGCGCTCGAGCGAGGACGAGATCAAGAAGGCTTATCGAAACCTTGCGTGAAAGCGCCTCCCGGACGCGTCGAAAGAGCCGGAGGGTGAGGTCAAGGACGCGGCTAAGGCTTATGCGACGCTTTAAGGATACTGAAAAGCGGGCCGCCTATGACCGGTTGGGCAGTCATTCGGCGGGCGAAGAATTTCAGCCGTCGCGTTAGTGGGGGGCGAACAGTTCAATACGCAATTGGGTGATGGTCAGGCGGCGGGCGCGGCTTCGGTTGATGGCATTGATCTGTTCATTGATTTGCCGCCTTCGCCGTGGGAAGCCTCGCTGGGCACGAAGGTGGTGATTCCGATGTTGGCAGGTCACGTTGCACCTTTCGCGGTGGAACCGCTCCCACAGAAATACCCACGGACAAAGGTTCATTGGATCCGTTCGGTGGAACGACGTGCGCATGGCGTTCGCCCTCACCTCAACCCTCTGCCCAGGGGGGAGAGAGAGAGTAGAACTGGTAACCGTGAGCCACCTTTAGTTGACTTATTAAAAAGACGGCTTTCGAGCTGCTACGTGCGGCAGCGAACAGACGCGTGGCGCAGACCGCAACTAAAAGTGAAGATGAATCGCATCACACGCCCGCGCGACCGCGCTATCAGCGACGGCTGCAAGGCGAGCGGCTATCCACTGAGTCAGCGTTTCCACACGGGACGATGCTGCAACTTATGACCTGCCGGGACAAACGGCAACTACATCCGCAGGGACGGGGAATGGCACCGGTATGAACACCACAAAAAATAGCATCTTGATTCTCAACGGTGGATCATCGAGCATCAAGTTCGCGATTTTTTCTACCGACGCTCCGATGCGGATGACACACACCGGCCAGATTGAACGTATCGGCATGCCCGACGCGGTATTTTCAACGCAGCAAGGCGAGCAAAAAACGCGCGTTACAGCGAATGGAGCGGCTGCGGATTACGCTGGTGCGATCAAGCGGCTACTCGACTGGATCGATGAAAAAGACTTCGACAGCACGCTGATTGCCGTAGGACACCGCATCGTTCACGGTGGGCAAAACTTTCACGAGCCGCAGCGGCTGACACCGACACTGATGACCGAACTGAAGCGGCTCATACCGCTGGACAGGCAGCACATGCCGGGAGAAATTTCGCTCGCTGAAGCCGTCTGGCAGAGGTTCCCGAAGGTGCCGCAAATAGTGTGCTTCGACACTGCGTTTCATCGCGACTTGCCGCGCGTCGCGCAGTTGCTGCCGATTCCGCGCAAGTACGAAGCAGAAGGCGTTCGGCGCTACGGATTTCACGGACTGTCGTATGAATTTTTGATGAGTGAACTGGTGCGAACGGACGGTGCTGCGGCGGCGCGCGGGCGGATCATCCTTGCTCATCTGGGCAACGGTGCGAGCCTCGCCGCCGTCGCTGATGGCAAGTCGATTGACACCAGCATGGGCTTTACGCCCACCGCAGGCGTGCCGATGGGTACGCGCTCTGGCGATTTGGATCCCGGTCTGGTTGAGTACATGGCGCGCACTGCGAACATGGATGCAAAAAAGTTTGATGAGATGGCGAATTTCAAGTCGGGCCTGCTCGGCGTGTCAGAAACCAGCGCCGATATGCGCGACCTGCTCAAGGCCGAGGCCAACGACCCGCGCGCCGCCGACGCAGTCGCCTTATTTTGCTATCACGTAAAAAAATATGTCGGTGCGTACGCCGCTGTATTGGGTGGATTAGACACGCTGGTTTTTTCCGGCGGTATCGGAGAGAAGGCGCACGTCGTCCGCGCGCGCATTTGTAGTGACCTTCAATTCCTTGGCATCGAAATAGACGCGTCGCGCAACGAGCAAAACGCCGACCTGATCTCAACGGACGGTGGCCACGTGAAGGTGCGCGTCATTCGCACCGACGAAGAACGGGTGATTGCCCGATCCGTTTGCCGCTTGCTCGGGATCAGCGCTGCGTAGCCACGACGGAATGAACTTTTCGGCATTCACAACACTGAACCCTCTCGCCGTGATCGGCGCGAAGGGTTTGATTCATCGAGGCAATCAAACCCTTCGCTTCACTCAGGGCGAACGGGCGAGGATGTCATGACTTTTGCCATCGTCAATAATCCAAAAATTCGAAAGAAAACCATGAAGACACTCACGCCAGAAACGCTACACCGCATCGACGCTTACTGGCGTGCGGCCAATTATTTGTCGGTCGGTCAGATGTATTTGCGCGACAACCCATTGTTGCGCGAACCACTCAAACTGGAACACGTAAAGCGCATGCTGCTCGGGCACTGGGGCACCTCACCGGGCCAGAATTTCATCTACGTTCACCTGAACCGGGCCATCAAAAAATATGATCTCGACATGATCTTTATCTCCGGCCCCGGACACGGCGGCCCGACAGTGGTTGCCAACACGTATCTTGAAGGCACGTATAGCGAGGTTTACCCGAAAATCACACAGGACGAAGCGGGGCTCAAAGCGCTGTTTAAGCAGTTCTCATTTCCCGGCGGGATACCGAGCCATGCCTCGCCCGAGTGCCCGGGCTCGATTCACGAGGGCGGTGAGCTCGGCTATTCGCTGAGCCATGCCTTCGGTGCGGTGTTCGACAATCCCGAGCTCATTGTCGCTTGTGTGATCGGTGACGGCGAGGCGGAAACCGGGCCACTGGCCACGGCGTGGCATTCCAACAAATTCCTCGACCCAGCGACCGACGGCGCGGTGCTGCCGATTTTGCATCTCAATGGCTACAAGATCGCCAATCCAACCATCCTCGCCCGCATCAGTCGCGAGGAACTCGATCAGCTGCTGCGCGGCTACGGCTGGACGCCCTACTTCGTTGCGGGTTTCGAGCCGGAATTGATGCACGAGGCGATGGCCACAGCGCTCGACGCCGTCGTGGAAGACATCAAGCAAATCCAGCACCACGCTCGCAGCGACGGCGCGACCGCGCGTCCTCGCTGGCCGCTGATTGTGCTTGATTCACCGAAGGGCTGGACAGGCCCGAAGGTGGTCAACGGCAAACAAATTGAGGGCACCTTCCGCGCGCATCAGGTGCCAATCTCCGACCCGCGTGCTCATCCTGAGCATCTGGCTTTGATCGAAGCGTGGCTAAAGAGTTATCGACCCGATGAACTCTTTGATTTGCAAGGTCGACTCATAGCGGAACTGGCCGAATTGGCACCTGAAAAAAATCGTCGGATGGGCGCGAATCCGCATGCAAACGGCGGCTTGCTGTTGCGTGATTTGCGGATGCCAGATTTCCGTGACTATGCGGTCGATGTTGCTGCACCCGGTGTGCGCGGCATCGGCGACACTCGTGTGCTAGGGCGCTTTCTGCGCGACGTGGTGAAGCTCAACGATGACCAACGCAACTTCCGCGTTTTCGGCCCAGACGAGACGCTATCAAACGGGCTCGAAGCGCTGTTTGAAGTGACTGATAGGCAGTGGGTCGCGACCACCGCTGCCAACGACGTGTCTCTCGCCCCAACCGGGCGGGTAGTGGAAATGCTTAGCGAGCACCAATGCCAAGGCTGGTTGGAGGGCTATCTGCTGACCGGGCGACATGGCCTGTTCAACTGCTACGAGGCATTCGTCCACATTGTTGATTCGATGTTCAACCAGCATGCCAAGTGGTTGAAGGTGACGCGAGGCTTGCCATGGCGCAAAGAAATTGCATCACTCAACTACTTGCTCGCCTCGCATGTGTGGCGACAGGATCACAACGGCTTCACGCATCAGGACCCCGGATTCATTGATGTGGTCGTAAACAAAAAAGCGGAGATCGTGCGCGTGTATCTGCCACCGGACGCCAACTGCTTGTTGTCGGTCATGGATCATTGTCTGTGCAGCCGACATCACGTCAACGTGGTGATCGCGGGCAAGCATCCATCGCCGCAATGGCTCGCGATGGACGCGGCAGTTGTCCACTGCAAGGCAGGCGTCGGTATTTGGCATTGGGCGAGCAATGATTTTGATGGCGAACCGGACGTGGTGATGGCAAGCGCGGGTGACGTACCAACGCTCGAAACACTGGCCGCAATTTCGATCCTGCGCGAGCATTTACCGACGCTAAAAATTCGCATGGTGAACGTGGTCGATCTGATGAAGTTGCAGCCAAGCACCGCGCACCCACACGGATTGAGCGACCCAGATTTCGATGCGCTATTCACCACCAACAAGCCGATCATCTTCGCGTTTCACGGCTACGCGGGGCTCATCCATCGCCTCACCTATCGGCGCACCAATCATCACAACTTGCATGTTCGTGGGTACAAGGAAGAAGGCACCATCACCACCGCTTTTGACATGACGGTGCTCAATGAAATTGATCGTTTTGATCTGGTAATCGCAGCGATTGATCGTTTGCCACAAACCGGTGAAACTGGCGCGCAGATTCAACAACAATTACGCCAAAAACTTATGACGCACAAGGCGTACATCAATGAAAATGGTGAAGACATGCCGGAGATTCGCAACTGGAAATGGCAGTAGGGCCGACCATGAATGCGGCCATCAGAGCGCCTCTAAAAATCTACCTGATTCGGCATGGTGAGACCGCATGGTCGCTGTCGGGCCAGCACACCGGCCGCACCGACATTGCCTTGACGGAAAACGGTGAACGCCAAGCACGCGGGATGGTCGAGCGTCTCGTCGGCGTCGATTTCACCCGCATTTTCACCAGCCCACGACAACGCGCGCAACAGACCTATGCGTTAAGCGGATTAAAACCCGTTGGCGAAATTGAAGCGGATTTGGCGGAGTGGGATTATGGTGATTACGAAGGGCAGCGCTCGGTCGACATCCGCACGACGAGACCGGGTTGGAATATTTTTCGCGACGGTTGCCCAAACGGCGAGTCACCCAGCCAAGTCACCGCGCGGGCGGATCGGCTCATCGCTCGCCTTCGCGCCATGCACAGCAGCGTCGCGGTTTTTACCCACGGGCATTTTGGCAGCGTATTGATCGCGCGCTGGATCGACGTGCCGCTGACTCATGCCGCGAATTTCCCGCTGAGCACGGCCTCGGTCAGCGTGTTGAGCGTCGCTACCAACCACCCCGAGGTACCTATCATTGCGCTTCTGAATTCGAGCTGAGGCGCAGCCATGAAGAACCCTCTGTGTGGGCACGGTGCGCGGCATCTATGGCACATCCGCCTGCAGCGCAATGACTAGAAAAAAAACTGCCCATCGAAATGGAACTGGAAAAGCTTCAGCAACAATCGTTCGACCACTTTTTGCACGAGGCCAATCCCGCCAACGGGCTGGTCGTCGACCAAACGGCAAAAGTGAATTTCGGAAGAGCGCCCAAGTGACACTGCTCAGTCAGCTTAGGGCGGCAGTGCTCGCTCTGGCGCTGGGCGCGCCCCTCATTGCGGTCGCCCTGAATCCGGTGCCAGACTTGACCGGTCATGTAATCGATCAAACCGGTACGCTCACGACAGAGCAGATGGCAACGCTGGAGCAAACGTTGGCCGCATTTGAGGCGCGCAAGGGCAGCCAACTGGCGGTGCTCATAATTGCAACATCGGCACCGGAAGCTATTGAACCTTACGCCCTGCGTGTGGCCGAACTGTCGAAGCTGGGTCGCAAAAAGGTTGACGATGGCGCCATCCTGGTTATCGCCAAGGATGATCGCGCGACGCGCATTGAGGTGGGGTACGGGCTTGAAGGTTCGCTCAATGATGCCACCAGCAAACGCATCATCAGCGATGCCATCCTGCCGCGGTTCAAGCAGCAAGATTACTATGGTGGCATCAGTGCCGGGGTTAACCAGATTATTGGCGTCATCGACGGCGAATCAGTGCCAGCACAGCGCAGCAAACCCTCCGCCGGCATCGGAAATATTCAGCAATACGCCCCCATCCTTTTCATCCTCACCATGGTGTTCGGCGGCGTACTGCGCACCAGCATCGGAAAAGTTCCAGGGGCGTTGGTCACCGGCGGCGTGGTTGCGGTCGCAGCCTGGTTAATCGTTGGCGCGCTGTCGGTAGCGCTGATTGCGGGTGTCATTGGACTCCTCGTCACGTTGCTGGGCGGTGGCATGCGCGGACATGGCTTTGGCGGCTACTACGGCGGAGGCGCAGGTGGACGGGGACACGGCAGCGGAGGTGGCTTTGGCGGTCGCGGAGGCGGCTTTAGTGGTGGTGGCGGTGGCTTCGGCGGCGGCGGCGCGCCGGGGAGACGGGGAGACGGTGGCCATGAATATCAAACGCATCGTGAAGCATTTATTCGCGACCGAAGGGCAGGTCAAACGGGCCTTTCCGCACGGCGCTTTGAAAGCAATTGAGAAGGCTATTAGCGCGAGCGAGTCCGAACATCACGGAGAAATCCGTTTCGCAATCGAAGGCGCGCTGGACGGCGAGCCGCTGTTCAAAGGCCAATCCTCGCGTGAGCGGGCAGTTGATGTGTTCTCGCAACTGCGCGTGTGGGACACCCGGCACAACGCCGGCTTACTCATTTATCTGCTGCTCGCGGACCGCACGGTGGAGATCGTGGCGGATCGAGGCATTCACGATAGGGTGGGTACCAAGAAATGGGAAAAGATTTGCAAGTCGATGGAAACCGCATTCAAGCAATCAAACTTTGAAGGCGGCGTGATCGCTGGCGTGCAGGCGGTGACGCAGCATTTGAAAGCGCATTTTCCGGTTCATGGAGCCGACCGCAATGAACTGCCGGATAAGCCTGCGATCCTCAGTCGCACCGTTCAGCAATATCGCGAAGCCCACGACCAGCGACCGGCCAACCCGGATTTACATTTCAACTAATCATTCAACAAAACAGAACGAAGTGGCGTTGTGTGCGTTGTCGCACAGACGAGCGCTAAGTTACAGCTCACACTTCTCACATGAATGCTGTCACAGCCCCTGCCGCAGCTAAGCGCCAGACGCGCAAGCTACCCTCCCGAAGATTGATGCACATCAATACTTCGCAGTGGCGATTTCATAGCATTAAGCATACTTAGTCTGCACTGTATGAAACCTTTCCTTAACAGCCGCACCAAGCACACTACGACTGCACTAGTGCTGATGGTGTGGCTGTTCGCGCTGGCTTCAGGAATCGCCAACGCCTGCCTGCTTGAGGGGGCACGCGGGACGCACGCGCACGCTGCGGGTGTCGAGCAATCGCCGCACTCGCATGCGGCTACTGAGCGGCCCGAGCAGGCTTTCGACATTGTGGGCAATACCGAGCAATCGCCTGGTACCAGAGCGCTATGCCTTGACGCGTGCGATGACCGCACGCACGCCCAGGTGAAGCAAGACGGCTCTCCAGATCAGCCTCATCTTGCGCCGCTGGCCGTCATTGCGATCATTTGGCTCGCCACTCAGCCCATGGCGTGGACGGTGCGCGTGCAGCGCGACAACCATGCCGAGCCTTTTGACGTTCCCATACGAATTCGATACTCGCGACTGACGCTATAGCCGTCATTTCAAGCCGCAGCCGGAGCCATGCGCTCTTTGAGTGGCATTCAGCTCGCTGCGAGTTGAGTCTGCACTCAGATACTTGGGGCGGCTTCACATCCCACGTCTGCTTCGGCGCTTGCGCCGAAACCCGTGCATTTGAGCGGCGCCACGACCGTCAGGAGTCACCAATGAAACTCGTTCAATCGCGCGCGCTAGCAATGGCCGTCGTTCGCGATCTGGCAATGGCTTGGCCGTCGCCAGACCGACATCGGCATGATGCCAATGTCAGTCAATCTAAACGTTTCTCAGGAGAAAACTTATGAAGATGTTCCTTGCAATACTTTTCGGTATGGGGTTGCTGTCGATCAGTGCCGTTTCACTGGCACAAAACAGCAACATGATGAACCAGGGCATGTGGAATGCCGGATGGATGGGCGGGTATGGCGGGATGTGGGTGCCAATTTTGCTCGTTATTGTGGTTGTCGCTGTTGTGGCTTGGATGCTCGGTCGAAAGGGCAAATGATGAAGACCCATGCCCCGCCTTTTTCCGGCCACTACCGCAAATGCGAATTGCGATTTGCGGGACGCCACTGCGCGCAAGTTGGGTGTGCAATATGCTGACCAGAAGACAGTGGTTTCAGTATGCCGGTGCAGCGGCGGTAGTCGGCGTGGGTGGAGCCGCATGGACGTACTACAGTTGGCGCGGCGCTCATGGCCTGACCGCCGAGCCCTTCCGTCCGTATCCCTTGAATCCCGTCGCGGTTGAGAACTTCCAGCAGAAGCTGTTCATCCCGGTTGCCAGTGGGCCGTTCGGTGTGCTTGACGTCACCGGGCCACTGAAAATTCGCGCGACCGCAGCGAGCGTCGCAATGCTACCCGGTCGCGAATCGCCGTTTCTGTTGTACCAGACAGAGCACGCTGGAAAGGCGTATCAAAACCCGATCTTTCGCATCGAGAGCGGCGCGCGTTTTACAGCCACGCTGGACAACGCGCTGACCGAGCCCACCATCATTCACTGGCACGGCCTGCATACGCCGGCGACGATGGACGGTCATCCCAGGGACACCGTCGCCCCCGGTGGTCGCTACGAGTATGACTTCACGGTACGTAATCGCGGCGGCACTTACTGGTATCACACCCACGCCCATGAGTTAACGGCCAAACAGGCTTACAACGGTCTGGCCAGTTTTTTTTTGGTGGAGGATGAGGACCAACGCAAGCTCGCCAAAGCACTTGATCTGCAACTCGGTGTGACTGACCTGCCGCTGGTGATACAAGACAAGCGATTCGACGCGCAGGGAAAGCTTACGTATCAGCCGACCGCCCACGAATCGATGATGGGCTGGCTGGGCGACATCGTGCTTGCCAATTTGACGCCGAATGCGGTTCAGACCGTTGCGCCGCGCACCTATCGTTTGCGGCTGCTTAACGGGTCGAACTCGCGCATCTATCGCCTTGCCTTCGTCAACGGAACAACGCTGCTGAATTTCAGCGTCATCGGCACCGACGGCGGCCTGATTGAGCGACCGGAAACCGTCACCGAGGCATTTCTTGCTCCGGGCGAGCGCCTTGATGTGTTGTTCGACGCGGGGCAAGCGCAGATAGGGGCCGACATCTTTCTCAAAAGCCTCGCGTTCGATGCCATGGAAAACGAAGGCATGGGCGGCGGCATGTCGGGCATGTCAGGCAAAGGCATGGGATCCATGATGGGCGGCATGAGCTCATCGCGCCTGCCGATGGGCATGGCCTTCAACATCCTGAAGCTTTCGGTCACTGCGGGAGATCGCGTCGCCCCGGCAATGCCCACAACGCTGTCTCAGGTTAAAGCGATCAGCACCGATGGCGCGACGGAGCGCAAGATCGAGCTGTCGATGGGGCACATGCGCTTCCTCATCAATGGACGCAGCTTTCGCATGGACGAGATCGCGTTCGAAGTGAAACGCGGCGCAACCGAAATCTGGAGCATTAGCAACCCGGCGGTTGGCATGCCGCACCCAATGCACCTACATGGCTTTTCGTTTCAGGTGCTGCAACGGCTGAACAGCCCACCACAGGTGGCGGGCACGGCTGGTTTCGGGAAGGGTCGCACCGTGAGCGACCTCGGCTGGAAGGACACGGTGCTGGTCTGGCCTGGCGAAACGGTGCGCATTGCGATTGACTTTACGCACGATTTCCCCGGCAGCCAGATCTATCTGTTTCATTGCCACAACCTTGAACACGAGGACGGCGGAATGATGATTAATTTTCGGGTGCAGGCGTGACAAACAGTCGTTGACCCAACTTTCGTACATTCAATTTCTGGAGCTTCAAATGGATCACACTTATAGCTCATTTAGAGCAGATTGCTGCATCGCCGTTTTGGCGCACCTGATACGCGCTTGGCTTACTCGTGTTCGGTGCCGTCGCTACGTATTGTCTGCTGAGTGAACTGAACCTGTACGATTTCCGTTAAGTACTTAGAGAACGGTAAATTGAGATGGAATTAGAGAGAAACAACGCGGGGAAATTGAAGCGGGCGCGCCGCGTGTTCACGGTTGAATACAAGGCCGAAGTGGGTCGCCACAAGAAGGCCGAAAACCTCCGTTTTGGGGAAACAGGCAAGAAGTTTGACGTGCTGCGGAAGCTGGTGCAGCAGTGAGAGCAGCTCTACGAGAGTAGCCGTCTCACGGCTGCGGCGGGACGGCGCAGGGTGTCGCCCGAGCAGGCTGAAATCGCGCGCCTGAAGGCAGAACTGTCCAGAGCGAAGATGGAGCTTTCGATTGTAGACAACGCAGCTGCGTACTTTGCCAGAGAAAGTCTGTGAGGTACGCCTTTATTGAGAGCGACTTGATGGGCGAGTTCCCGTTGGCGGTGATCTGCCGGGTGCTCTCGGTGACGCAGGCGGGCTACCACGCCTGGTTGAGGCGTCCCGCCTCGAATATGGCCGTTGCCCGCGACGCTCTTGCCGAATTAATCAAGCGCGTATTTGCTGCCTTCAAGAGCAAATACGGCGCACCGCGCCTGTACCGAGAACTCTGCCGTCAGCACGGCTACGTGGGTAGTTTTGAGCGGGTGCGGATACTGATGCAGCGCATGGGGTGAAGGGCCAAGGCAGGTCGCAAATACAAGCTGACCACCGACTCGGCGCACGCGCTACCAATTGCGCCCAATTTGCTGGGGCGGGACGTCACACAAACCCACGCAAGTGCACCCAATCAGGTGTGGCTTTCCGACATCACGTATCTGTGGACAAAAGAAGGTTGGGTGTTTGTGGCCTGCATGCTTGATCTGTTCACCCGAGAGATCGTTGGCTGGGCGATTGATTCGCACATGCGAAAGAGCTTGGCACACGACGCGCTCAAGATGGCCGAATTCGCAAACGGATTCACCCAAAAGAGCGGCGTGGGCGGTCTCATCTTTCATTCGGACAAAGGCAGTCAATTCGCTGCGCACGAAACCCGAAATTACCTGCAACGGATGCGCTACCGGCAATCGATGAGTGGCAAGGGCAACTGCAAAGATTGCGCGCCGATGGAGAGCTTCTGGCATAGCCTGAAGGTGGAGGAGACGCACGGACGCGGCTTCTAGACGCGGAAGGAAGCCAAACGCTGCGCGTTTGGCTTCATCGAAGGCTTCTACAACACCACGCGGATGCACTCATCAATCAACTGGCAATCACCGCGAGCGTTTCGACGCGCGTTTAAGGCGCAACGACTCGACGCGACTTCCGCTGGAATTTCGACACTCGAAACAGACTTTATTTTTAATCGGGAGCCGAGCCCTCCAAGCGAGGACATGGCTGAATCAATGTCCGCAAACCAACAAAACATCTTACGCTCGATGAGCGCGGAAATGTCTGCAACGCAGGCCCAACGAATCAGCCTTTAATGATTCGCTAATCACTCAACGAGATGTTGACAGGATCAGTCGCACAGCGGGTACTGACTGATCTTGCAGCGTTTTGCGCTGAAGCTGCGCCTCGCTAAGTCCACACAGCGCTGAAAGCGTGGCGACGACGGCACCTTGCTTTGGAGGTGCCGATGGTCAGACTGACATTCAGAAGCGCTTACGCAACGAGAAAACGCCGACCAGCGAAGCAAGCATCGCAAGTAAGAGAAGCGCGCTTGAGTCCAACGCCGGAATCATCGTTGCGGCACGAGCAACAATCGGGTCCGCGAGTGCGAAGTTATACCTGGTCGTCGGGCCCGCGGCGCCGGTCGTGCCAATCACGAAGCTGTCCACCGAAACAACAGCGGCGCTGTTGCTGTTGCCAACTTTGAAACCAAAGGCACCGGGAGAAAGGACTGTCGAGTTGGGAAACGCCGCGAGCATCTCAGCGAATGTACATGGTGCCGCCTGCGTGCAGACGGTGGACAGCAGGCGGACATTGTTGCTGCTTGTGCCCCACCACGCCCGTTGTGTCATCGGGTTCCAGGTCTGCCATGAGCCGACCGTCACCGCGCCTGGGATTAGCGACGGCGCAAAGACCGCACGACCCTGATAGCCCGTCGACGGCACACCCGGTTGAAAATCAAACTGCAGGCTCGCCGTTTCTGGCAAGGCGCTTGAAACCACGTAGGTGTTGTAGCTCAGACCCTTGATCTGATCCAGGCGTACACCGCCATATTGCGCGGTGAGAAATGCCTGACCGCCGGGTTGGCCGACCGTGAGCTGGATGCTGCCCGGGCTTCCCGATGGTGGCACGCCGGGCCCGTTAACGAAGGCTCCCGATCCAGTCGGGGTTTCAGTGACGAAGGACCAGCCCGGAGTGGACGGCGTTATGTACGTTTGGGCGAACACAACGGTTGGGCCGAGCGTCAATACACTCGCGATGGCGTATCCGGCGAATTTCTTAAGTGAAAACATTGGTTTTTATTACCTTTCTTTGGTTGGATGGGAGCATCGCTGCGCCGCTATTTTTTACGGTGCGACTGGTATCAACAACCTCAGCCCTTTGCAGTAGGCTCAGGTATGTTCTATGGCTTCACAGGGAGGTGGTGAACGCGACTTCCCGGAAACGGTTATTAAACGACGCATGCATATCTTCGCACGATTGCGTCGTTTTGTTTGTGCGTTAGCGCACATTACGAGTTGCTGCTTACGAATACTGACCAGGCGCTTTCGTGCTGAAATTTTTGAAATCAATGATTTTTTATGAGTCGCTCTGGCACTGTACTGCGGGCTCGGGATGTTCACGCGCAGACTTAAGCTGGACTTTTAGTTCGGCGGCAAAGTCATCTGCCTCGTGATGCCGTTCTTCAGCTTCGGCGAAATCTCAGGAGTTGCTGTCGGTCTCTGTTGCGGCGACTTCTGCTTCGGCAATCGCGCTGATCTCGCTCAAAATCACTGCTGCAACTTCCGTTGTCGCGCCAGGTTGGCTTGGCGTTGCGCAAGTTTGCGCTGGTACAGCGGCAGTGTTGGAGGGGGTGAGCGGTTCGAACGTGGCGACGCTTCACGTAAGTGCGTTAAGGTGCAAAGTACCAACCAGTTTTCTGTCCACGAGTGTTGACGCCAAACGAAAATAGAAGTGGCTCAGCGAATTCAGACAGCGGTTTAAGCGAAACTTCAAGGCATAAAGCGAGGCGTTAACAGCACTCGCCACAACGGCCCGGATGCGCGCATTCGCCATCCGCAGTACGTGGCATTCGTCCTCATCCTGCTGGGCTTCCTGTTGCAATGGCCAACACTTTTGACGTTGATTATGTTTAAGATTTTGCTGTTCATGGTTGCGCGACTCGCGGTCACCGAAGAAGCCGAAACGCGCAAGCAATTCGGTGCTGAATTCGATGCCTGCGCGGCGCGCAAGCCCCGCTTTCTACCGTCATAGAAAAAGGACGCGTCGCCCGCCTGATGGTGTCGATCTGCACCGCAGTCGGTTATGGGCGACCGCAAAAACAAACTCACCTGGCAACTGACCGCCATATGGATAGCGTCAATATTTTTTCAACAGGAGAAGACTATGAACGCAATAAATGTTTCACTAAGAAATGCGTGCAGCTTGTCATCGGAGTTGAAAACCGCGCAGGCGGCGATCCAGCTTTCCGCAGTTCGTGGTCGGCAATTCCCACCCAATCCACTCGCCGTCTTGCCAAAGTGACCGAACGGAATCACGACCATGTGCATTGGGACAAACCAACAAAGCGCAGGCGATGTATCCGACTCCCGATTTTTCTCCGTCGACATCGCGCTATGTGCAACAGCGCACAGACACCCCATTCAAACAGACGCACTCTACGTTGCGTCCGCCCGCCGATCAGCGCGAGCACGGCACATGCTTTTTACTCACCCACCCCAGAAAGAAATTCATCATGCACACTGAAATCCTGAAAGTGACCGGAATGTCGTGCGGCGGCTGCGTCAGCACGATTGAGGGCGCGTTAAAAGCCGTCCCCGGCGTCAGCAGCGCAACGGTGTCGCTCGCGAACCACGAGGCAACCGTGCGATTTAGCGAAGGACAGACTTCACACGAACAATTGCAATCCGCTGTCGAGAAAGCGGGGTACGGCGTGCAGACGGCTGGCGTCGCAGCGGCTCCTGCAAAAGGCGGTTGTTGCGGCTAACCAGTGACTTTGACGCATGCGGTCGCGAGCGGGGCGACAGTCTCGCTCTACGGTGAGCGCACGGGCATCGGTCGATTTTTCAGCGTCAGCCACTGGATGAAAGGCGTACTGGCGCCCGCCGCTACGTTGGAAGGATCGCAGCCGCAAGCGCACGGCCTGTTAGCGCAGACGGTGCGTATCCCGGCGGCGCGTGGCCTTAACCTTTTTGCATGGTTTGTACCTGCTCACGCTGCGGGCCGCGACCCACCGTCGTGCTGCTGCACGGTTGGTGCGGCAATGCGAGCAACCTGCTGCCCGCCGCACAGGCACTGCATCAGGCGGGCTTTGCCGTACTGCTATTGGAGTCGCGCAATCATGGCCGCAGCGACTGTGATGATCACAGTTCGCTGCCCCGTTTTGCCGAGGATCTGGACAGCGCGATTGACTGGTTGAAAACACGTCCGCGCGTCGACAGGACGCGTATCGTGGCGCTTGGTCATTCCGTAGGCGATGCTGCGGTGTTGCTGTCCGCGTCCCGTCGTCAGGATCTCGCGGCCGTGGTGAGCATCGCCGCGTTCGCACATCCAGAGCAATTGATGCGGCGCTGGTTTGCGTTGCGCTTTGTGCCCTACTGGCCGCTCGCCTGGATGATCAATCGCGCTCTTGAGCGTGTCATAGGGGTGAGCTTTGACGACATCGCGCCGGTCAATACGGTGGCGAAGGCGACGTGCCCCATTCTTCTGGTTCACGGTCGGCAAGACACCGTCGTGCCGGTTACGGACGCGCATCGCATCTGCAAGCGCGGCTGCGAGCGAAACGTCACGCTGATCGAGTGCGACGGCACCCACGAGGCGTTCGACGATGCTGACGGTATCACTCGCAACATCCTGGACTTTGTCGAAAGCGCGTTGTGCGCACGTTCTTCAAACGCTCTGTGCGCATTCCCGCAACCCGGTTTGCAGCAGTAATCAACGCAACAGCTTTGCGCTTAAAGTGCCATTTCAAATGGGCAAAGAGCTTTTTTCGCCAAATGTTGACTATAGCCAAAAACGCGGTTAACCCATGCAGAAAGGTACTTTATGAGTAAAGTTGCTGACCCGGTGATGAGCAGCAAGCGCAACCCCCTCGCTGGCAAGCCCGCACCTGCGTCCGCGCTCATCAACGTCGCGCAACTGATCAACGCGTACTTCGATGACAAGCCCGACCCGAGCGTCGCAGCACAGCGCGTCAGTTTCGGTACATCGGGGCATCGCGGGTCAGCATTTGATCGCGCTTTCAACGAGTGGCATGTGTTGGCGATTACTCAGGCAATTTGCAACTACCGCGAAAGCATGGGTATCAACGGTCCGCTATTCCTCGGTATTGACACCCACGCGCTCTCCCGGCCCGCCTGCGCCAGTGCGCTCGAAGTGCTGGCCGCCAATGGGGTCGAGGTGATGCTCGCCGTCAGCGACGAGTACACACCCACCCCGGCGATCTCGCATGCGATCCTCGCCTACAACCGGGGCCACAGCAGTGGCCTTGCCGACGGCATCGTGGTGACGCCCTCGCACAATCCCCCGCGCGACGGTGGCATCAAGTACAACCCGCCGAACGGCGGCCCGGCAGGCGGGGCCGTTACAGCCGCCATCGAAGCGGCGGCCAATCGCTTTCTTGAAACGCGACCGAACGGCGTGAAGCGTGTCCCGCATGCGAAGGCACTACACGCAGCAACGACGCATCGTCACGATTTTATGAATGCCTATGTCGAAGATATCGGCGACGTCATCGATATGAATGCGATCCGCGACGCCAGGATTCATATGGGCGTTGACCCCTTTGGCGGTGCGGGGGTTCACTATTGGGCAGCGATTGCTGAGCGCTACCAACTCGATCTGACGGTCATCAGCGAGACGGTTGATCCGACGTTTGCTTTCATGACGCTCGATTGGGACGGGCAGATTCGCATGGATCCCTCGTCGAAGTACGCCATGCAGCGTTTGATTGACCGCAAGGATCAGTTTGACATTGCATTCGCTTGCGACACCGACCATGATCGCCACGGCATCGTCAGCCGTAGCGCGGGGCTGCTGCCATCCAATCACTATCTGGCCGTTGCGATTGATTATCTTTTTCAGCATCGGCCACAGTGGAGCGCGAACGCGGCCATAGGAAAAACCGTGGTGAGCACGCAGCTGATTGATCCTGTGGCGGCCTCACTCGGCCGGAAAGTCTACGAGGTTCCGGTGGGCTTCAAGTGGTACGTCGAGGGACTGCTCGACGGCTCGCTCGCCTTTGCTGGAGAGGAGAGCGCCGGGGCCACCTTTCTACGTCGCGACGGCACGGTGTGGACGACCGACAAAGATGGTATCGCTGCAGCGTTGCTTGCCGCAGAAATCACCGCGCGCATGGGCGCTGATCCGGGTGAACGTTACCTGGCGCTGACACGCACGCTAGGTGACTGCCTGTCCGACCGCATCGAGGCACCCGCCACACCCGCGCAGAAACAATTGCTGGCAAAACTGTCGCCGCAACAGGTCATCAGCCGCGACATGGCGGGCGACCCAATTCTCACGGTGTTGACCCAGGCACCCGACAACGGCGCGGCAATCGGGGGCTTGAAGGTGATCACCGAGCACGGCTGGTTCGCTGCCCGCCCCTCCGGCACCGAAGATATTTACAAGATTTATGTAGAAAGCTTTCGTGGCGAAGAACACCCTCGGCGAATCGCCAGTGACGCGCAGGCGATCGTTGATGCCGCCTTGGGCGCTGATGCACAGGACTAGGAACACGCTGAATTAATCAAAAACTGTGATCCTGCGCGAAGCGAAGGATGGAGTGGTTCCCAGCGATTTCAATGACTTAGAACCATGTGAGCGCACAACCCGATCCTTCGCTTCGATAGGGATGACATTGTTCAGCGTTTCCCTAGCTTTTTTTTTGCAGACACAACATCTTGAACGACTGGCAACACGGCCAGCACGAACAGGTAGGCGGCTAGCGGAATAGTCGCTGCGTAACCCAATCGCGAAAAGCCAAACGCACCGGCCAAGCCACCCACGAAGAAAAGTATCAGCAGGGTCGACTGCATGCGAAGTTTTTCACGATTAGCGCGCACTGTTGGCAAATTTTTGCCGTGACGATCCCAGTTGATGTAGACAAGCTTGCCGAGTTCAATGCCGATGTCGGTGACCATACCGGTCACATGCGTGGTGCGAATCACTGAATTTGAGATTTTGGTCACGATGGCGTTTTGCAGCCCCATGATGAAACACAGCAGCATCACAGTCATCGACACAAAGAGCCACACATGCGTTGCCAGATTTGCTCCCACCACGCCAAAACACAGCAGTAACAACGCTTCTACCAACAACGGCAGCGCAAACTCACTTTGCAACTTTCGTCGTCGCGCCCAATTAATCAAAATTGCCGAGCTGGCCGCGCCCGCAGCGAACGAAACCAGTGCCGCCAAAGCGCTTAACGCGACGCCGGTACTCCCCGTGACCCAATGGTCGGCCATCAACGAGACGATACCGGTCATGTGTGAGGTGTATTGATGCACCGCCAGAAAGCCACCCGCGTTAATGGCACCCGCAACAAAAGCAAGCGAATAGCCCAAATGAATGTTGGCAACAAGCGTGCGCTCTCGCCCGGTCAGCGTGCGTAGAAAATTAGCCGCGCGGTGGAACAAAGCACGTGCCAAGACGGGTTAAGTCGTTGCGCGCGATACCCGCAACCGCAGCGCGTTGGAGATCACCGACACTGAGCTCAAACTCATGGCCAACGCTGCGATCATGGGCGACAGCAGCCATCCAGTCAACGGGAACAACACCCCTGCCGCCAGCGGCACACCGAGCGCGTTATAGACAAATGCAAAGCCCAAGTTTTGCTTCATGTTGGCGATCGTCTCCTGTGATATTTGCCGAGCTACGGAGATGCCGCGCAAATCGCCCTTGACCAGTGTCACGTGAGCGCTGTTCATCGCAACATCGGTGCCGGTACCCATCGCGATACCGATGTCAGCCTTTGCCAGCGCTGGTGCGTCGTTGATGCCGTCGCCTGCCATCGCGACCACGCGCCCCGCCTTTTGAAAACGTTCAACCAGTGCGAGTTTGTCAGCAGGTTTGACCTCTCCGTAAACCTCGTCGATGCCTAGTTTGTCGGCAACCGCTTTTGCCGTGGTCAAGCCATCTCCCGTGGCCATCACCACGGCAATGCCGCTGGCACGCAGGGTGGCGAGCGCCTCCGGCGTGCTCGCCTTGACCGGGTCGGAAACGGCAATGAGTCCGACCAGCTTTTGCTTCACCGCGAGATACATCACGCTGGCACCTTGTCGGCGCAATGTTTCGGCCTGCTGGGTGACACTCTCTACGTTCACGCCGAGATCATGCATCAAAGCGGTATTGCCCAAGGCCATCGGTTGCTGGTCAATCACACCACGCACGCCAATGCCGGTGCTCGATTCGAACTTTTCAACTCGACTCAACGTCAGCGCCTGTTCACGCGCGGCGCGCACGATGGCGTCTGCCAGCGGATGCTCGCTGCCCTGATCAAGGCTTGCCGCCAGACGCAACACCTCAGTCTCGGAATAAGCATCGAACCCAATCGCGCGATCAAAGCTCGGCTTGCCCTCGGTCAACGTACCTGTCTTGTCGACGATCAACGTGTCCACCTTGCGAAAGTTTTCGATGGCCGCTGCATCACGAAACAGCACGCCCTGTGTGGCAGCGCGACCGGTGGCGACCATGATCGACATCGGTGTGGCAAGCCCCAACGCACACGGACAGGCGATGATCAACACCGACACCGCGGCGATCAGGCCGTAAACCCAACTCGGCTCAGGGCCAAACCAGCCCCAGACGAAGAAGGTGATGATTGCGATGGCAACGACCGTGACAACAAAGTACGACGCCACCGAATCGGCCATGCGTTGCATCGGCGCTCGGGAGCGCTGCGCCAGCGCCACCATCTGGACGATTTGCGCCAGCATGGTTTGCGCGCCGACTTTTTGCGACTCGATAATCAGCGCACCGGAGCCGTTCATCGTTGCACCGATCACACTGTCGCCCACGCGCTTGGTCACGGGGATCGGCTCACCGGTCAACATCGACTCATCCACCGGGCTCTCGCCGTCGGTCACTACACCGTCCACGGGGAGCTTTTCTCCGGGACGAACGCGCAGCTTGTCTCCGACGTGAACGTGATTCAACGGTATGTCTGCTTCCGTCCCGTCGCCGTTGATGCGTCGCGCTGTTTTTGGTGCCAACCCAAGCAGGGATTTGATCGCGGCCGATGTTTGTGAACGCGCCTTCAGTTCAAGAATCTGTCCGAGTAACGTGAGCGAAATGATCACCGCAGCCGCTTCAAAATACACTGCGACGCGCCCCATTGACTGGAATGCAGCGGGAAAAACATTCGGGGCAAGCGTCGCAACGACGCTGTAGATAAACGCCGCACCGGTACCAATGGCGATCAGTGTCCACATGTTCGGACTGCGATTGCGGATGGATTGCGCACCGCGCTCAAAGAAAGACCAACCGGCCCACAGCACCACCGGCACCGTCATCACCAGCTCAATCCAGCTTTGTGTTGCCATCGCAAACCATCCGAACTGATGCCCGAACATGGCGAGCACCGTCACTACAACCGTGAGTGGCAGTGTCCACCAGAATCGCCGCTGGAAATCTACCAACTCGGGGTTATCACCCTCCTCCAGACTAGGCATTTCGGGCTCCAGCGCCATGCCGCATTTCGGACAGGTGCCTGGATGATCCTGACGCACTTCGGGATGCATCGGGCAGGTATACATCGCCGCAAGCGAAGTTGCGGGTGACGCTGCCGTCCCAACAACAGGGACGGCAGGCGTGGGTGCCAAATACTTGCTGGGATCAGCCGCAAACTTGGTTTTGCAACCCGCGCTGCAAAAGTAGTATGTTTTCGCCACGAGTTCGTGCCGATGCACTGACTGTTCGGTCACATTCATCCCACACACGGGATCTTTCAACAGTGACTGCGCTGACGCTGGCATTTCACCGGTTTTCGCTGTCGCCGCAGCACTGCCACCGCCGCAGCATGCGCCCGGAGGCTCTTCTGAGGGCGCTGTAACGGTAGGTGTTTGAGCCTGATTCATAGGAGCCTCCCTGGCACGAATGCAATGAATATTGATAGGACAAGCGAAGCGTAAACTCCGTACTCAACCCCAGAGTCAAGAGGTTTATGAAAACAACGTCTAGTCCCTCAATCACGCCAACGCTGACCATTGGTCGACTCGCGTGTGCCGCTGGTGTCGGCGTCGAGACGATTCGCTACTACCAAGAACGCGGTTTACTGCCAGTGCCAGCAGCGCTTGGTACATATCGCCAGTATCCCGTCGCCTTAACCGCCCGCATCAGATTCATTAAGCGAGCTCAGGAACTGGCGTTTTCGCTGGATGAAATCATTGAATTACTGCGCCTGGAAGACGGCAGCAACCGTACTTCGATTCGCCGCGTAGCCAACAGCAGGCTGGTTCAGATTGAGCAAAAGCTGACCGATCTCAAGCGCATGCAAAAGGTGTTGAAGCTTCTGGTGGCGGAGTGTGAGCACACTGGCTCCAACTTGCCTTGCCCCATCATTGAAACGTTGGCCGTGCGCACAGCTACGCCGCGGAGGCCCTAACCAATCCGCTTTGTCAACGATGGATGGCCTCAAACATGGACTACTTTTGCGTGGCCAGCCACTTATCAAACTGTTGTATTTCCTTGTTTTGCGCGGCAACAATCTGCTTCGCCATCTTCTTCATGGCAGGCGATTTGCCGTGGGCGATTTGCATTTGTGCCATTTCAACGCCTTGCTGATGGTGCATCTTCATCATCATCGCAAAGTCCTTATCGGTGTCGCCGGACATCGGCATTTTTTGCATGCTTTCCATGCCGTCCATCATGGACCTTTTCATGCCATCGGAGCCCATCATGCCTTTGTGTGCATCGGTTGACGGCGAGGTTTTCATGGGCATAGCCATGGGCGCGGACTGCGCGTAAGCGACGCCGGAGAAGGCGATCATTGAGAGTGCGGCGATACAAACAGTTTGCACGCGGGTGCGGAAATTTTTCATGGGGTACTTTCGTCTTTTGTAGTGAAATCTATTAAGCTAAGGCACGGCACGCCGCAGCGCATCGTTTGCAGGCATCAGCGCAACGCTTGCAATGATCCATGGCGTGCTTTGCGCACTCGGCGGCACACGCGTCGCACGCAGCAGCGCACAGTGCGCATATCGCTTTCATGTGCGGGCCACCACGCGCGCATGAGGCCGCAGCTAATGCGCATATGTCCGCGCATTCCAGGTCAAGTACGATGCATTGCGCCATCGTTTGGGCGGCGTCACCGGTAATGCAAGCAACAGCGCATTCACGGCACGCGGCTGCACACTCGTTGGCTGCATCCAGACACTCTGTTTGCGTTTTGGTGAGCATCGCAGTCTCCTAAGATTTCCCCGAAATTGGGAAAATCAGTATTGCGCGCTCGTATGCTGCGTCCTGTAGGAGATTGCGCCGAAAGCCCGAAAGCGTTTGACGCTTGTTTGCACCCGTCATCGAGCGTGGCATCGTGCATCCACGCCGACCAGGCTCACCGCATACGCGTTGCTGATCGCGCCAATTGCGTAGCAGGCTCGCGAGCCAACTGCCAACCCGTCACGGCAGTCATCAATGCGACGCCCAGCGAGAAAAGGCACGGCCCCTTCGCATCAATGGATCGCGCCGCGAACGCGAACAGCAGCATAGACGCGGTCACTACAAGCCACCGAGGCCAGAAAAAGCCGGTGGCGGCGTTCCCGCGTGCCAAAACGCTTGCGGGCAAACTACACAGCCCGACTAAAAACAACAAAAGGCTGAGATCAAGGTAATTGCCCTCCCACAGTCCGGCACCCATGCCGCCAACCATAGCAAGCAGCGCAAACCCAATCAGGATTGACGCCGCGCCAACGATCCAGCACTGCATCGCGCAACGCATGAGCTCGACCGCCTCGCGGTTGCGCAGGTGAAGTCGCGCGACGTAAATGCCAAGCATGACTGCACTCGCGACAAGGATGCAATTGCGAGCGGCGATGCCGAGTAGCAGCGCTAACAGCACGCCGCTCCATGACAAGCGGTATGCCCAACGCGCGGTCAGCACGGTATTACTTGCTGGTCTGCATTTCGGTGACCACGTAGGCATTGCCTTCCTGAATAATCTTTACTTTTACTTTGTCACCGGCCTGCGCTTTATCGAGCAACGCGGCGTCTTTCACTTGAAACACCATGGTCATGCTTGGCATGTCGAGGCTCTTGATCGCCTCATGTTTAAGCGTGATTTTTTTCGCGTCTTTATCCACCTTGCGCACCTCGGCGTTGGTCATGTCTGCGTCGACCGTGGGCATCGCTTTGGTGGCACTAGTAGCACCGGCGGCGGCTTTGTGGTGGTCGTGCGCCTTCGCTGCCTCGGCAAATGCAGCGCTTGAAAGTGCGGTGGCAGCCGTCAATGTGGCGGCCATGGCGAGTGTTTTAATCAGGTTCATAGATTGCTTTCGAGTGAAGGTAGAAGTGAAGTTGAAACAGCGTACTTGAGAATCGGGCTGCTGCGAATTAGTGTTTGTGACCATGACCATCGCCCTTAGTTGCGTTGCCGGCAACCTTGATCTTGCCGACCATGCCCGCCTGATAATGACCTGCGATCAGGCAGGCGAAATCAAACTCACCTGCCTTGTTGAAGTTCCAGATGATCTGACCAGTTTTTCCGGCGGCTACGTGCGCCATATAGGGTTCGTCATGTTCCATGTTGGGGAACTTGAGCATCAGCGCAGCGTGCTCCTCCAGCTCTTTCTTGCTGCCAAGAACCAGTTCGTGCAACTGTTTGCCTTCGTTCTTGATCACCAGTCTGATGGTGTCTCCCTGCTTGACTTCGATCAATGCGGGCGTGAACCGCATGTTGTCGGTCATTGACACTGTAATGGTGCGCTTCACAGCTTTAGCGTCGCCCGCAATACCCCATTCCTTCTGCTCTTTTTTGACAGCACCCGGTTTTTTGCCGTGCTCGTCGCCGTGCGCCTGAGCTGGCGTTGTCGCGCCAATTGCGAAAAGTGCAGCGCCGAGCATTGTTGTAAGTTTTTTCATGATGGATTGCTTCGTTAATGGATGGTTACCTAGTGTTTCCCGTGGCTCATCGGCTTGCGGACTTGCACCTCAACCTGCTTGACCGGCATGCGCTCGACCGGCATGGAGCCCTTGCCTTCGGCCTTGAATCGCGCTGGATCAGGTAGCGTTCCCGTCCATTCAAACGCCACCTCACCGGGTGGGTGTTTGTACCAGCCGGGATCCGAGTAGTCGCCCGCCTTCTGCTCCTTGCGCACTTTCACCATACTGAACATGCCACCCATGCCGACCGAGCCGAACGGCCCGGTGCCGGTCATCATTTGTGCGGTGTTGTCGGGCAGCGGCATTTCCATTTCGGTCATGTCCTTCATGCCGCGCTCAGCCATCACCATGTAGTCGGGGATAAGCTGGGTGATTTTCTTTCCCACACCGGTGTGATCAACACCAATCATCGTCGGCACGTTGTGACCCATCGCATTCATCGTGTGATGACTCTTGTGACAATGAAACGCCCAGTCGCCGGGCTCGTCTGCCAGGAAGTCAATCTGGCGCATCTGACCGACAGCCACGTCGGTAGTAACTTCGTACTGACGTGCGGACTTGGGTGTCGGCCCACCGTCGGTGCCTGTGATCAGAAACTCATGCCCGTGCAGATGAATCGGGTGATTGGTCATGGTGAGATTGCCGATGCGAATGCGCACTTTGTCGTTTAGGCGCACATTAAGCGAATCGATGCCCGGAAACACGCGGCTGTTCCACGTCCACAAGTTGAAATCAACCATGGTCATGATTTTCGGTGTGTACGCGCCAGGGTCAATGTCATAGGAATTCAACAGGAACACAAAGTCGCGATCCACGTCGTCGATGAGCGGATGTTTCTCCTTGGGATGTGTAATCCAGAAGCCCATCATGCCCATCGCCATCTGCACCATCTCATCCGCATGCGGGTGATACATGAAGGTGCCGGGACGGCGCGCCACGAATTCGTAGACGAAGGTTTTTCCGGGCGGAATGCCCGGCTGGTTGAGCCCGGTCACGCCGTCCATGCCATTAGGCAAGCGTTGTCCATGCCAATGGATACTGGTGAACTCGCCGAGCTTGTTGGTGACAAAAATACGTATCCGATCGCCCTCCACGACCTCGATGGTCGGCCCTGGACTTTGTCCGTTGTAGCCCCATAAATGCGCCTTGAAGCCTTCGCACATTTCGCGCACCACCGGTTCGGCGACCAAGTGAAACTCCTTGACACCATTGTTCATGCGCCACGGCAACGTCCAGCCGTTTAATGTGACCACCGGGTTGTACGGTCTCCCTGTTTTTGGTACCAGCGGTGGCATGGTGTCCGGCTTCATTTGCATCACCGGCTCGGGCAGTGCGGCCATCGCGACGCGACTGACTGAGGCGGCGGCGACTGCTCCGCCCGCGATGCTTGCTATACCAGCTGAACGTAAAAAATCCCGGCGTGAGCTCATATTGTTCCTCTCTCGTAATTACGTGCGTTTGTCGCAGCGGCAAAGCCGCTCCTCCAGATGAATTTGCTAATGCGGCGCATCGCCGCCTCCGGCCGCTACTGCCGCGGCACCCATGCTTTGCGTCCGCATCGGTTTACCCATAATCGACGATTGCAATGCAGCGTCTGCCATCCAGAATTGCTGCTGCGCATTGATAGCAGCGATCACGCTCGATATCTGGTCGCGCGAATCGGCGAGCAGTTCGAACACGCCGATGATCATGCCGTTGTAGCGAAGTAAATTCTCGTCGGCTATCAGTTTGCGTAGCGGCACGATTTCGTCGCGGTAATGCCTTGCTATGTCGTAGGTCGTGCGGTAGGCCGAGTAGCTTTCACGCAGGTTGGATCCCGCAGCGCGCACGGTGGCCTCCAACTGGCTGGCCGCAGAGAGCATTTGTGCGCTCATGGCATCGCGTTGCAACCCGCCCCAATCAAATATCGGTAGCTTCACGGCAACCTCGAACCCACGCGCATTCGTACGATGACCATCAGCGCGCTCGATACTCGTGTTGCGAATCACGCTGAGTTCAATGTCGGTGAAGCTGGTGATCGCATTTAATCCTTGTGCAGCCGCCGTGGCATTCACGACCGCCTGCGCCATCCTGATGTCAAGGCGTCCACGACTGGCAGCGCTACTCACATCCTCACCCGTCCGCGCGCCCGTCGGCATATCCGGCAGGCGCTCGGGCAATTGCAACTGTCGCGCCTGTGCGTCGGTGAGCCCGAGCACGCGAATCAGTGCCTCGCGACTGGCGGTTGCTGCGTGTGAGGCATTCGCCAACTGTGCTGCTGCATCTGCGTAGAAAGCCTGCTGCCGCGCTCGTTGCAGCTTGTTGAAGTTGCCAACGGCGAGCATGCGGCGCGCAAGCTCGGCGCTCGCCTCTGCCGAATCACTGACCTGCTGCGCGTAAGTCAGCGACTGCTTGGCCGCAAGTGCCGCAACCCACGCTTGTCGCACTTGTGTGACCTTATCGACAACGTCGGTGGTCAGTTGCAATTGCACTTGCTCGACCCGCGCGTTGGCTGTCCGGAAGCGTTGTGGCAACGTCAACACGTCAAGCAAACCGAACGCAAGCATGCGGCCGATGTCAATCTCAAGTGGCAAACGCAGTCGCTCCAACGTCAGGATCGGATTTGGCAATCGTCCAGCCTGTGCAGCGCTTGCGGCCTCAGCCCAACTTTGCGCCAGCATCGCCTGCATCGCGGGGCTGTTGATCAGCGCTAGATGTACGGCATCATCCTGCGCCAGCGGCTTCGCAAGCAGCGCATTGGCGCTGCTTTGCAACGTCGCTCGCTGCGCGTCGGACTGCGCGAGGTTCAGCTTGCCACCGGTGAAATCGCGCAGCTCTTGATTGGTGCGCACCACAGACTGATTGATGTCCACGGTGGCGCATCCCGCCAAAAGCAATGTACCCGATGCCGCGAGCGCCAAGATCAAACGTTGCGGAGTGCATGCGCGGCGTTTGACTGCATGCTGGCGTACAAGCTGCGCGCTCATGGTTTCACTCCGTGGCCCGCGTGGGGATTCGCTGCAGCGGGTGTGTCTGGTGTAGCGGGTGCCGCTGGTGCCGCTGGTGCGACTGGCGAGGCCGCAGGCGTCGGCGTCTTGGCATCAGGCGCTTGAGCCTCTTTCAGGTAAGTGCGCCAACCGCCGATGCGCGTGACCGTGTCGTTCGCCTCGCGCCATGAGCCGAGTTTCTGGTCGGTCATGGGCTTGTAGCGTGACAGCACCGAGTCAAACATCAGCGGCACCGAGCTTGATGCGGGAGACGTGGACATGGTGTGATGATGCTGCGCGTAGCTGACGCCTGCAAGGGACGCTGATGTTGCGACCACCAGCGCCACGCAGACGCGCGGCACACCCCAGATCGGAAATGAAAACTGAAACATAAATAATCTCGAAACATACCGCCATCGCTGCAATGAGCGTGGTCAGGTTTGTCGAAGGGCACGCGGCAGTCAACTGCCGCGTGGACGAGCGTAGATCCGCGCCGCGACTGCACGTCACGGCTGCGGCGGGGTCAGGCTCGTGGGGGTCGGTCTAACCCACTCGCGACATTGCGTGCGCGAGCTACATCGGTGTCTAGAAAGATAGCTGCGCTTGCGATGGGATTGTCCGTGAGGGCGATCTCAACATTAGGCATGACGGCGCACAAGTGACATGCCGCACAGGCAGCGCAACTGAGCCGCGTGTCGTCACTTGCGGGTGATTTGCCGGTGGCATCCGCGTGGTGCATCGATCCATCATCATGCGCAGCAGCGTCAGCATGATGATGCGCTGTGGGTTCCGCGGCCTGATGCACCGCCGTCAATGCTTTCATTCGATGACAGGCCCCCACCGAGGCAACCGCCATCGCCTGCGCGCTGAGCGTCAAGCTCAACAGCAGCAAAAAACATCGTCGGAATTGGGAGAGATAAATCATAAAACTTGGCGTAACGTTACATGAGACCGAGCTGTCTCGACGCAGTTCCATTGCCTCCGCGTTTAGCTGCATGATGATTTCAGCCGGATAGCGTAGCAACAGCTTATGGCTTAAAGCGCCGTTTTATAGGGGCATCGCCACGATTATGGCTATAGTCGGGTTTATGTATAAATTGTGTTGACGCCCTTGTTAGTCGGTCATTTCGTCGTCAAGCTGTTATCAAAAAATACACCATCGTCGGGACCGACGCCTGCTACCGCACATTGGCGCGAGCACGACTGCAACTACCGCCCTGACCCTACCGCGTCGATTCGTCTCGACCTCGCCCCAGCCCTACTGACGCGGCGTGCATCGCGCAGGCCGCGCAGCGCGACCAATTCGCTAGACTGCGCTCCTGATCGTTTTCTGCAACCCTTGCACAGCCCAGCATGCCGCCTCGCGCGAACTCGTCTTCCGATCCCGCCGCCGCAGCGTCGCACCGTCGCGGTGCGACGTCAAGCGTTGCCAGCGGCACCAGCGGAGGCGTTCAGAGCCTCACGCGGGGCCTGACGCTGCTTGAAAAGTTGGCAGAAACAGAAGGCGGCATCACGCTGACCGAAATCTCGTTACGTGCGAGCTTGCCGCCGTCCACCGCGCATCGACTGCTCAACACGCTGGCTGACATGGGCTTTGTGTACCAGTCGAAAGATGACGGACTTTGGTATGTCGGCTTGAAAACCTACCGCGTCGGCTGCGCGTTCGTTTCTAACCGCGATTTCGTCGGCGAAAGTCACGCCCATTTGCGCAAACTGATGGAAGCCTCAGGCGAGACGGCAAACCTGTCGATTTTGGACGGCACCTACGCCTGCTTCATCGCGCAGGTGCAGTGCCACGAAGTCATGCGCATGCTGGTGCGCTTGGGATCGCGCATCCCGGCGCACGCCAGCGGCTCAGGCAAAGCGATGTTGTCAGCGCTACCCGAGGACGAACTGGCCATCGTGCTGCGCGATTCTGAACTGATCGAACTTACCAAAAAAACCATCACTAATCCCGACAAGTTGCGCTCCCAGTTCGCAACCATTCGCGCCCGTGGTTACAGCTACGATGATGAAGAAAACGCGATGGGACTGCGCTGCGTGGCAGCCCCCATTTATGACGAATTTGCCGAACCGCTCGGTGCCATCTCGCTGGCCGGGCCGATCTCGCGTTTAACCGACGAACGAATCCTCAAACTCGGTCCACTCGTCGCGCACACCGCGCGCGAAATTACCGAGAAATTGGGCGGTGTGGTGCCGGTTTCGACGTAGCGCTGTTTGGCACGTGACCGCCGCACTCGATGAAACGGGCTGAACTCCACGCCCGATACACTCGCGTGCAATGACCATCGACGAATTTATTGCCTGGGGCAGCAAGGCCAGCGGCAGCGAGATCGCAAACGCGCACACCTTCACCCGCGAACTGTGTATTGCGCTTGACCTTCCGCCGCCCAATCTGGCGAAGGATGACAACGCCGCAAATGACTACGTATTTGAGCGCAGCGTGGTGTTTCAGCATGGCGACGGCAGCAGTACCACGAAATTTATCGATTGCTATCGGCAAGGTGCGTTTGTCCTCGAAAACAAAAAAGTGCGGGCCGACATTACGAGCAAAAGCTTTGACGACGCCATGCTTCGGGCGCACGGGCAGGCCGTGGCTTATGTTCGTAATCTGCCGCCCTGTGAGAGCCGCCCGCCGTTCGTGGTGTTGATCGACGTCGGCAACGTCATCGAGCTTCATTCCGAGTTCAGCTAAACCGGCGGTGCTTACATCCCGTTTCCCGATCCGCGCAGTTACCGCATTCCGCTTGCCGCTTTGGCCGATCCTGACATTCGTGCCCGGCTTCGCGCCGTGTGGCTGGAGCCACTTTCGCTTGACCCGTCGCGCGCATCGGCCCGCGTCACGCGCGAAGTGTCGGAAAAACTCGCCATCGTCGCCAAGTCGTTAGAGGCCGAGGGCCACAGTTCGGAGGCCGTCGCGGGTTTCCTGACGCGCTGCCTGTTCTCCATGTTTGCGGAGGATGTGGAGCTACTGCCGAAAGGCAGCTTCAAGGGCCTGCTAGCCAAGCATCGCGCCAACCCGCCTGTGCTCATCCGCATGCTTGAGGCGCTGTGGCGCGAGATGGACGTCGGCGGCTTCTCGGTCGCGCTCGAAGCGGACATTCTCAAGTTCAACGGAAAGCTGTTCAAAACGCCCACCGCGCTGCCGCTCACGCAAGCCAACATCGACACCCTGCTCGCCGCCGCGCGGGCCGATTGGCGCGATGTAGAGCCCGCGATTTTCGGAACGCTGCTGGAACAAGCGCTGGGCGACCATGAGCGGCACGCGTACGGCGCGCATTACACGCCGCGCTCGCATGTGGAGCGACTGGTGCTGCCCACCGTCATCACGCCGCTGCGTGAGGATTGGGCCAACGTCCAGGCCGCCGCCGTGCTGCTGGCCAACGAGGGCAAGCTGGCCGACGCCATTGCGCTGGTGCGCACGTTCTTTCAAAAACTCTGCACCACCACCGTACTCGATCCGGCGTGCGGCAGCGGCAATTTCTTGTACGTCACGCTGGAGCACCTCAAGCGCCTCGAAGGCGAAGTGCTGATTCAGCTCGATGCGTTTGGCTTTGCGCAGGGGCGCATTGAAGCGGACAACTTGACCGTCGACCCGCATCAACTGCTCGGTATCGAAGTCAATCCGCGCGCTGCGGCCATCGCCGAGGCCGTGCTGTGGATTGGCTACCTGCAATGGCACTTCCGCACCCGCAGCAACGCAGCACCCCCACAGCCCGTGCTGCGCGACTTCAAAAACATCGAATGTCGCGACGCCGTGCTGACGTGGGACCGCATGGAATACGAGCTGGACGCGAAAGGGATTCCCGTGACGCGTTGGGACGGTCGTAGCTACAAAACCCATCCCGTCACCGGCAAACAGGTGCCCGACGAAGCGGCGCAAATCCCGAAAGAGCGCTACCTCAACGCCCGACAAGCCATGTGGCCGGATGCCGATTTCATTACCGGCAACCCGCCGTTCATTGGTGCCGGACCGATGCGGTTGACGCTGGGCGATGGCTATGTTGAAGCGCTGCGCGGCGCATGGCCGGAGGTGCCGGAGAGCGCCGATTTCGTCATGTTCTGGTGGGAGCACGCGGCCCGCGCCGTGCGCAGCGGCACGGCGCGCCGTTTTGGCTTCATCACCACCAACAGCCTGCGGCAAACGTTTAACCGTCGGGTGGTGGAGAAGCATCTCAATCCGCCAGCCGCCAGAAACAGCGCACCCGACAAAACCGTTCGCGTCAAAGACGGCACGCAGCCCGTTCGCCCTGAGCGCAGCGAAGGGTCTGACGCGCTACCCATCAAACCCTTCGCCGTCGGCTCAGGGCGAACGGGATTCGACGAGCACAGTCCGCCTCTACGGCTGGCCTTCGCCATCCCCGATCATCCGTGGGTGGATGGCGCGGACGGTGCCGCCGTGCGCATCGCCATGACCGTAGGCACCCTCGCCAATGAGGACAACGACGAGCCGGGCAGCCTGCAAACCGTCACCGCCGAATCGCCCGGCGCGGATGGCGATGTGAACGTGACGCTTTTCGAGCAGCAGGGCGAGATTCACGCGGATTTGACGGTGGGGGCGAATATCGCGTCTGCACAGTCGTTGCAAGCCAACGCGAGCCTCAGCAATCGTGGCGTGCAACTCTTCGGCGCAGGTTTCATAGTTACCGAAGCAGAGGCCAACGCCCTCCTCCCCGCCGTTCTGCCCCCTCTCCCGCAGTCGGGAGAAGGTTGGGGTGAGGGCCGTCGCGCAGCAGAACACTCGGTGATTCGCGAATACCGAAACGGTCGCGACCTGACCGACGTCCGGCGCAACGTAAAAGTCATCGACCTCTTCGGCCTCAGCGCCGACGAAGTGCGAAAACTTTATCCTGCGATTTATCAGCACGTCCTCGAACGCGTAAGGCCCGAGCGCGATCAAAATGCACGCGCCACCTATCGCAACAAGTGGTGGATTCACGGCGAACCACGTCGCGAGCTGCGTTCCTCGCTCGCTGGCCTTCCCCGCTACATTGCCACCGTCGAAACCGCGAAACACCGCACGTTTCAATTCCTTGACGCCAGGATCCTGCCGGACAACAAACTCATTGTCATTGCATTGAGTGACGCGTTCTCGCTCGGCGTGTTGTCGAGCAGCGCGCACGTCAGCTGGGCGCTGGCAGCGGGTAGTTGGCTTGGCGTGGGCAACGACCCGGTTTACGTGAAGTCGCGCTGTTTCGAAACCTTTGCCTTCCCCACGCCTGAAACCGGCCTCACACCCGCGCTAACCACGCGCATCGCCAGCCTCGCCGAAGACATTGATGCGCATCGCAAACGCGTGCTCGCTGCGGGGGAAGGCCTGACGCTCACCGGCCTATACAACGTGCTCGAAGCGTTGCGTGAAGGCCGCGTGTTGACCGCGAAAGAAAAGATGATTCACGACGCCGGGCTGGTCGCGGTGCTCAAGTCGCTGCATGATGAACTTGACGCTGCGGTGCTTGCGGCTTACGGCTGGGCCGACATCACATTGCCGCGCGACGAGCAAACGCTGCTGGCGCGACTGGTCGCGCTGAACGCACAGCGCGTCGCCGAGGAAGCGGACGGTAAGGGCAACGTCGCCTACCTGCGCCCCGCGTATCAAAACCCAACGCCGCGCGGCACGACTGTTGAGGTGGTGGCCGAGCAAGCGACGCTCGCCATCGACACGCCGCAAGCGGGCGATACGCTGGCAGTGCCAAAACAACGCGCCGTCGCCAAAGCCCGCAAGCTCAAGTGGCCGCGCACCCTGCCGGAGCGCATGAAGGCCGTCGCCAACCTGCTCGCCGAAGCCAATGCACCACTGACTACGGAGCAGGTTGCAGCTCGAATCGACGCCAAAAAAGAGCAGAAGACCCAGCTCCCCGACATCCTCGCCACCCTTGTTGCGTTGGGCCGTGCGCAGCAGGTATCTTCGACGCATTTTTTCAGCGTTTAGGCGACAACATCGAAAGTGGTCGCTCATACAACTTTTCGGCGTAGTCACCGATTTTATCGGGGGTAAACGCATAAAAGTGCGTATATCGACTTGGTCTGAAAGCAGCATTTAGCCCAGAAAAAACGGTCGTTTCAGCCAAAAGCTGCGCGACAGGCCCGCTTGCTCGCTTCGCATTGGTACCTGCAACATCGGCGCGTACGAATTGCAACCCACCAGCCAGCATGGTTGCCACGGCGGGCACGATTCAAAACGCCCCATCAATACCGCGTTCAGAACCGTATCGCAGGCAAAAATGCTCGATGCGTTCAACAATCCCCTTTTCCGAACCTTGGTCGCGTTCTCAGGTCCGATGCCAAATCACAGCTGCCAGACATACTGGCCGCGGTGCTGGCATTGGGCCGTGCGCAGCAGGCAAACGGCTCGCAATTCGCAGCGGTGCGCAGCAGTGTAGGGGCGATGGAGCGCGTGCTTTGAATCGGAATCGGTCGGTCGCAGCCCCCGCCCCACGCTACAGCTTTTTTCCCTAAATAGCCGCTTTACTTGGGTGCGAGTGCAATTTTGTCAATTATCGACTATCGATATAAATGCACTGTAGCCCAATATCATAAAGGCCCGCAGCTGAAAGCGGTTACGCCCGGTGACCAGCTCGGCATGGCTGCTAACCGGCGTTACGCCGTGCCACCCAGTAGGTGGCGCCTGCTGCGCCATAGCTTTCGCTGTGCGGCACGTCGGCTGCGATCTGAAAAGTGCTGCCGTCCGTCAGGTATAGGGTGTCGTCGCCACGGGTCAGCCACATTTCGCCCTGCGTGACCACGGCGTGCGCTGCGAACGCGTGGGAATGCAGGTCGAGCACGGTGTCGGCGGGCCAGTGCCGCTCCAGCGCTTCGTTGAAACCGGCCGCCAGCGCGTCTGATTTAAACGATTCAAAGTGGGTACTGTTAACCACGTCTACTCATTAACTCGCCAGAAAATCGAGCAAGCCTTTGTTGAACTCCGCAGCGTGCGACAGGTTGAAGCCGTGCGGCGCATCCTTGACAAGCACCAGCGTACTGCCAGCAATCGCTTTGTGGGTGCGCGCACCGCTCACTTCAAACGGCACGATGGCGTCGGAATCGCCATGAATGACGAGCGTTGGCACCGTGACTTTGGCGAGGTCGGCGCGGAAGTCGGTGTGGGCAAATGCGTGAATGCAGTCGAGCGTGCCTTTCGGTGAGGCGATGGCCGCGATGTCGAGGGCATAGTTGCGTTGCGCTTCGCTGACCTTAAGCGTGCCGCCCGCGCTGAAGAAGCCGGTGCTGAAGCCGTCGAGAAAGGCGATGCGGTCGGCGCCGAGGCCGTTTTCGAACCCGGCGATGGTGGCGTCATTCAAACCACCTTCAGGGTTGTCTGCGCTCTTGTACAAGTAAGGAGGAACGGCCGCTGCGAACACCGCTTTCGCTACGCGCTGGGTGCCGTAGGTGCTGATGTAGCGCGCCACTTCGCCGCCGCCCATCGAAAAGCCGACCAAGGTGGCGTGTTGCAGATCCAGCTGCGTCATCAGCTCGTTCAAGTCGGCGGCCAAGGTGTCGTAGTCATAGCCGGACCAAGGCTGCGACGAGCCGCCAAAGCCGCGGCGGTCATAAGCAATAACGCGGTGCCCGGCGGCGACCAGCGCGGGCACCTGCGCCTCCCACGAACGACCGCTGAGCGGCCAACCGTGAATCAACACCACCGGCTTGCCAGAGCCGTAGTCTTCGTAGTGCAGCTCGATGGGGTGGGTGCCTTCGTTGGCAACTTTGAGCATGGGCATGTGAAATCTCCTGATGATCGTGACTGGAAAAAGGGAGGCGATTACGCCTTGGGTGCGCCAACCTGACGGTTCGGATCGGCTTTGGCGAACGATGCAAGTTGCTCGCAGGCGGCCATGACGCGCAGAACGGTGGGGATGCCGTCGACCTCGATTTTGAACAGCCGCATCACCACGATGATGCTGGCTAAACAAATGTCGGCCTGTGTCGGCGTGTCGCCGTGACAAAACACACCGGTTTCGGGTTCGTTGGCCAAACGCTTTTCCAGCGCTTGCAGGCCGCTGCTGAACCAGTGGATTTGCCAGTTGCGCCACGCCGCGTCGTCAAATTTGCCAACGGTGGTGAGATACTTTTTGATGCGCCCGGTGATCAGCGGATGGGTGTCAGCGGCGAGCATGGCAGCGATTGAGCGCACCCGCGCGCGGCCGTGCGGATCGGCGGGCAACAGCGGGGGCGTAGGATAAATTTCGTCAAGGAATTCAAGGATGGCCAGCGACTGCGTCAGCGGAGTTTTCGGCTGACCGTCGCCGTGATCAATCAACGCCGGGATCGCGCCCATCGGGTTGATCTTCAGGAACGCCTCAGCGTTTTGCTCACCCGCGTCGAGGTCAACGAAGTGTTCGTGGGGAGCAACGCCTTTCAGGTTAAAGGCAACCCGCACACAGTAGGTGGCGGAAGTGCGCCAGAATGCGAATAATTCGAAACGGGCGGGATCAGACATGCGGGAGCTCCAGAGTTTCAGGCGAGTCAGCGAGTCAGCAAGGACCGACTAGCCGCGTAAAAAAACATAGATTGGCTTCACATTTTCGCGTTGCCGACGCAGGTAAGAATCCATGCTTCCCGACCAATCTTTGAATTGGGTGGCGGGTTGGGAAAACGACTTCGGCTTAAACCGAATAGATTTGCGATTTTCAAGTCTGGAATACGCTGGTTGGAGGCAAATGGTTTCCTGCCCGCTATCGCTAAACGAGCAATTAAAATTGTGTTGAAACCACGAGAGAATGTCAATTAGTCTTGCGCGATACAGGGTGATCGAGGCCGCCGCGCGCCACTGCGACGGGAAAAAATGGCCACCGACGGCGGCGCAGACTGCTGTTACCTACTCGCGTACGCTGATCGATTCTCGCCAGCGTTACTAGACCACTAGAAGCACAAACGCCCCGACGCTCGGGGAGTTTGCATTTACGTCTGGGCTTCCACGCGCTTCTGCGCAATCGTGCATAGCAGGGCACATAACGCCGTCAGCGGCGCGCTTGACGTACTGGCCTATCGGCAACGTGCCACTCGTCCTGTTTGGCGACTGCGGTAGGTCCCATGTTTAGTTCCTTGTTACGCGCGCTACATTTCACCGTGAGAGCCTTCAACGCAACTAAATTGCCTGCACAACTTCCGTGCCCCAGAAACAACAAAAGCTCTGACAAATCAGAGCTTTATTTACTGTAAAAACATCTATCAATCACGTACTGAGACTGCTTTTTCAAGCACTGGCGGAGACGAAGGGATTCGAACCCTTGATACAGCTCATCACCGTATACTCCCTTAGCAGGGGAGCACCTTCGGCCACTCGGTCACGTCTCCGTTAACCATTGATTGTAGCGGGTTTGTTCGAGGTGCATTTTGTGGGAGCGCTTCACCGCGACTGCTTTCCTGCAACACCCTGTCGCGGTGAAATCGCTCGCAACAAATCGATGTCATCGCCTACGCGGGGGGTTTGTCAAGATCAAACGCTTTGTGCAGAGCGCGCACGGCAAGCTCCATGTATTTGTCGTCGATCACCACCGAAATTTTTATTTCGCTGGTGGAGATCATCTGAATATTGATGCGCTCGTTTGAAAGCGTTTCAAACATCAGGGCTGCAATTCCTACGTGTGATCGCATGCCAATGCCCACGACCGACACCTTCGCGCACTTGGCGTCGCCAATCACTTCTCTCGCATGAATGACGTCCTGTACGTCACGCTTCAGGACGTCGAGCGTTTTTTGCAGCTCATTTCGGTGTACGGTAAATGAGAAATCTGTGGTGCCGCCCACGCCGGCGTTCTGGATAATCATGTCCACGTCGATGTTGGCTTTGGCCACCGGGCCCAGGATGGCAAACGCAATGCCGGGCTTGTCGGGTACTCCGAGTACGGATACTTTGGCTTCGTCGCGGTTGAAGGCAATGCCGGAGATAATGGCTTGTTCCACGTTTTCGTCTTCCTCAAAACTGATCAATGTGCCGCTGCTGGCCTCGATGGCGATGGGGATCATCGGGTCGGTAAAGCTGGACAGCACGCGAGTCGGGACTTTGTATTTGCCGGCAAACTCGACCGAGCGGATTTGCAGAATTTTCGATCCGAGAGAGGCCATTTCAAGCATCTCTTCGAAGGTCACCGTTTTCAGCGGTCGTGCGTCGGGTTCGACGCGTGGGTCGGTGGTGTAGATCGCGTCCACATCGGTAAAGATCAAGCATTCGGATGCCTTCATCGCTGCTGCGACTGCGACCGCTTGCGTGTCCGATCCACCACGACCCAGCGTGGTGATGTGGCCGTCGTCACTGACGCCTTGAAAGCCGGTGATCACGACGACTTTTCCGAGCGCCAGATCAGCGCGCACGCGCACGTCGTCAATACTCGTAATGCGCGCTTTGGTGTACGAGTTGTCGGTGCGAATCGGTACCTGCCAACCGCAATAACTCACTGCGTCGATTCCCTCGGCTTGCAGCGCAATGCAAAGCAATCCGACCGAGACCTGCTCGCCGGTGGAGGCAATCATGTCTAGCTCCCGTGGACTAGCGTTCGCGTCGACTTCTTTGGCCAGCGCCAGCAGACGATTGGTTTCGCCAGACATGGCGGACGGCACAACGACCATCTGGTAGCCCGCGCGGTGCCATTTGGAGACACGCTTCGCGACATTTTTGATGCGCTCAACCGAGCCCATCGAAGTGCCGCCGTACTTGTGAACGACTAGGGACATAGATTTTTCATGTGACAAGGGGACGATGTGAAGATGTGACGATGTAGCGCAGTGCAACGGGTGTTGTCACCCGCGCCACCTTGTCACTTCTTCACTCGCGACAAGTCACGTCGTCACATCAGCCTAAATTCGCCTGAAAACAAGCGTCGAATTAGTGCCGCCGAAGCCGAAACTATTGGACATCACCACGTCCACTTTGACTCGACGCGCCGTATTGGGCACGAGGTCGAGATCGACCGCCGGATCCTGTTTGTGCAGATTAATGGTCGGTGGAATTACGCCGTTATGCAGCGCGAGAATGGTGAACACAGCCTCGATGCCCGCCGCCGCTCCGAGCAGATGCCCAGTCATCGATTTGGTGGAGCTGACCATGAGTTTTTTGGTGTGATCGCCGAACGCGGCCTTGACTGCCGTTGCCTCAGCAATGTCACCCAGCGGCGTGGACGTGCCGTGGGCATTGACGTAATCGATGTCGGATGCGTTGAGGCTCGCGTTACGCAGCGCGTTGCTCATGCATCGACGCGCGCCGTCGCCGTCTTCGCGCGGAGCGGTGACGTGATAGGCATCGCCCGACACGCCGTAACCGACGAGTTCGCAATAGATATTCGCGCCACGAGCTTTGGCGTGCTCAAACTCTTCAATAACGAGAACGCCAGCGCCTTCGCCGAGCACGAAGCCATCACGGTCTATGTCCCACGGACGGCTTGCGCCAGCAGGGTCGTCGTTGCGCGTCGAGATGGCGCGTGCGGCATTGAATCCGCCGATGCCCAGCTCACAAATGGCCGCTTCCGAGCCGCCCACGATCATCACATCAGCGTCGCCATATTCAATCTTTCGCATGCTTTCGCCGATGGAATGATTGGCGGTGCTGCATGCGGTAACTACCGCGAGATTTGGCCCCTGAAAACCGTATTCAATAGAGATCAATCCGGAGATCATGTTGATGATCGAACCGGGGATGAAAAACGGCGAAATTTTACGGGGGCCGCCAGCCAGGTACGCGGCGTATGTTTCCTGAATGAGCGGCAAGCCGCCGATGCCAGAACCAATCGACAAACCGTAGCGATCTGGGTTGGCGGGGTTTGCCGCGATGCCTGCATCGGCAAGCGCTTCTTTCGCGGCAGCGATGCCGTAATGAACAAAGGTGTCGTACCGGCGCGCCTCTTTGCCTGACATGTACTTCGCTGCGTCGAAGCCCTTGACCTCTCCAGCAATGTGTGTATTGAACGCAGTGGAGTCAAAGCGGGTGATGGGGCCGATGCCGGAGCGCCCATTAATGATGGCGTCCCAAGCGGAAGGCACGTCGATACCAACCGGGCTGATGACGCCCAATCCGGTCACAACGACGCGGCGCTGCCTAGTAGTTTGTTCCATCAAAACGATGACAAATGAAATTGATGGATTTTTTTGTAAGGCAAGGCGCACGACCGCAGCCGTACCGAAGTACTGCAAGGTTGGACAATGCGGCATGACGAAAAAAAACGCGATTTCATGTCGGCGTTTTGGAGGAACAGACTACTGATTGTCATGTTGATTACTTTTCAGATAAGCAAAAAAGGCGGCACTGTGGCCGCCTTCATTTGTACGCTCAAGGGCGGGCCTTGGTTTCTTCAGCGGTTACTTCTTGTGCGCGGTGACGTAATCAATCGCCAACTGCACAGTGGTAATTTTTTCGGCTTCGTCGTCCGGAATTTCGGTACCGAACTCTTCTTCAAGGGCCATCACCAATTCAACGGTGTCGAGCGAATCGGCACCAAGGTCGTCAACAAAAGACGATTCGTTTTTGATGTCGCCTTCAGCTACGCCAAGTTGGTCGGCAACAATTTTTCTAACGCGGGCTTCGATATCACTCATGGCAAATCCTTAATGGATCCTTTTATGAAAAACGGCGCGAAGCCGATTAGCCGGAAGTTTAACAAACGAAATGCGGCACCCGTGCGTCAACGCGCCCCATTCAAACAAGGCGCAAATCCGCGTATCTCAGTGGAAATTACGCGAAATACATGCCGCCGTTCACGTGCAGCGTGGTTCCGGTGACATATCCAGCACCGTTGCTGCACAAATATTTCACTGCTTCAGCGATGTCCTGAGGGCTTCCAAGCCGTCCCGCCGGGATCATTTCTACGAGTTTTGTGCGCTGCGCCTCCGGCAACCCCCGTGTCATGTCGGTGTCAATGAAGCCCGGCGCAACCAGATTCACAGTGATATTTCTTGAACCCAGTTCCGCCGCGAGCGACTTGGTGAGGCCAATCAAACCGGCCTTCGCTGCCGCGTAATTCACCTGCCCCGCGTTGCCCATCGAGCCCACCACCGAGCCGATATTCACGACGCGACCGAAGCGCGCCTTCATCATCGCGCGGCTCGCGGCACGCGTAAGACGGAACACGCTTTTCAAGTTGGTGTCCATCACCGCGTCCCAGTCATCATCTTTCATGCGCATCAGCAAGGTGTCGCGCGTGATGCCTGCGTTATTGACAAGAACGGCGACGGTGCCCTCGTTAGCCTCGATGTCTTTGATGGCGGCGTCGATGGCGGCCGCGTCGGTGACGTTGAGCAGGATGCCGCGCCCGCCGTGCGCGGCCAACGCTGCGCCAATTTTATTGGCCCCGTCTTGTGTGGTGGCCGTGCCAATCACTTTCGCTCCGGCGGCTGCAAGCGTGTACGCGATGGCAGCGCCGATGCCGCGCGTGGCGCCGGTCACAAGGGTGACTCTGTCTTTCATAGCATGTCCCTGAAGTCTCGTAACGTTCGCCTGCCAACGGCTTAGCGCTGGAATTTGCCGAGGATTAGAGCACGCAACGTGTGTTCAGGCGCAAATGTATAAATTTACAGCTTTATAGAATTTTCCTTTAATTGATATGGGCTGCACACCCATTAATTTAATAGTCGACTATTAGTAGAACGTACGCTCAGCCCAAATAAAACAACGCTTTTGTTAAAAAGCTGATGTCGTTTCGTATTGATTCTTGCTCATCATGGTGACATCGTGACCGCGCACCTGTCGGCGTTTCGTCTAAAACTTACAGTTAAGGAAACACGGATCGATTCAGTTCTTTCGTCGTTCCGGCGTAGGCCGGAATCCAAGCATCCCTACAACTCAATGAGTTGCGTAGGGCGTGGAGCCCAACTTTGACCCTGATCCACTATGCCGTTTGTTGCACGCCACCATGATGTCTAGCTACCTAATTTCACCGCGTCAGATCAAGCTGCGCACCGCGTTGCGTCTCGGGCTCATCGGGTGCTTGCTCCATATGGTCGCGGTCGCCGTCTGGGCTGTTCCGGTCGAAACTGGCAGTTGGCAGCACGCGCTGTCGGCCTACCAGCCGCCGAAATATGGCAAAGATTACGCACATGTCGACTACGTCAATCCGAACGCACCGAAGGGCGGCGTGCTGCGGTTGGGTAACCCGGATCGCCGCTCCAGCATCGACAAGTTGAACCCGTTCACCATCAAGGGCGTGGCTCCGGCCTCGCTTGAGATGTTCATGTTCGAGACGTTGTGCGCGTTTTCGATGGACGAGCCTAAGGCGATGTACGGCCTGCTGGCTGAGGCGATGTGGGTCGCGCCCGATCTCTCCTCCATCAGCTTTCGTTTGAACCCGCTGGCGCGCTTCAGCAATGGCGATCCGGTGACCCCCGACGATGTGGTCGACAGTTTCAATCGACTCAAGGGCAAGCTCATTCTGCCGACCTACAACAGCCCGCTGCTCGGGGTTGAGCGTGCCGTGATCGTCGATGCGCAAACGGTGCGTTTTGATTTAAAGGAGCGCTCCGTAGACGTGCTGTTTTCGCTGGGTTACATGCGTGTTTTTTCGCGCAAATGGGGTGCTGGCAAACCGTTGATGGACGTGATAACGGATGCGCCCATTGCCAGCGGCCCCTACACCATCTCCGAGCTGAAAATGCCCAGCCGTATTGAATTCAAACGCAACCCCAACTATTGGGCGCGCGATCTGCCAGTGCGGCGCGGACACTTCAATTTTGACCGCATCAACTACCGCATGTATAAAGACCGCGACGTGGCACGCGAGGCGTTCAAAGCCGGTGAATTTGACATCATGCGCGAGCTAGCGGCACGCGCCTACGCACGTGTTCACGTTGGCCCCAAATGGGACGATGGGCGCATCATCAAAAAAGCGTGGCAGGTCGACACTGGCAGCATGCTTCAGGCATTTGATTTCAATTTACGCAAGCCGAAATTTCAGGACATTCGGGTGCGCGAAGCGCTCATGCGCGCGTGGGATTTCGAGACTTTCAATCGCTTTGGCACGTTTACTCGCGCCAACAGTATTTTTAACAATACGGTGTTCGCCTCAAGCGGCGAGCCGTCGGCCGATGAACTGAAGCTTTTGGAGCCGTTTCGCGACGAACTGCCCAAAGAAGTGTTCGGCCCGGCGTTCACAGCACCGCGCAACGATACCCACCCGAATGCACTGCGCGATAACCTCAAACGAGCGGCAGAGCTGCTGGCTCAAGCCGGCTGGAAAGTGGCGCCCGACGGCCTGCTGCGCAACGCCAAAGGTGAGGTTTTCACGATTGAGTTTTTAGAGCCCGCGCAGGTAGGGCGCTTTCAAGAGTTTGAAATTAACTTGAAAAAACTGGGCGTTGTTTACACCGAGCGATTGGTGGATTTTTCTCTGTACCGACGTCGCTTGGAAACGTTTGATTTCGACGTCATCATCATCGTAGAAGCTAAATTCACCCTGCCCACCCCGGGCGATCTGCGCAAATACTACGGCAGCTCACAGGCCGACGTGGCGGGTAGCAACAATTATCGTGGCGTCAAGAGCCCTGCGGTCGACGCGTTAATCGAGCGCATTTCCACTGCCAGCACCATGCCGGAATTGCTCACCGCGTCACACGCGCTTGATCGCGTCATCATGTGGAATCACTGGCAAATTCCGCAACTGTTCACGCGCGCCGAGCCCACATCACATTGGAATAAATTTGGCATCCCCAAAGTTCAGGCTCGGTACTTTCAAATTGACAGCATTTCCACCGAACACAGCCTGCCGTGGCCGCTGTGGACCTGGTGGGACAAGTCGCTCGATGCAAAAACAAACACGCCGTAGCGCCAATTCCTACCCATGCTGACCTACATTCTCAAGCGCATTGCGCTCATGATCCCGACGCTGATCGGTGCGCTGACCATCACCTTTATCGTAGTGCAATTCGTGCCGGGGGGGCCGATTGAACAAATGTTGGCCGAAGCCCGCGATGGCGGTGGCGGCGACACGGGCGGCTATCGCGCAGGAAAAGACACCGATGCCAAACAAGTCGCTGAACTCAAGGCGCTGTACGGTTTCGACAAACCCGCCCACGAACGCTACATCGACATGATGGTGAACTTCGCGCGCTTCGATCTCGGGCGCAGTTTCATGCACAACAAAGACGTATGGCAGCTCATCAAAGAGAAGTTGCCGGTCTCCATGAGCTTGGGGTTGTGGAGTTTTTTGCTCGCGTATTTGATTTCAGTGCCGCTGGGCATCGCCAAGGCGCGGCGCGAAGGCTCTCGTTTCGACACCGCCACCACGATGCTGGTGTTGATCGGCTATGCAATTCCAGGTTTTGTGCTGGGCATCTTGTTGATTGTGCTGTTCGCGGGCGGCACCTTTTGGGACGTGTTTCCGCTGCGTGGGCTCACCAGTGACAACTGGGAAGAACTCAGCTGGTGGGGGCGCGTTAAAGACTATTTTTGGCATCTTGCACTGCCGCTCACCTGCTTGGTCATTCACAGCTTTGCGGTGATAACCATACTGACCAAGAACACCTTCGTCGAAGAGATTCGTAAACAGTATGTGCTGGTGGCACGAGCCAAAGGACTCTCCCAGCGCAGCGTGCTCTACCGCCACATTTTTCGCAATGCGCTGCTTCCGCTAATCACGCACTTTCCGGCCGCGTTTATCGGCGCATTTTTCTCAGGATCGGTGTTGATCGAAACGCTGTTTTCGCTGGATGGTATGGGGCTGTTGGGCTATGAGGCGGTGGTTCGACGCGACTTTCCGGTGGTGTTGGGCTCGCTGTATTTCTTCACGCTGATCGCGATTGTCACCAAGCTCATTTCAGACATTCTTTACCGCGTGGTCGATCCGCGGGTGCAGTTTGGGAGCGTCAGCAAATGAGCGCGACCGCTGCTACCACCAACACTGCCACTACCAATAGCCACTCGCTGTCGCCGTATCAGCGCGCTTGGGCCCGCTTCAAACGCAATCGCTTAGGTTATTACTCACTCTGGATTTTTGCGGCGATGCTCATCATCGCAACGGCCGCCGAGCTGGTAAGCAATGATCGGCCGCTGGTCACCCGTATCAACGGCAATGTGCTCTTCCCGATCATTAACAATCCCAGTGAGAAAGCGCTCGGCGGAGATTTCGCCACCCCCACGGACTGGAAAGATCCCTTCATTACGGAGCTGTTAGCGAAGCCCGACAACTGGGCGTTGACGGCATTGAATCCACACTCCGCGCTGTCTTCCGACTACTTCAACAAAACCGCGCCACCCGGACCGCCAAGCCGGCAAAACCTTTTAGGCACTGACGACAAGGGGCGCGACATGGTCGCTCGCCTGCTCTACGGGTTTCGGGTTAGTGTTTGGTTCGCGATTGCGCTGACGCTGGTCGGCACCACCATTGGCGTGATGATGGGTGCAATCATGGGCTACTTTGGTGGACGAATCGATTTGACTTTGCAGCGGGTGGTAGAAATCTGGGGTGCCGTGCCGGAACTCTACTTTTTGATTATTTTCGCCGCCATTTTTGAGCCCTCGATCGGCCTGCTTTTAGTGCTGCTGGCGCTTTGGAGTTGGCTTGGATTGTCGGATTACGTGCGCGCCGAATTTTTGCGCAACCGCTCGCTGGAATACGTGAAAGCCGCTCGTGCGCTCGGGCTCTCGAACATGCAAATCATCACCCGCCACGTGCTGCCCAACTCGCTCACACCGGTCATCACGTTCATTCCGTTTCGCATGAGTGCCGCGATCTTGGCGCTCACTTCGCTTGATTTTTTGGGACTTGGTGTTCCCGCGTCAGTGCCTTCACTCGGGCAGTTGCTGTTTCAAGGCAAAGCAAATCTGTACGCATGGTGGATCATCTTTCCGACCTTTGTATTGCTCACTGTGACCATGCTGCTGCTCACCTTCATTGGCGACGCGCTGCGTGACGCATTCGATACGAGAAAGTCCTGATATGGACGCACAGAAAATACCCCTGTTAGACATTGCAAACTTAACCGTTCGCTTTGGCGACAGCACGGTCGTCAACGACGTTTCGTTTTCGATCAATGCCGGTGAAAAGATAGCGATCGTTGGTGAATCTGGCTCCGGCAAATCGATTACTGCGTTGTCGATTTTGCGACTGGTGGATGCCGCAAAAACCACAGGCCGCATCGGCTTTGAAGGCATTGATTTGTGCGCCATAAGCGAAGCAGAAATGCAGGTGATTCGCGGCGGACAGATCGGCATGATTTTTCAGGAGCCGATGACCGCGCTAAACCCGCTCTACACCGTGGGCCATCAAATCGCTGAAGTGCTGGTGCTGCACGAAGGCTTGGAGAAAAAGCCAGCGCGAGCGCGCGCCATTGAGCTCTTAGCGCGCACCGGCATTCCGTCACCCGACGAGCGCGTGGGTTTTTATCCGCACCAACTCTCCGGCGGGCAGCGTCAACGCGCAATGATTGCGATGGCGCTCGCGTGTCGACCAAAACTTTTGATTTGTGACGAGCCCACCACCGCCCTTGACGTGACCGTGCAGGCACAAATTCTGGCCTTGCTCGAAGCGTTGCAGCGCGAGATCGGCATGGCGCTGTTGTTCATCACGCACGACTTGAATCTGGTGCGTCGATTCACAGATCGGGTGGGCGTGATGGAACGCGGCAAGCTAGTAGAAATTGGCGCGACCGAATCGGTGTTCAACAACCCGCAACACGCCTACACGCAGCGCTTGCTCGCAACGCGACCGCAGCGCGTAGTGCAAGCCTTGCCCGACGCGGCTGAGGTGTTGGTAGAGGCAAGCGACGTGGGCGTCAGTTTTGACACGGCCGTCGGTTGGTTCGCCAAAAAGCAATTTCGCGCAGTGAAGCAGGCCACGCTCAAACTGCATCGCGGCGAAACGCTGGGCATCGTCGGTGAATCCGGTTCCGGAAAAACCACGCTGGGCATGGCCTTGCTGGCGCTGCAAACGCTCTCCGGTGGGCAGGTATTGATGGGCGGCGAGCGCATCGACAACGCCGAGCGCACTGCGCTGCGCAAAATGCGCAAACGCATGCAGGTTGTGTTGCAAGACCCGTTTGCATCACTTTCGCCGCGCATGACCGTCGGACAAATTGTTGGCGAGGGCTTAGCGCTGCACCAACCCGATCTAACGCGCGACCAACACAAGCGCAAGGTGCAGGCCATTTTGGACGAAGTAGGTTTGTCTGAAAAGAATGGGCTGTTTGGCGTGCAGAACCGCTATCCGCACGAATTTTCCGGCGGGCAACGCCAGCGCATTGCCATCGCACGCGCCGTCGTGTTGGAGCCTGAAGTGTTGGTGCTCGACGAGCCGACGTCAGCGCTTGACGCGTCCGTGCAGCAACAGGTGCTGGCGCTGCTGGCCGAGCTACAACAGCGTCACGGCCTGTCCTATATTTTCATTAGCCACGACCTCGCCGTGATCCGCGCTATGGCGCACCGGGTGATGGTGATGAAAGACGGCGACGTGGTGGAAGAAGGCGAAACCCTCGCGCTATTCGCCGCACCTGTGCAGCCGTACACGCGCGAGCTGATTGCGGCGGCGCATCTGATCTGAGCGGCATTGGCACCCGGAACGATGACGCACAATCGTCGTCGCCCGCGAAGCATGCGCTGAGCCTGACAATAGGCACGGGAGCCCAAACCGCAAAGAGTGCGGCGGCACGCATTTTCGCTCGGTTCAACATGTCCGATTTCCGCCAGCGAAGGCGCAACTCAGGCATTGGCCAACAGAATTTTTTGAAGCGTTGATCTCGCGCTTGCGAATGTCTGAGTTGGGGAATTTTTTTCGTTAAGCCCAGTACGGCTCGCCAATGTGGCGATATCGCCGATTTCAGTAGAGGCTTCTTATGAAAACACGTAAACGCGCTCTGGTTTCAATGGTTGCTGTCGCCGTGTTTGGCGCGGTGACGTTGCAAGCGCACGCACAAATCGCAACGCCCACCATTGACCAGCGCCAAAGCAATCAAGCGGCACGAATTGCGAAGGGCGAGCAGACGGGTACGTTGTCCAAACGCGAGGCTGCGCGCGTGAAAGCGGGGCAGCAAAAAGTGGCTGACATCAAGGCCAGCGCGGCGGCTGATGGCAAAGTCACTCGCACTGAGCGCCAAGCCATCAAACGTGAACAAAACAAGCAAAGTCGTCGTATTGCGACCCAAAAACACGACGGCAACAAGCGCTGAAGTTTGCGCAGTCGGTGACCGTTGTAGAACGACAAAAAGCGCGCTTAATGCTCAGCAACTTTCTGCTGAAATCGCAATTTTACTGGGCTTACACACCCATAATATCTTAAGTCGACTTATTTAATAAATTGCCCTAAGCCCTTATAAAATTTGGCTTAAGCACAAAAGCTGTTAGCCAGAGATTGCTATTTTTGTGGTGCTGCTACGGCGTGCGGTCGTCCTCGTATTCAGTCCTTAAGCAGCGTATACAAAAACACCCGCGCCTTCTCCCAATCGCGACCGACGGTGCGCTCGGTAACACCCAGACAATCAGCAATTTCGCTGTCGTTGAGCCCCGCGAAATAGCGCATTTCGACCACCCGCGCCATTCGCGGGTCGATGGCTTCGAGCTTGGCGAGTGCCTCGTGAACATGCAGCGCTTCGTCTGCGGTGGCATCAGGCGACGTGTCGGCTATTTGCGTGTTTAGCGTCAGATCAAAATGCCCGCCGCCACGCCGCTCCGCTTGCGATTCACGGATCAAATCCACAATCACCGAGCGCATCACGGTTGACGCGTACGCCAGAAAATGCGCCCTGCTCTTTACGTCCAGCGCACGCGTCTGCACAAATCGCAGATAACCGTCATGCACCAGCGCTGTCGTGTCGAGCGACACCCGACCGCTGCCCTGCCGCAGACGGCTGTGCGCGATGCGGCGCAGTTCTGGGTATAGCAGCGCATACACGTCACTCGCTGCAGAAACGTCGCCGGTGCTTGACTGACCCAGCAGTTGCGTAATGTCACTCATGTCGTCGGCGCGTCTTCTGTTGCGGACTATTTTTTGACATGGTGGTTTTCCGCGCGTTGCGCGAGCACGCCCATGGCACGCTGGACACGCACCAACCGCGGGCTCGCCGGCACGTCGTTTGAGCGCAAAATTTCGTCGGCTTGACGCACGAGCCGCGCGGCGTCCACGTCGTAGGTGTTCAGCGCCGCCTCGCCCGCGAGCAACAGCATTTCTCCGTGAATGGCCACCGGCAGCTCTATCAACGCCGACGGCAATAGCCACGGTTCGACCGTCTGGCGTACCTCGACCGAACGGCCAAGCAGCGCCAATATTCGTGCCTTGCTCATATCGCTCATTAGCCGGGACAACGGTGCCGTATCTTCGGCGGCAATGCGGTTAGCGATGATTGCAAACTCCGTGGTGGCGCGCGTTTTGTCACCCTCAAGCGCGGCCACCTCCGCCGAAACCCTCGCCACGGAACGCGCCGCCAAAATCGGTAATCCTCGCTCGGCCTGCACTTTTTTTGCGTCATGCACCGCGTCACGTGCCACCTGCAACTCGCCGGCGTCGATAGCCGCGGTGGCAACCAGCGTGAGCGCCGCAGCCATGATGGTCGGCGTGCGGCTGGTGAGCTCGCTTAAGCTGCGCTGCGCGAATTCCATCGCGGTTCGCGGATCGCCGCGCGCTAAGGACACGGTGCCCAGCGCCAGACTGATGCTGGCTTTCAACGCATGCGGTTTTCCGCCGACGTCCGGCAATTGAGCGTAAGTCGATTCCAGCTTCGTTTGCGCTTCGTGACCACGACCACGTTCTGCCATCAAGACCGACAGTAAGCGGCCCATCACTTTCGCATCAGCTAACTCGCGATCAAACGGGCGCGTGATATCGACAGTTTTTTTCGCGGCAGCCTCCGCCTCTTTCAGTCGCAGCAGCTGTCGAAGCGACACCGTCACTCCGCCCATGGCATCTGCAACTTGGGGGTTGTCCGGCCCCGTTAATTTGATGAAATGTACGGTCGCTCGCTGGTACGCCGCTAACGCTGCTTCGAAATTGCCTAGTCCGCGCTCGGCGTGACCGAGGCCGTACTCCGCCATTGCTTTCAACTTGTATGAACCCTCGTATCTTGCCAGCAGCCGCAGCGATTCCGATGCCGCTTTTGCCGCGCGGGCGGGATCGCTTTGGCTGACGCTCGTGGCCTCATAGTTGAGCGCTTGAATCATCAGCTCGCTGGTGGGTGCGACGCGACGCAGGATTTTTTCCGCCTGTTCGATCAGGTCGATTCGGCGACCAAGCTGGCCGTAACTTTCAACCCAAGCAAGCTCAAGAATCGCTTGCGCATATTGCATGGACTCTTTGCCATGCGCCGCCTCGACCGCCGACACACTGCGCTGATGCAGGCGCTTTGACGTTTCCGATTCACCCAAATTTTCGTAAAGCGTTCCAAACAATCGAAACAAGGCAATGTCCACATCAACGTGCACGCCGGTGGTTGCCTCAAGCTTCTGCACGCCGCGATCAAGCAATTGTTTGGCGTTTAGATTGCGAACTTGTATGGCGTTTTTTTGATCGTTACTGTTGGCACTGAACAGATCAACAAGATAGCTTTGCACTGCATTACCACGCGCAGTTTCGCTGCGCGCTGAGCGCGCCTCTTGGTCAGCGCGCGTTGCCTCGCGCTTCGCTGCAAGCGCTTCGCTATCGGCTCGCAACGCTTCTTTGCGCGCCACCGCCGCCTCAGTGTCAGCCCGCTTGGCTTCACTGACCGCGGCCTTCGCTTGAGCATCAGCACGCGCAGCCGCATCTTGCGCAGCCACGGCTTCGCGATCCGCCCGTGCGCCCTGCAATAACGCTTGCTGGGACTGTTGGTCGGCACGCAGTTGTTCACTGCGTGCCTGTTGTGCGGCCGCGTCGGCTCGGCGTGCTTCATCCCGCGCGATTCCGGTTTGCCACAGTGCAGTTCCCAAGCCCAACACCAGCGCCGCAATCACCGCAGTCGACGCGAGCACGCCCACCCGATTGCGCGCCACAAACTTGCCCGCGAGGTAGCGCCATGAATCGGCTTGCGCTTCAACGGGCATGCCATCAAGATGCCGCTGAATGTCTTCGGCAAACGCGGCAACGGTTGCGTAGCGCTGTTGTGAATCCTTCTTCATCGCCTTGCTAACGATGGTGTCGAGATCGCCTGTGAGCGCGCGTGCAAGGCGATCTTTGCCCAGCCTGCGCTGCGCGGCAGTGGCATCCGTGCCGCGCCGCACCGCATCGCTCATCAACGGCGCATCGCTGTTGAGAATGGCCTCCTCAAGTTCAGCGCGACTGCCACGCTTAAGTTGATACGGCTTAAGTCCCGCCAACAATTGATACAGCACCACGCCCATCGAATACACATCACTGGCCGTGCTAATTGCGCCGCCACTCACCTGCTCTGGGCTTGCGTAATCAAGCGTTAGCGCGTTGCCTGCGAGCATCGTCAGCTCCGATTCAACCGCTAAAGCCTTCGGATCATCAAGCAGTTTGGCAATGCCGAAGTCAAGCAGATGCACCTGCCCATCCTCGCTCACCAGAACGTTGCTCGGTTTCAAGTCGCGATGAATCACCAGATTGGCATGCGCGTATTGCACTGCGCTGGCGACTTGTAGAAACCGTTGCAGGCGCTCGTTGATCGAGAGCTTGATCTCGTCGCAGTGTTCGGTGATCGGCTTGCCTTCGATGTATTCAAGTGCAAGATACGGGCGACCGCTTTCACTCACCCCGGCGTCGTAGAGCCGCGCGATGTTCGGATGCGTCAACTGCGCGAGGATGTCACGTTCGCGAGCAAATCGCTCGGCCAGCGCGTCGGTCAAGTGAATCGTCGGCAACTTGAGTGCCACTTGTCGCGTAAGCGCACCATCCACCCGATCAGCGAGCCACACCGCGCCCATGCCACCGTGCCCGACTTCGCGTTGCAGCACGTAAGGGCCGATTCGGGCGCCGGTTACGAGCGTTGTTACCGCAGCCTGCGGTGAAGCGTCGGGCAGCGTGATCGGCCGCACCATGAACGCGGTTTCCATGTCGGCCTGTTTGGCCAGCATGTCAGCAAGAAACGGTTGCAGCGCGGCATGCGGCCCGTTCGACAAATCCGCCACCCAACGCGAGCGTGTTTCAGCGTCAAGATCCAGTGCATGATCCATCAGCCCGGACAGCGTTTTCATGGCTTGCAACGTCAGTTCCACCAGCAAAATCCCCCGATTAGTGATTCGAGAATGTGCGCGCGACTCTAGTTTACGCCGCGCATGAGCGGCATGGTTGAAGCGCCCCCGGACGCGATCTCGTCCCTAGCAGCGAACGGGGATCGTGCGGTGTCACTGGTAGAGACGCAGCGCCGCTTCCGTTCGTGCCAGTGATGACATTTGCTTACGTTTGCGTTTGGCGCAATGTCTGACTTGGTCGCCGCGTTGCGTAAAGCTTGGGTAAGACCGCTTGCGTTAGGAAGTTAGGGAGGCGGAAATTAGCAACGTCCCGTCTTTGGCGGTGCTGGCGGGATGCAGTGCTAGGCGCTCCTCCGGCTGATGGCTTCGCAC